>OBEQ013028442.1_pt1 | contig 14273 bp, 11 predicted proteins | sample 1670901 | NCBI WGS metagenome assembly OBEQ01 (sample SAMEA104232315, study PRJEB22302) | groundwater metagenome | biome: forest; feature: aquifer; material: groundwater | place: USA | collected 2011-08-07 | depth 5.4 m
CCATCGCCACGAGAGAGCCGCCGGCCGCGAGCAACTCATCGATCTTGAAAAAAATCTGCTCGTTGCTCAAGACATACGCCTCGGCATCCCCCGGCCTCCGATAAAAGGCGCAGTAGGAACAGTCGGCGACGCAGACGTTGGTGGTGCTGACGATTCGCATGACGACATAGCTCGCCCGTCGGTCGGGATAATGCCGACACCGCGCCTCATGCGCCCGGGCGCGGAGGGAACTGAGATCCTGATTCCAAAGTTCCAAGGCCTCTTGAGTCGATAACCGCATCGCCGTCTCCCTTACCATCCTGTCCGAAAGAGACGCAATCGTTTGAAGATGACGCGCCGTTGTACATTTTTTAGGCAACGTTTTTAGAAAGAGTGACGAAGAGAATGTATGATCCTTTCTCCAGCCGATGGAGCCACTCTCCCTGTCACCACCGCCGGAATACCGCCGATCGCTTTTCAAAATCCCGGACTTAAAATGCCCCGGCCTCCAGACGGGTTCGGTCTCGTCGTCGTCGATTTCGACAAGACCCTCCTCGAGGGGGACTCTCACATGCAGTTCATTGGGCACGGCCTTTGGACAAGAGGGAAGGTTTTGCTTCATCTGGACGGCATGTTGAATCGCTTGCTACAAGGATTGACGATGACCGCCCGTTATCGGACCCATACGTTGAATCCCGGTGCTGCCCGGGAAGCGGTCGGGACGCTTCTCGATGGTCTGCCGATCCTCGAAATCGCAAAAGAGTGGGCCGATGCGAGGGCGAGAGACAATATCAAACGCGGCATTTTAAGAGAGGTTCATGAAACCGCCCGAAAGATCGTTCAAGAAGAAGTCCGTCAGCTTATCAAACAAGGAGCCATGAGCGCTCCCCTTTCCGATGAAGATCTCGAACAAGAGGCGCGATCCCGTATTTTTATCGTCAGCAGTCAGTTCAAGAAAGCCCTCCAATTTCTGACCTGTGTCGGCGATGAGAAAGAAAATCTCCTCGACATTCTTCCCGGACATATTCTCGGTTCAGACGGCACTTTCGATGAAAAAGGCGTTTTTTCTTTTGATGAACATTTTGAATACGGGCTTCTCGAGGAGAAGAGAAGAATCTTTGACGAAGAAATGACTCGAAGGGGAATTCATTGGGATCCAAATACGACAGCCACTTTTTCGGACGATGTTCATTACGATAGGTCTTTATTAGCCATCGCCAGGGATCCGGCTAATCGTACGATCGTCGATCCGGGTCGTGGAGATTCTCGTTACGCAGAAAGTGAGAGGACTCGGGTTTCTTATGATCTGCCTGATTTTCGAATGAGGGGACATTGGGCGCTGAAACCTCAGGGAGGAAAAAAATTAGTCATCGACGAACAACAAAGTTTTTCCCCCGATAACCCCAGCGTCGTCACCGGAGCGGAGGCCTGGAACCGCGCCTTTTGGGGGGTCTTGGAAATGACCCCGACCATCGCCGCGGAGGCGCTCTTGCATGGAGGGATTCACGGTGATTTTCATCCCGCCGCCCTGGTCCTTCCGATCGGCGCCGGACTCCTTTACGGGCCTTTGAATCGGGGTCGTATCGTCAATTTCGTCGTCGGCGCGCTCCTCTCCGGAGGAATGACCGCAGCGCACGGCTCAGCTCATCCTATCACTTCGGCCGCTCTCGGATCCGTCAGTTTTGCCGCCACTCATTTCGTCGTTCGTCGAATCCATTTCGAAAAGACCGCTCGCGAAGTGGGACCAAAAGGATTTACTCGCTGGACCCGAGGGATCAGTTTTTTCGAACGGGCCGGCGTGACGACCGCTTGGAGTACGGCTCTGCGCTATTTGGGCCTTGGATAAACTCATTCCCGCCTTCTTACCTAACGCGTCGTGCCAAACAATCTTCTCGAATAAGGCAGATTTGTGACAACCTTTTGGATTGACCGACGATGAGCAAGGTAATGACGAGTCCCATCTTTGCCCAGTGGGTCCAGGCGGCACAAGGAGCCCAGAGCCTTCACCAAGTCGCAATCATTCAACAAAGAGTCAGAGCGATTGCCGAATGCAACGGTAACTCGGGTCTTCTTGAGCTGGCGCAATCTCGAGCAGCTGTTTTCGCAAGACTTGATGTGCTGGCCTCCAGTTCTGACAAGACGGCAATAATCGAGGCGAGACTAGGCCAACTACTGGCCGCTGATATCGCAAGCTTTGAGGCTTCTCTAGAATCGGATTTAACCTCCGCGACCGTTACTCCTTGGTTTCGAAGTCTTGAAAAACCGGACTGGTCGCGACAACCCGGCCTCATTCATTTTGTAAGAAAATCTCTTTCAGCCCTCATTTGGAATCCTAATCAGGGTCTCGATCCACTCGTCGCTCAAGGTCATACCCACGTCGAATCCCCTCCGAATCCGGTGCGGTCGATTGAACAAGGAGCCAGGCTTCTTGTTTCGCAGGGATGGAACGAGCGCGTTGCGGCGCTTCGGGGTTGGGCAGATTCACAGCTTGAAGGACTGCCTCAATCACAACAAGCACTGAACCAGGTTTTGAGAGATATCCAATGGTTTCGGGAGCGGTTGGGTCGCCAATTAGAGAACATATTGCGTGCCGTCACCCCTCACGGAGAAACCCAAGAGGCCTTGGGTGAGAGAATCCAGGCCTATCATGAGAGCCGTTCAGAATGGCTTTCCATCCATAATCGAGAGATCCCCATTCCGATGACCCCCCTTGAGGTCGAATTTGAACTCGATAGAGATATTTGGAAAAAAGCCCATCAAGGCGATACAACCATTTTGTCGACGAACGAAGATCTCATCGCTCATGGGTTAAGCCCACTGGCCCTCCGGATGCTCGGAATCTACGACAAACGATGGAAAAGGAGTCCCGTCCAAGCCCTTCCGCAAAGTACCCTCGTTTTTATCTTACAAAATCCCGGGCTTCAATGTGCGGAAGCGGAGGTGTTGTTAAGAGCAGCCGGAAGATATTATAGCGCACACCGAGTCGGCGGGAACCCTGCCAAAATCCGCGCCTATGCCGAAGCGATGCAGGCCTTTTTGTCCGATCCGATACGTGCACAGCTCTTCTTGGTGGAACTCTCTTTCGTCGACACAGCAAGAAAGCTGATTCTTGAGGATCCCGATTTTATCGTCGAAGAGATTCTGGAAGCCCATGCCGACGTCATTTTTGACGACACACCCCCCGACTCCCTCCAGGGTCGGAAGTTGATGGGATTCCTTCTTGAGGCGCGAGAAAAAGTACGAGAAGCCGAAGTGGGCGGCAACCGACTGAAGATCGAAAAGGCCCGACAAGCTCATAATAATGTTCTTGCCATCTTTATGTTTCATTTCGGGCCTCGCCTGATTCCTTATTTAGTCGATCACCCGCGCTACAGCGATCTGAACAACCTGGAACAAGTCGAGCACCGGAGACAGGCCCTTTACAGAGAGAGAGCGCGAATGTCCTGGGCCCAAAGAGTCAAGTGGGAAGGGGCCAGCAAGCAAATCGACACATTTTGGAATGAAGAGCATGACCCCGGTTTGGCCCAACTCCAGGCGAAGGTCTTCGAATATCTCCTGGGACTCTTCGCAGAACTGATGCAAAAGGTTCAAGCCACTTCTTTTCCGACCCACCAGAAATTGGAAGGGGCCTATGTCGAGGCCTTGAATCGAGCCAAAGACGCTATCCAAAAATTTCATGAATGGGATCAACTTCGTAAAGATCATCTGGAACGTATCCGGACCAGACGACCGGAGACTCAAGATACAGACAAACGTTTCAACGCGAGGGCACATAACCGGGCCATCGAAAAGGTCCTTCAATCCCTCTTAGGTACCTCCTCAGAAATACCGATCTTTCAAAGGTTATTTGATATCAAAAAATGGGTGAAAGGGGTGGCAAAGACCCCCGGCATCCTCGAGGTCGTCCGACAGGCGATGAAGGCTGCACACCTCCCGGAGGCCGATCTCCAGCCAGTCGTTCCTCTCTTTTCGGCGTTCGCTTCAAACTACCGACCTCTCACTTGGAGAGAGAGGTGGCGCGTCGCCGTCCAAAATCCGATTAGCTTTCTCATGGGATATGTGGGTGGGCCTTTATCCGGTTTACTCAGTACAGATCATCGTTCTCAGGGAACTAATTTTTCCGATATGCACCTAATGAGTTGGGCGACGGCCGTCGGTGAAAAATTTCATGACCATACCATCGTTGCCGACCCGATGACCGTCGGCGCCCTTTTCCTTCACTGGCCCGCCCCAGTCATTGATTCGAAACATACCGCCTGGTTTTCTGATTTCAATCAGTTGCTCCAGATCGCTGGGGCCGTCAGTCCGAGGCGTGGAGACCCGATCCGTATGAGAGCAGCACGCATTTTGGCTAAGGCCGGTCTTGAGGATCTAATGCCGGTCTTCGGAATCGGACTCAAAAAAGTGACAATCCCAGTATCCGATAAAGGATATGTCGCTGCAGAGCTTCGAGGGGCCCAATCGATGGTCTTTGGCGATATCTTCACTGATCCCAATTTGGGATTCCTTATCAAAGCAACGGATCTGAAAAATTTCCAACAAGTGCCGATTGCGGCAAGACCGGGTCCGCGATCGGTCGGGGTCTTTTCCGAAATCACGATGCCGGTCCCGGATTCGATTAATCCATTCGATCCGACCTTGGAAGGGACGTTGGCGATTCCTCCTATTTCCGTCCCTCTCATCCCGATCGGTCGGGGTCCTTACATGGCCCTTGTGACCGAAGCGATCACGGGAAGACCCCAAATGGCTCTCTGGCCGACGCCCAACGGCTCCTTTGCCACCTTTCCGAAACCGGATGCGCGTGTCCGCGCCTATCGCGGCGTGGTTCGGACGGTTGTCCCTCTCCCGATCTTTAACGATGCTTTGCCCGGTTCGCATAATTTCACAGCAAAGTCTTTTGCCCGTTTTCTCTTGGCGGTAGGTAATCAACAACGAAGTGTCTGGTGGGCTCACGCCATGCAGCCGAAAAATCAAACCCCCGCTCCCCAGGAAGCGGAATTTCTCAAAGATTTTATCCGGAGATAATAAATGACCGCCCCAGTGACAGGAATAACCTCGCCGGTTGCTCTCCCCGTGAGAACAGAAACGGCTCAAACTTGGGCTGGGAGAAGTTCCCAAAGCATCGGGGGCTATGTTGCCCGATCCGTGGCGACCCATGTCGGCTCCGCACTCATCCTCAGAAAACCAGCCGCGAGTCGTTACGCTCCTTCCTCAGCCCGATTGGAAGAGGCCCTGCAACGCTTTGAATATCAGGCCTATCATCCCAACCCTGACGCCGATGAACGAAAGGTGGCGTTCAAGCAAGAACATGGTCCCCGTCTTCTCTGGACCCTCGATCACCTCCGATCAACCTTGGAACTCGTTACCGCTCCCACTCGAACTTTTTATAATCACCTCGCAGACGAAGTTGTGGAGATCAACCTTCAATATCGGGCGCTTTTAGATGAACAAGACGCTCTTTTGAAAAATACTTCTACTCTTGAGCCGCATGAGCAAAATGTACGGATCAACGACGAAGAACTTCGAATCGATGCTGAGATCGATCAGCTGGCAAAAAAGATTTATGAGATTGAAAGGTCGTGGCAAACTTCATTTTATGGAGACTTAATCCAACAAGCCCGCGAGACCGGCCGACTGTCGAAAAAGCAGGAAAAACAATTTCTCACCACGCTCGATGCCTTTGAGAAGGCATCCCTCGCCGAGCTTCGTTATCGCGACCGATTGATAGCGAAAGATAAGGACACGACGCCGAACAAGCGAAAAGGCTTGGAAGAAGCCGCCTACCGATTGCTGATGCATGGATCGACTTCCCTTCACGAAGTCACCCGAAGGATTCTGAGGAAGGTCGGAGAGACGGCGACGGCGGATGCATTGACCGCCCCTCTGACCTTCGTCTGGAAAAACCAGATGTATCGCCACTCTCAAGGCCCGGTTGATTTTGTCGCCGGAGAGCGGTTCATCGAAAGTATGATCGGCCTGCGTCCCGAAGTGCGAGCCACACAGAAAGGCCTCCGATCTAGCAGAGAGTTCGATAAAACCGTTTCCCCTCACTGGGGAATACCGGTTCTTGGAGATTTCTTTGAAAGATTCCGTATCGGAGCCCCTCCGGGACTGTTCTCTCTCGACCATATGCCGGCGGAGGCCCGGTCTCTCGCCGGAGCACTGACTGTTTTCGGCGAAGGTTCTCCCCTTCTCGGTACCCAAGGAGGAGTCGTGTCCGATCAGACTCACGGCGACTCCATCGATTATGCGGCGGTTTATGCCAGCCGGCATCTGCTCTGGGGGAATCAGAAACGCCCGGTCTCCATTGTGGCGGAGAGCGCATTTAGGCACATCCCGATCATGGGAGCGGTCATGATGATAACGACCGGCGGATTTCTTTCGAGGTCGGATGCCGCAAAAAGGGCTGTTTTCATGGACGAAATTCTCCCAGCTCGCCTGAGTGAAGGAAACGATGTCGCCCTTTTTGGTGAAGGGACACGTCCGCTCAGCAATCCTTTCGCGGCACGCTATTCGGATCTTGATAATCCCGCCGCACTTCATAACCCGGCGGAGTTTTTAACCCCTGGACCGATGCGCGGGATGCAGTTTGACTTGGCTCTTGCGAACCAAACCGACGTCCAGCTCTATGCTTCAAAGGTGCATGGCGGCGGAAGCGGCGAACCATCGATTCCGAGAACCAGGAAGGGATTCCTGGGAGCCAATGAGACCGAGTTTAGCTTCCGTCCTCCGCTGCCTGAAAACGGATTTGTCGCCTTTGCGGGAGTGATCACCTACTTAGATATGATCAAGCCAAAGGATTTCTCAGGCGAGCCGGATTATAAAATCCGGCTCCGAAACGTCGCCGTCAATCGAAGAATGCTGCGCCGCACCGGCCTGAATATGGACGCCGGACCCGAACTTCGGTAGTCTCTTCCCATGCTTCTCAAGGCCCGATGGGTCATCCCCATTATCTCATCGCCGATTGAAAACGGAGCCATCCTGATCGATCGGAATCGGATTGAGGCGGTTGGTTTGCAGAAAGATTTTCTCGGCAAAAACTCGGAAGAGACGATCGATCTCGGAAATACAGTTCTTTTCCCCGGTCTCGTCAATGCCCACTGCCATCTCGAATTTTCGAATCTTCGGGGAAAAATAAAACCGGGGGATTCTTTTACGGAATGGGTGCGAAAATTAGGGAAAAGACTGGATCCCCGCCTCCGCGGGGATGACAGAATCATACAAGGCGGCACCACAACCCTTGCCGATCATTGCCATCCGGAGAATCTGAAGATGGATCCCCGCCTGCGCGGGGATGAGGGAGGGGTTCGACGGATTCCTTTTTGGGAGGTCTTGGGGGCCGATCGTGAGAGGGCGGCGGCCTCTTTAAAAAAGGCCTTGGAGCGTGCCTCAACAGAGGGAGGGTATGTGACTCCTCATTCGCTTTATGCCGTTAATAAAAAGGTACTGGCAGAAATTTTTAATAACCCCTCCTCACCTCCCCTTAATTTAAGGGGAGGCCGGGTGGGGTTATCTTCCATCCATCTTCTTGAATCGGCCGATGAAGATCAATTTTTTCGATCCGGTTCCGGCCCGTTGGCCGATTATGTCCTCGAACGAGGAGGCGTTCTCCCCTCTTCCGGTTCTTCCCTTCTCAAATATATTCTCCCCTCGTCATTGGTGGTTCACGGCAATTATTTGAACTCCGACGAAATCGACCTCTTGTCACGCTTGGAGTGTAGTGTTATCCACTGCCCCGGAAGTCATCGTTTTTTCGGGCATCGGCGTTTTCCTCTTGAGGAAATCCAAAAAAGGGGCATTTTGATCGCGCTCGGGACTGACAGCCTGGCCTCCAACGACGATCTCTCGATGCTCCGGGAGATGAGGCTCTTGAAAGAGACCTATCCGGCGCTGGCGAATGAAGAGATTTTAGGCATGGCGACGATCAACGGGGCTAAGGCGCTCAAGATCGCCGATCAGGTCGGGTCTCTGGAAAAAGGGAAATCGGCCGATATTGTCACGGTCCCCTGGATGGGAGGCGATCCTTATGAGGCTATTTTTCGGGCGGAGAAGGTTTCGTTTTCGATGATTGGAGGGGTCAATGTCCCCCTTTGTAAGGGGGTCTACAGGGGGTTGAGGGCTCTGGGGAACTTTTATGTACCGATCACTCAAAGATTTCATCGCCTTTCTCGAAGAACGAAAAGAGCTGGTGCGGATCAAAGAACCGGTCCGGGCCGAGTTGGAAATTACTGAGATCACCGACCGAGTCACAAAAGCAGGCGGCCCGGCCCTTCTTTTTGAAAATGTCATCAAGGTCGACGGTCGAAAATCGGACTATCCCCTTTTGATCAATACCTACGGCACTTGGAAGCGGATGGCCTGGGCGCTCGGCGTCGAGGATGTCGAAGAAATTGCGCGCGACATTGAATCGCTCATCAAGACGGAACCGCCGTCGGGATTCATGGACAAGCTGCGAATGTTGCCGAAACTTGCCCAGTTGGCGAGTTTTACCCCGAAGACCGTCTCGAGCGGCGCCTGTCAAGAGATCGTGCAAAAAGAACCGGATCTTTCTGTCCTCCCCTACTTGAAATGCTGGCCGGGGGACGGCGGGCCGTACATCACCTTTCCGGTCGTCATTACCAAAGACCCCGATACGAGGATTCGGAACGTCGGCACCTATCGGATGCAGGTCTTTGATTCAAAAACGACCGGGATGCACTGGCAGATCCACAAAGGGGGGTCGAAACATTTTCAACGCTATCAGGAGCTCAAACGAAAGATCCCGGTCGCAGTCTGCCTCGGCGGAGATCCGGTCTTGGGCTATGCGGCGACCGCTCCCCTTCCCGATAATTTCGACGAACTCCTCCTCGCCGGTTTTATCCGAAAAAAAGGGATCGAACTGGTGAAATGCAAGACGATCGATATGGAAGTGCCGGTCGATTGCGATTTTGTCATTGAAGGATACGTCGATCCGACCGAGCCGCTCGTCCAGGAAGGCCCCTTCGGCGATCACACCGGTTATTATTCGCTCGCCGACAATTATCCCCTCTTTCATGTCACCGCCGTTACCCATCGCAAAAATCCGATCTATCCGACGACCATCGTCGGACCGCCGCTCCAGGAAGACGGTTTTATCGGAAAGGCGTCGGAACGGATCTTCCTCCCCCTGATCAAGATGACCTTTCCGGAGATCCGCGACCTGCACCTCCCGATCGAGACCTGTTTTCACAATCTGGCGATCGTCTCGATCAAAAAGCAGTACCCGGGGCATGCAAAGAAGATCATGCACTCCTTTTGGGGGACCGGTCAGTTGATCTTTACGAAATGCATCATCGTCGTCGACGAGGACGTCAACGTCCAGGACCTGCGCGAAGTCGCCTGGCGCGTCTCCAATAATATCGACGCCCGGCGGGACGTCGTCTTCGCCGAAGGCCCGGTCGACGCCCTCGACCACGCCGCCGATCAATTCGCCTACGGCTCCAAGATGGGAATCGACGCGACCCGGAAGTGGAAGGAAGAGGGATTTCAACGCGAATGGCCCGAGGTTTTGAAAATGACGCCGGAGGTTAAACAAAAAATTAATGAAATCTGGGAAAAATTGGGGATAACCCCACCAACCTCCCCTTAAATTAAGGGGAGGCTAGGAGGGGTTACTTTTATGTCTGAACAGGTCCAAAAACTTTTTGACACGATCGCCCCGCGATATGATCTTTTGAACAGTCTGCTGTCCTTTCGCCTGGATCATCGTTGGAGAAAGCAGGCGGTCAAAAAATTACAGGAAAGACGATTTGAGAAAGTTCTCGACCTCTGCGCGGGGACCCTCCCTTTGACCGAGGCACTTCTCAAAAAAAATCCCGATTGCCATGTGACCGCCTTTGATTTTTCAAAACCGATGCTGGAGATCGGCCGAAGAAAGGTCGCCTCCTCCTGGCCGGGACGGGTCACCTGCATCGAGGGAGATGCCATGAAGATCGATTTTCCGACCGGCTCTTTCGACGGGGTGATGTCGGCTTATGGAATGCGCAACGTCGATAATAATGAAATAGTTTTGAAAAGGATTTTTTCCGTCCTGCGCCCCGGCGGACGGCTCGTGATTTTGGAGTTTTTCAAACCGGAACGGCTGATCAGTCGGATTTTCAATCTCACCTATGCGGAGTTCGTCATTCCGTTGTTGGGAAAACTCGTTTCGCAACATTCGAACGCCTACCACTACCTTCGCGATTCGGTCAGGAGATTCTACACGCCGACGGCGTATGGAGAGTTATTGAAAAGTATCGGTTTTACAAATATTATCATTGAGGCGCAAAGCGGGGGTATTTCCCATTTAATCACAGCAGAAATCTCACCCTCCCCCTAGCCCCCTCCCCTCAAGGGAGGGGGAATAGAAGAAAGTTTTTTTAAGTGGGCTATCCAGAATATCCCCTCCCCCTTGAGGGGGGAGGGTTAGGGAGAGGGTGAAGGGAGTATGATGAAACTTGTCATCGGCATCAGCGGGGCGAGCGGGGCGATTTATGCCCAACGTCTGCTCGATTTTTTAAAAAAAACGCCGCACGAGGTGGTCCTCACCGCGAGCGAGAACGCCCTCGAGATCGGCAAGAGTGAGGCCGGGGTCGATTTTCAGGAATACGGCTTTCCTTTCTATCGAAGCCGAGACTTCACCGCCCCGTTTGCGAGCGGATCGGCCAAATACGACGCCCTCGCCATCATCCCCTGCAGCATGGGGATGTTGGGACGGATCGCCCATGGCTACTCAGACGACCTCCTCACCCGTACCGCCGATGTTTTTTTCAAGGAAAAACGCAAACTGATCTTGGTCCCGAGAGAAACGCCGCTGAGTCTTATTCATATCGAAAATATGCGGCTCGTGACCTTGGCCGGCGCAACCGTGATCCCGGCAATCCCCTCTTTTTATTCCAAACCGAAGACAATCGAGGAGGCGGTCGACACGGTGATTGCGCGGGTTCTCGATCATCTCGGAGTCGAAAATGATTTGAGAAAACGTTATGGAGCTTAATCCGGAACAACTGGAAGCAGTTCACCATACGGACGGTCCCCTCCTTATTTTAGCGGGCGCCGGGAGCGGCAAAACCCGGGTCATCACTCAACGAATCGCCTATTTGATCAAAGAAAAAAAAGTTCCGCCCTGGAACCTCTTGGCGGTCACCTTTACGAACAAAGCAGCGGAAGAGATGAAGAACCGGATTCATCAACTTCTCGGTTCGGGAGGACATGACGTCTGGATCTCAACCTTCCACTCCTCCTGCGTAAAAATTTTGAGAAAAAGTCTTCCTGAGGAACTCCGCCATTTTGTGATCTACGACGACAACGACTCGATGACGCTGATCCGGAATTGTCTGGAAGAGTTGAAGATCGAAGAACGTTCGCTCCCCCCTCGCAGCGTCTATTCCCGGATTTCCTCGGCAAAAAATGATCTGATCGGCCCCGACGCTTTTCTGAACCAGGCGACCGATTTCTTTGAGAAGCGGGCCGCACAGGTCTATCAACTTTACCAAAAGAAATTGGACTCGAACCATGCCTTTGATTTCGGAGATCTGATCTTTCGCACGGTCCGTCTCTTTCAGGAACGGCCCGACATCCTCGCTCAGTATCAGGCCCTCTTTCGATACCTCATGATCGACGAATACCAGGACACCAACCGGGCCCAATATGTCCTGACTCGCCTGTTAGCTGAGAAACACCAAAATCTCTGCGTGGTGGGAGACGATGACCAATCGATTTACCGATGGCGCGGGGCCGACCTGAACAACATCCTCAACTTTGAACGGGACAATCCCGGGTGTCGGGTCATTCGACTCGAGCAAAACTACCGATCGACCCAAAATATCCTCGCCATCGCGAATCAAGTCATCTCCCATAACAAGGGACGAAAGGGAAAGACCCTCTGGTCGGCCCGCGAAAAGGGAGAGCAGGCGCTGGTCTTCGTCGGACAAGACGAAAAAGAGGAGGCCCGATTTGTCGTCGGCGAGATCTTGAAGGAGCGCATCCAAGGACGCCGATTTAACGACATGGCGATCTTTTACCGGACCAACGCCCAGTCGAGGACCTTTGAAGACGAGCTCCGAAAAAGAAAAGTCCCCTACACGATCTTCGGAGGGATGAAGTTTTACGAGAGAAAAGAAATCAAAGACGTCCTGGCCTATCTCCGCCTCCTGGTCAATCCGAAAGACTCGCTCGCCTTGCGGCGGATTCTGAATGTTCCTCCAAGAGGTCTCGGGCCCAAGGCGTTGGAAATCCTCGAGACGGTCGCCTCGCAAGAGAACCTTTCCCTTCTCGAAGCGGTCCCGCGGGGGGCGGAGGCCGCCGGTAAAATGACAAAAAATCGGATCCTCGAATTTGATCGGCTGATCGAGGGATTGAAAAAGGAAATGACCGCAAAGGTCCGACTGGTCACTCTCTTTGAAAAGATCATGGAAAAAACCGGACTCATGGAGATTTTGGATCGGGAAAAAACAATCGAATCCCAGGGCCGCGTGGAAAACTTGCGGGAGCTCCTGAACGTCGCGAGTGAATTTCAAAAAGAAACTCCGGAGGCGACCCCGGCCCTCTTTCTGGAACAGGTGGCCCTGATCGGAGACAGCGATGCCTATGATCCGGAAAAGGGGATCCTGCCGATGATGACGCTCCATTTGGCCAAGGGGCTCGAGTTTCCGGTCGTCTTCATGGTGGGGATGGAAGAGGGACTTTTTCCCCACTCAAGATCCCTCGACGAACCGGAGGAGCTCGAGGAGGAACGGAGGCTTTGCTATGTCGGCCTGACCCGTTCCAAAGAAAAAATTTATCTGACCCTTGCCGCACGAAGGCGTCTTTATGGGGGAGATCAATTCAATCTTCCGTCACGTTTTCTTCAGGAAATTCCGGAGGAGCTGGCCGATAACGACTTCGACCAAAGGCCGACGGATTGGTGAAGGCGCGGTCGTTATTTTTTGAAAATCGGCTCGCTTTGCCTCTTTTGAAGCTCATTTCGGAAATAGCGTGGGATGAAAAAGGCCGCTGCGACGGAGAGAATCGCCACGATCACCATCAGCTCGATCAGAGTAAATCCATTTTTTCGCATAAAACCTCCCGCATCATTTGTCGATCGGCCTTCTTACCGGTCCAAAGTTCAAAACTCAAGGCCCCCTGTTCGACGAGCATCCCTTCTCCGGCATGGGTCCGAAGACCGAGTCGCCTCGCGTCGCGGAGAAGAGGGGTGGCGGCCGGCACCAGATCCGAGACGATCGCCTTCTTCGAAAGACGAGAAAGAGGAAGCCCCTTAAATCGGGTTCCGTTAAGCCCGACCGATGTCGCATTGACGAGAAGGTCCAGCGCCGGAAAGAGCTCCGACAAGAGTCCTTTTTTTAAAGGAATTTTCTCAATGGAAACCTTCGGAAAGGCGCGTTGAAAGGCCTTGACGATACGCCCGGCCCGCGAAGGCGTCCGGTTGCAAAGATAAATTTTCTCAGCCCCGGAGCGGGCCAAAATCCAGAGAACCGCCCGCGCCGCACCCCCTGCCCCCAAAACCATCATCCTCTTTCCCCGAGGTTTGAAGCGAGTCTCCCGAGTCAGCGATCGGAGAAACCCCGCGGCATCGGTATTGAAACCTTTCAGGCGCCCTCCTCGAACGACGACGGTGTTCACCGCCCCGATCTGCCGCGCCTCCGGGGAAATCGAGTCCAGATAAGGGAGGATCGTTTCTTTGTGAGGGATCGTGACATTGAATCCGGAAAAATTTCCTCGTCGGGCCCTTCGGATAAATCGGGAAAGCTCTGAAGACGCGACCTGAAAAGGGAGATAAAGGGACGGGAGCTTCTTCTGCTTCAGGGCGGCGTTTTGCATGAGGGGAGACAAGGAGTGATCGATCGGGTCGCCGATGATGCCGAGGAGTTTAACAGAATTCATTTCAAATGATCTCGAGATACCCCTGAGGGAGGTTGAGATGAACATCGAAGTGACGCAAAAAGTTGAGACCGAGAAGACCCCGTGCGGGGACTGTTGCCGGCAAGGAATGAACACAAATTTCGATGTCACTTCTTTTGACTCCGAGCACCTCCAGACGTGGCAACTTAACAAAGGCAACGAATTCAACACCGCTTGCTGTTGCAATGGTGCTCTTGTGAAGGGCTTCAGCCGGGTCCAATCCAATGCGCACCAATATTTCAGGGGATATCATGGTAAAACTGGCGCCTGTATCGAGAATCAGATTGATATTATGGGATTGTTTTGGCCCCACAAGGGTGGTGGGTACTAAAATGACTTTGTCATTTGAACTGATAGAGAGTTTCATCGAGAGAGAAAGAAGCAGGCCGCGAGATCAG
>OBEQ012776224.1_pt1 | contig 14271 bp, 16 predicted proteins | sample 1670901 | NCBI WGS metagenome assembly OBEQ01 (sample SAMEA104232315, study PRJEB22302) | groundwater metagenome | biome: forest; feature: aquifer; material: groundwater | place: USA | collected 2011-08-07 | depth 5.4 m
ATCGACTTGTACGAGCGGCAGGTGTCCCGTTCGAAAGCGCCAGCCGATCGCGTGAAAGCGCTCGGGCGCGCTGCGCAAATCGCATCCACACGCGGGCAACTCGACCGCGCGCGGGGGTTTTTCGAGTTGGCTCTCACCGGCGCCCCGAGCGACGAGACGCTCGCCGCACTCGACACGGCGGCGCGCGAAGGAGACAGCGCAGGGGGTAACGAGAAGCTCCGGCGCGCGCTCTGCGCGGCCATGGCCGCCGGGGGTCAGGGCGCTCGGGACGGCGGACGAACGCGCGGAGGCCTCCTCCGGCGCGCCGCATCCATGGCCCACCGCGATTTGTCGGACGTCGACCAAGCCTTCGCGTGGCTGGGCGACGCGCTGGTCGCGCATGTCGACGCTCTCACGCTCGACGCGCTCGAGGCCCTGGGCCTCGAGATCAACGACTCGCGACGCGCGGAAGAGGCGCTGACGCGCGCGCTCAGCGAAGTGTTCGATGGGCCGCTCGTTCGTCAGCTCCTGGCTCGGCGCGCGAAAATTCGTCGCGAGCACATGGGGGACAAGCCCGGAGCCGCTGCAGACCTGAAAAAGCTGCACGATCTGTCGCCGACCGATCAAGCCGTCATGGAAGATCTCTCGGGCCTTCTCACGGAGCTCGGCGACTACCGTGGAATGGTGCAGCTGTACGAAGACCAGATCCTCCGCGGCAAAGACATGAACGCGCGGGCGGAGCTCGCGCGAAAAGTGGCGCGCATGTGGGAAGAGCAGCTGGCCGATCCACGCGAGGCAGCAGACGCGTGGCGCCGCGTGCTCCGCATGAAGCCGGGGGACCACGAGGCGACGCAGGGTCTGGAGCGCTCGAAGAGCAACATGCTCAAGAAGCCGGACCCCGATGCTGAAGACGCCTACGCCCCGCCGAAGATGACCTCCGTTGCGCCGCCACCCATGTCGCGCCCGCCGCAGCCGGCGCTCGGATCGGAGACGGTCGAAACGTCTCTGGCGCTTACTCCGCAGACCGGTATGCCCCACGCGGAAAACGGAGCCGATCTGCTCCGACCGAGCGAGCCCATGACGGCGCGCGCGTACCACGACCTCACGGCAGCCGCCTTGCTCGCCGAGGTCGACGCCGAAGAGCGTGCTCGGGCAGTGGACGAGGAGTTCGATCCGACGTCACCGACGTCACGACACCAAGTCGATGTTATCGGCGTCCCCACCGAAAAACCCAACGACGCTTGGATTCCGAGCTCGCCCGACGAGATCACGATGGGCGCGCCCTCCGGGTTTGGGGGAGCTTCCGACGTCGAAGTTGCGCCCAGCGAGACAACGATGTCGGCGATGAGCCTCGACTTGGAAGACGAGCTCATCGTTCATCAAATGCCGTCCGCCCGAGGCGAAGCCCTCCCCCGGGAGGGTAGTCCCGACGGCCTCGTCGATCTCGGCGTGACCGGCGAAATGCCGATTGAGGCTCGGGGCTTCGAACCGATAAGCACGACGCCCGCCCATCCGAAGTCCAAGTACGACTCGGATCACACTCAGACACGCCACGACATCGACGTGAGAAAAACGCACTCGGATCACGCCGAGGTAACCGAAATCGGGTCCAGCCCGCTCATCACGGTGAACGACGACGAGCTCATCGTGTCGGACGACGCCGACGGTCTCATCGACATCATCGAAGACGAGGACAACTCGAAAACAGAAGTCAGCGACCGCTTGCGGCGGCCTCCCCGCTGAATCGCACCAGAGTCCCGTTTTCGACACGCACGAGCCCGCCGAGCACGAAGGCTTCGTTGCGCGTGGCGTGACCGAACGGCGCACCCACAAGCACGGGAATCCCGAGGTCCAGAGTGCGTTCGGCGAGAACCTCCTCGATGCGTACACCATCAGGCCCCGGATCGCATTTTTCGAAATCGCCAAAAACGATCGCCGATAGGCGCGCGAGGTGACCTCCTAGACGGAGCGAGGTGAGCATGCGATCGACGCGGTAAGGACGCTCGGTCACGTCTTCGAGGGCGAGGACGGCGCCGTCGGGGATGATCAGACGCCCGGCGGCGGCCATGGCCTCGAGGAGGGCGAGATTTCCACCCAAGATCGCCCCAGTGGCCGATCCGACCGCTCGGTGAACGACGGAGAGGCCTTGCCACGTTCGTGGGACGTTCGGCGATTCGAGGGCCGCACGAAACGCGTCGCGCAACGACGCGAGCCCGGCGTCGTCTCGTCCGAGACCGGTCACGTTCGGGCCGTGGATGCTCGCGACTCCGCGTGCCCAGGCCGACGCGTGCAGCGCCGTCGCATCGCTGAAACCCACGATCCACGAAGGGCGCTCCGCCCAGAGCTTCCACGGCAGTGCGTCCAACAGCCGCATGGCGCCGTATCCGCCGCGGGCGACGAGGATGGCGCGGACGCTTTGGTCACCCATCGCTTGCGCGAGCTCCGCCGCGCGCCGGCCATCGCTTCCTGCGAGGTAGCCAGTTCGAGAAAAGACCCCTTCGTCGCACCGTACGTCGTAGCGTTCGCTCAGCCACGCGACGCCGCGATCGAATTCCTCGCGACCAAAGGGGCTCGACGGCGCAACGACGGCGACGACGTCGCCGGGGCGAAGGGGATCCGGAAAGCGCAGGCTCATGCTTGGAGACTAGAGTAGCCTCTCGACGGCCCGCCGTGCCTCGGCTATCCCATGGCCGTGCCGGATCTCGTACGACTCGGAACGCTCGCGCATGGGGCCCGCGCACTCGCGCGCGGTCTCTTGGGAAGCGCGACCGGCGCGGTGGACGCCTGGATGACGTCGCTCCTCGACGAGGATTTCAGCCAGCGCCTGGGACGCGTACCCATCGCGCTCACCTCCCAGGGCACCGATCGCTTTGGACTCGACCCACAATGGGCCAAGTGGGCGCTGGCGTCCGCAGCCTTCTTGCACCGGCGCTACTTCCGCACCGAGGTTCACGGCTCCAAACACGTGCCGAGCGGGCGCGTACTCCTCGTGGCGAACCACTCCGGCCAGATACCGATCGATGGCGCGATCATCGGCGCCGCGCTCTTCATGGATGTCGAGCCGCCGCGATTCATGCGGGCCATGGTCGAAAAATGGACGCAGACCTTGCCCTTCGTATCGATGCTTTTCTCCCGGGTCGGCCAGGTGACCGGGGTGCCGGAGAACGCCCAGCGCTTGCTCGAATCGGGCGAGGCGCTTCTCGTTTTCCCGGAAGGGGCGCGTGGAATCAGCAAGAGCTTCGACAAGCGCTACCAGCTCAGCGAGTTCGGCCTCGGTTTCATGCGCCTGGCCATCGAAACCGGCACGCCCATCGTCCCGGTTGCCGTCATTGGCGGTGAGGAGCAATACATCAGCGTCGGCAACATCGAATCGCTGGCCAAGGTGCTGCGCACGCCGGCATTCCCCGTCATTCCGCAGCTTCTCGTCCCGGGGGGCCAGCTCCCGCTACCCACCAAGTACCGGCTCTACTTCGGCGAGCCGATGAGCTTTTCGGGCGATCCCGACGACGACGACGCCATCATCGAAGAGAAGGTGTGGGTCGTCAAAGCGATGATTCAGTCGATGGTCAACCGCGGCGTCAAAGAGCGGAGGCACGTGTTTTGGTGACCACGATGAACCTCCCCGAGGTGGCCCACGCGCCGGTCGTCGTTACCGGCATTTGCGGACGCCTCGGCAAACGGCTTGCCCGCGCGCTCCACCGCGAACGCAAAGTCATCGGTGTCGACAGGCGTCCCTTTCCCGACAAGCCGAAGGACGTGGACCACCAGCAGGTCGACATCCGACGGAAGAAACTCAAAGACGTATTTCGCACCGGGGACGTACAGGCAGTCGTGCACCTCGGCGTCATGCACAATCCGCGCGAATCCGCCGCCGAGCACCACGATTGGAACGTCGCCGGTTTCGCAAAGCTGCTCGAGTACGTCGCGCAATTCAAGGTGCCGAAGCTCGTCGTCCTTTCGAGCGCGAACGTGTACGGACCACAGGCCGGCAATGCGCAGTTTCTCACCGAGGACGCGCCACTCCTCGGCGGCGCACGCTTCAGCGAAATCCGCGATCTCATCGAGGTCGACATGCTCGCGCAGGGGTTCTTTTGGAAGCACCCCGAGACGGAGACGGTCATCCTGCGGCCGGTGCACATCCTCGGCAACGTCCGAAACGCCCCTTCGAATTTTTTGCGCTTGCCGACCATCCCCACGCTTCTCGGCTTCGATCCGATGATTCAGGTCATCCACGAGGCCGACGTCGTTCGCGCCATCGAGCACGCCCTTTTGCCAGGCAGACGCGGCATTTTCAACATCGCGGGCCCCGAGCCCCTGCCGCTTTCGCATGCGATCAGAATTTTGGGGCGCCCGAGCGTACCGGTGCCTTACACGATCGGACGGGTCCTCGTTCAACGCATGTGGTCTCTTCGCCTCACGAACTTCCCGGCGCCGGAGCTCGATCACATTCGCTACGTGTGCATGGTCGACGACGCCCGCGCGAGAGACGTCCTCGGGTTCGTCCCCAGTTCGTCCATCGAGGAAACCGTTCGTGCCGTCGACGAAGACCGTTGGTAGTGGTATTGGATTGTTCATGCACGCATCCAGACTCGCCAAGCTCGCTGCGCTGACCCAGGGGGTTGCCCTCCTCGGTAGCCTCGGGGCGGGATGCGACAAGTCCCAGTCGGGTGTGCCCACGCAGCCGCCCATGATCAACGCGCCGCCCACGCAGACGCCCGAGGCGATGTCCCGCGGAGACGCATCCTCCGACAGCGCGGCGCCTACCGGCGCCCTGCCGACACGTCGGTTGCCTATTCCGAACGCGCCACCCGGTCGCTTCAAGACGAGCGACGCCGACGCGGCGCCCTCTCAGAAGTAGACGTGCCCGGAAAGCGATTCGATCTGCGGCGGGCGACCGGTGCGCGCGCGCTCGAATTGGCTCGCGAGCACGCCAAAATCGTCCTACCGCGCCGCGGGACGATTCGCTGGGAGCTCGACCGACGTGCGTTCGATCCCGCCGCGCTGGCTGTCGCCGCAGACGCGTGGCGCGCGCGCGCCATGCAGGAGTACCACTCGCTCGCAATGTTCACGCAGCTGTCGTCACAGCTGCACCTGCTCGGACCTCCGCTCGATTGGTCCGGCGCGTTCGCACGCATGATTGCTGACGAGGTACGCCACACCGAGCTCGCCGCAAGGATGGCCGAGCTCTGCGGTGGCGGACCGGTCGAAATCGCGCCCGAAACGCTGCACTTGCCGGTCACCGCCGGCACACTCCGCGCCCATGTCCGCGCGGCGGTCGTGGCCGCGTTGTGCATCGGCGAGACGATCAGCGGACGCATGTTCCGGCGTTGCCTGCGCGCAGCCACCGTACCGGTCGCGCGCGACGTCGTGCGCACCATCTGCGTGGACGAAACGTTTCACGGCCGCTTCGGATGGGAGATTGGGGCGCTTCTCATGCGCAACGACGGGACGGCAGGCTTCCGCGAAGAGCGTGACGTGCTCGCTCGGCAGTTGCCCGAGCTCTTCGTCCACTACCGGCAGATGTGCGTCGCCGATCGCGGCGACGCATGGGCTCGCAGAGGTCCAGAGGCCCCGCCCGCGCCAAACTTCGGCACGCTCACGGACCAAGGCTACGCACGTGCATTCTTCGACGGCATGCGCGACGACATCGTACCCGGCCTCGTGGCCATCGGCCTGCCCGAAGCCCAGACCGCGTGGAACGCTCTCTAGGAGACCGCGACCGACACGTCAGATTTCGGGCTGCGAAGCCGCCACCACAGCCGAATCTGCAACGTTCGGATCGCGCCCGCGGCCGCGTTTCAGGATGCCGTCTCTCGCCAGGTTGAGAAAATCCTTCGCCGTACTCCGCGCGATTACCAGAGCACTCGCCAAGTACGCGAGCGCGCCCGTGACGAGCTCGAGCGCGAGCCCAATGAACGACGACGTGGATCCACTCGCCGAAAGCAAATGACGCACGCCGACAATGGCGGCCACCATCGGCACCGTCGCCAGGAGCGGCGCCGCGCATCGCCACAAGAGTGCGCTCATACTCACACCGTCCTCACGCGACACTGTCCACGTGCTCGCGAGGGAGTGCAACCCGTAGGCGAATCCGACGGCAGCGCACGCCCACAGCGGATCTCGTGTGAGACGCCCGATGGCAACCAGCGACGCAAGGAGGAACGCTATCTTCGCGAGCCCAAGCCACATGGCTGCGCGCGAGCGTTGCGAGGCTTGCAAATATGCCTGAATGGTCCAACCCACCGGACGCGTCACGCTCAAGGTCGACAGGATCACCAACATCGGCGCGACGCCGTGCCACTCGGGACGCAAGAGCGCGTGCACCACCGTGGGGGCGACAGCGCCGAGGCCAACCGCGAGAGGGAACACGATGAGCGCGAGCAGCCCAGTCGACCGCACGAGCGCGCGCTTGCGGTCATCAGGCGCCATCTGCGAAAACGACGGGAAGAGCACGTCGCCGATCTGTTCCCCAACCTGCACTGCAGGAATGTCGGCCAAATTGTAGGCGAGGTTGTATTCGCCGGCGACCCTCGCGCCGAAGATGCTGGAAATGACGAGGTTGTCCCATTTGCGCGACGCAAACGTCGCGAAACCGCCGACCGAAAGCGGGAGTGCGTACTTCAACACCGGGCGCATCGTCTTCATGGAAAGGCGCGTCGGGGTGAGCCACTCGCGCCGATCGACCGCGGTGACGAGAACGGCGAAGTTGAGCACCGATCGTAGGATGTTGCCGTAGACGATGGCCATCCCACCGAAACCAAGACTTGCGAAGGCGATGCTCGCCGCGGTGTACGCCACCTCGCCGAGCGTGCGCCCGATGCCAATTCGCTTGAATTGCAGCTGCCGAGCCAGCAGGCGCTCCGGCACCATGGTCATTCGCTCCAGGAACATCGCGAGCGCGAGCCCGGGAACGTAGATGCCCATGGTCGGCGCGTCGAGCAGGCCACCAAAAGAATGCCGGAACGCGATGACACAAGAGAACGCAATGACGCCGAGAACGAAATGGAAGAACGTCACGTGCCACGCGATGTCTCTGCCGCTCGTCGGTTGCGCCACCAGATAGTGCGCGACGCCGAAGGTCGAAATCTGGTGCGCGGTCAAGACGACGATGAACGCGTCCGACACCTCGCCCTGGACATCTGGGGCCAGAAAATAGGTGAGCCAGAGCGTTCCGAAGAGGCCAACGACGCGGGAGCCGATCCCTGTGAGAATCGTCCAACCCGCGCCACGAACAGCTCTGCCCAAGAGAGATGAGGGCTTGGATGCGATTGGCTCAGGATACCGAAAATCGGTACGATGATCGGCGTGATTGTCCTTGCGCGCGAAGTCTTCGTTTGCAAGTGCTCGACGGATGTTCCACGGGAAGATCCCGAGGCCTCCGACGCGGTAAAGCGCGTGCGCTGGACGCACGGGAGCGAGGAACATCTTTCTGCGCTTCAGCCAGAACATCACACGGCTGAGCACATCGTCGACTTACGCACGCGGCTACGTCGCGGAGAGCATTGGGTCCTCGGTCTGCTCGACGGGAACGTCGTTTCGTATACGTGGCTTCATACGCGCAGAGCCATCGACTATCCGTACCTGCCAGGCTGCGCGTTCGAGACGGCGGACGACGTGGGTTATGGTTACGACGCGTGGACGCCGCCCGAGCTGCGCGGCAGGGGCCTTCGTCGGCGCGGTTTTCTCGAAGAGCTGAACGTCCTCAAAGCCAAAGGCATCAGGTGGGAAGCGAGCTTCTTCGTCAGGCACCAGCTCGACGGCGCGACGCGCTCGCTCGGCAACGTTGGCATTCACATCGTTCCGCTTTGGCGCGTGCGCCTCGAACGTGACCGTAGGCTCTCGTTCGAGAATCTCGCGCCGGACGACACCTCCACGCGCCCCGCTCGGAATGAGTCAACCACAGACCCTAGTCTACGGCCCTGATTCGCGCGGGGACGCGCTCACCTTGACCACGCGCGCGGGAACGCCCATCGCCAGCGCGTGATCCGGCACATCGCTCGCAACGACCGAGCCCGCCGCGACCACCGCCCCACGCCCGATGGTCACTCCTTTGAGAACGTGGACGTCGCGTCCGAGCCACGCGTAGTCATGAATCGTCACCGGCTTGCTGTCTTCGGGGGCCATCTGCTCGCCTCGCTCGCGCCGTTCGCTCTCGGAAGGATGCCCGTCCGCGTCTTGGATATCGGTGCGCCCCGCGATGAGCACATGACTACCGATGCGAATGCTCTTGGTGAGCGCGATCAGCACCCTTGCGCCCACCCAAACGTCGTCGCCGAACGTCAGCATCGGGTCTTCTGGAAATTTTCCGGTGCGCACGTCGAAGCTCGAAAACGTGCAATAGCTTCCGATGTGAATCTGCACGTTGCCGCGTATGTAAGGCGGCGCATTCAAATTGAGCCCCTTGCCCACGTGCTCGCAGCGCGCCCGAAGCATCGGCGCCCACAGGAACTTCGAATGTGCCCATTCCTTGAAATCCGTCGCGAGATGGTCGACCTGGTACGCCGCGCCGTAGAGGATGCCCACCACGTCGTTGTCCGGAACGTCCCACGCGACAAGCCGCCGGTAGGCGTCGCGCGCGAGCTTCGCCGCTGGAGAGTCCCCCCGCTTCACCTGGAGGAGAAGGTGATCGAAGCGATGTCTCATCAGATCAGCGCTTCAGGATGCGTGCGGGAACTCCCATCGCAATTGCACCGTCCGGCACGTCGCTCACGACGACCGATCCCGCCGCCACCACCGAACCTCGTCCGATGGTCACCCCCTTCAAGACGTGAGCGTCCCGCCCGATCCAAGCGTAGTCGTGGATCGTGACGGGTGCGATGTCCGTATCGTCCATGTTTTCCCCTCGAATGCGACGCGACGGGTCGGACGGGTGTCCGTCCGAGTCTTGGATGTCGGCGCGCCCGGCGATGAGCACGTGGTTGCCGACCGTGATCCTCTTGTTGAGCGTGAACTGTACCTGACCGGCCACGAAGCACTCGTGACCGAAAGACAGCTCGGGCATGTCGACGAATCGCCCGGTGTGGAGCGAAAACGTTGAGAACGTGCAATTGTTTCCGATGCTGATGCGCGCATGACCGCGGATGTACGGCGGAGCCGTGACGTTGAGCCCGCTGCCCGCGACCTCGCACCGCGCGCGAAGCATCGGCGCATACATGAACTTCGAGAGCGCCCACTCACGCGTGTCGACCAAGATGTGGTGCGCCACATAGAGCGAACCGAAAAGCATTTTGCTCGCACGTGTGTCCGGAATGTCGAACTCGATGAGCGTCCGGTAGGCCCGGTAGGCCAATTGAGCCGCAGGTGTTTCGCGACGCTTCACCTTGAGGATGATGTGGTCGAGAGCCTTCATTTTCGATTCCAGAGCCGGCGAGTTCAGGACCACACCTTGGCGCGCACTGCCTCGGGCCAGAGCGACGCTTCGAAGCCGTGCTGAGTGAAGCACGCGAGCACCCAGCGCTCGAGACCCCAAGCAACGCAGCCCGTGAACGCAGGCCGCCCGTCCGATGCGTCGATGGTGAACGTCTTGCCGAAGAAGTTTTCGTGCAGGTTGAAGCTCCCGCACGCCAGCGTCCGGGCTTCACCTTGCGCGCCCGGCTCGACCGTCAGACGCAGCTCGAATTTCAAGTCGCTGCGCACTTGGTAGTACGTCTTGGTGGCGTAGGCAGCGCTGAAGAAGGGGTCGTTCGCGCTCTCGATCTCGGCCTCCAGGTCCCATTTGTCGATCTGCCGTTTGACGAGCTCGATTCCTTTCTGGCGGCGCGTCGTCACCTCTTCCTCGCTGCCGACGAAGATGACCTCGCGCATGGTGAAGTCCCACAGCCGGTCGAGGCCGGTGAGGTTGGTCGACTCGTAGCGAAAGCATTTACCTACCGTCGTCACCACGTGGGGCCCGCCTTTGAGACTCGAGTTTTCGAGCGAGCGATAGCAGTGGTAACAGACCGCGGGCGATAGACACGCTTCCGGCGTCACGAACGCACGCGGGTCGGGCACGACGAGGTCCGTCGTATTCGCGTTCGCCTGGCGAAAGTGCTCGATGGTGTCGAAGTCTTCGACCAGATGCGTCACCATGGACACGCTCTGCGGGAAGCTCGAGAAGTAGCCACAGCGACCGAGCGTTTTCGATGGGATGAGCGTGGGGTACGTTTCTTCTTTTGCACCGAACTCTGTCATCCCCATCTCACGGCAGTCCCCGTCGATGGCGCGCAAAAGATTGAGCGCGGGGCCGGACAGCGCGACCTGACCGCGACCGAGCTCTTTGACCCACCCGCGCTTTCTGAGCTCGTCGTAGACGCCGGTCAGAAGCGGCGTTTTGCTCTTTCGCGCGCGAGAGTGCAGCACTTTCCGCGGGAGCTTGCGGTACTTCGAGACCATCAGATCGACGTATCGGGCGACCTTCGCTTCGAGCTCCCCTAGGTTTGCGCCGTTCTTCACCTGGTAGCGGACGGCGCCCCCCTCGACTTTGACGCGGAGGACCTCCGGGGAGACGTATGCGCCCTGCTTCTCGATGTCCGCGGCCAGGTCCCCCTCGACCTGCTTCTTGAGCTCGATTGAATGCCACTCCCCGCTCCTCGACGGGCTCACGCGGCGGCCCCTTGAAGTCCGGCGATGAGGTCGACCATCCTTGCAACGGAGCGCGCGTCACCGAAGGCGTCGTCGCTGATCGCAACGTTGAATTCTTCTTCGAGGGACAGGAGCAAATCGAGCGCCGCAGCGGACTTGACGCCGAGCTCGCGAAAGATGTCCGAGTCCGCGCTGAAGCCGGGGTCGATGCGCGCGATGCGTACGATGATCGCGCGCACTTTCTGCTCGATGGTCGGGTCCGTCATGGCGCCTCTCGATGTGTCGGTTTGGGAGTTTCGGTTATACGCCGCCCTGGCGCGGGCTAGAAGGGAGTCTAGCGCGCAAAACCCCGTCTTTCCCGAGCGATGCTCCAAGGTGCGCGCTTTGTTCGGCGGGCAACTCATGCGGTTTTTCGTTTGCGGCTCGACGGTTTGTTTCGGACACTCTAAGTGTGCGGCATCGCTGCCGCGTCAAGTTGAGGTTGACTGGTGGCAACGGTTCTCGTCGTGGACGACGACGCACAAATTCGCGACACGGTAGGCGAAGTCCTCGAGGACGAGGGCTACGAAGTGCTTCGCGCTGAAAACGGCGTGCGTGCGCTCGAGCTCCTCGAAGCGGCACAACCGGACTTGGTTCTCTTGGACTTGATGATGCCCGTCATGAGCGGCTGGGAAGTGCTGGAGAAGCTCAACGACCGCGACGAGCTCGCGCACATTCCCGTCGTGGTCATCTCCGCGATGAAGGCACCCGGCGTACGGATGTGCCTGGCGAAACCCATCGACCTGCAGCACCTCTTGCAGGTCGTTCAGCACTACTGTGGGATGACATCATGACCAAACCCAAAAACGATGAAATCGAGCTCACGTGCCCGGAATGCAAGGCGAAGGTCGCGATCTCGGTAAAAGAAGCCGATGAGAAAATGAAGGCACGCTGCCCGAACGGGCACGAAATCCCGCTCGTCAAGGCGCTCTGAGCACCGCTCCCCCTCACCTTGGCGCGCCCCGCGCCATACGTCACACTTGAGGGATGGGCGGTCCGTTCCGTGGCGATGTGCACGCGGCCATGCAGCGCATCGACGCGCTCCAGCGTGAGAACGCGCGACTTGTCGCCGTGATCGCCCTGCGAGGCGCGCATGCAAAAGAACGCTGCCATAGAATGCTCGAAAGGTTCGCGCTCATCACACTCGGCCTTGCCGCGGTCACCAACCTCGCCACCGTCCGGCTCGTCTTACCGGAAACGGCGCAGGAGATTCGTTTTGCCGGCCTCCGTGGCTCGCCGAGCTGAGACCTCAACGGGGCGCTGAGGCTAGGCGGCCTTCACGCGCGCAAGCTTGCCGGCCTGCACGAGGGACCGCTCTTCCACCATGTCGGCAATCATCCCGCGGCAGGCACCGCAGTCGCCACCGGCGCCACACGCGCGGGTGACCTCATCGACGCTGCATGCGCCGCGCTCGATGACCCCTTGGACTTCGCGGTCGGTGACTGCGCGGCAGACGCAAACGTACATGCCTCTTGAAGATAATGAATGCCATTATCAATTTCAAGCCGCACTGAGCCACGTCGCGAAAATGCTGTTTTCTTACGTCTATTCGCGGACTTGTTGCGCGAGGTAGTGGGCCTCGCCGAGCTGGTTGATGAGCTCGAGCTGCTCTTCGATCCAGTCAACGTGCTCCTCTTCGGAGACCAAAATCTTCGTCAGGAGGTCTTCCGTCGCGTTGTCGCCGGCATCTCGGCAGGTCTGAATCGTCCGGTTCAGTAGTGGGATCGCGAGCATCTCTACGGCAAGATCGTTCTTGAGGATCTCGAGCACCTTCTGGCCGATGTTCACTTTGCCGATGCGCTGCACGTTCGGCAGCCCCTCGAGAAAGAGAATCCGCGCGATGAGCTCGTCGGCGTGCTTCATCTCGCCGATCGATTCCTTCTTGATCGCTTCCTCGAGCCGCTTGTACCCCCAGTGGCCACACATCCGCGCGTGCAAGAAATACTGGTTTATCGCCGTCAGCTCACCGGTGAGGATCTCGTTGAGCAGGTCCAGAATTTTTGCATCGCCCTTCATGGTGCGGAGGGGAGCACTTCAAGCGGACGGAGGCAAGGCCCGCGTCGCGAGGAATGAGTCGGAGTCGGTCACCTCGACGGGGGAACGAAATCAATCGTCACGCCCACGTCGACACCCGGGCGCCCCAGGCGGTGCGCTCCAGCCGCGCGGACGATGAGACAGCCGCAGCCGTCACGCAGCTCGACGGAGGCTCGGGCGGCAAGCAGCTCGCGCGCGGTGAGATCGGCGTCGCCGCCGAAGCTCGTGACGAAGCCGCGGGTCCAGGGAATCGACAGCCGCGCGCCCGAGGTCCATCCTTCGCGCGCGAGCATGCCGGAGGACGGCTCGAGCGGTGCGTCCGTGAGAACGCGGGCGACGACCGGGTCGACCCCCTCACGCATCGCGATGAGCACGCCCGCGTGGGGGCCATCGGTGCGCCCGAGCCGGTAGCGTGTAACGGCAGCCACGCCGGCATTGCCCCCGCTCGGGAAGACGCGCGCCACGTCTGCGCCCGTCCCAATGTGGGTCGAGGTCGTGGCCCCGCGCCAGCGCACGACAGGACGCGCGCGCATGTCGTCGCCGATCGCACCCAGCGATGCCTCGATTTCGTTCCCTTCACGCGCGCCCCAACGTCCGAACGCGTTGTAAATCGTGCCTTGACCGAACCACGCGGCGCCTTGCACGATGGCCGCGCCCCTGCCGGGCAGCGCGCCGAGCACACCCTCATCGTGAGCGGCCAGCACACCCGCCGCCACGCGAGGCTCGATGCGATGGCGCACCGGATCTGTGGATTCGGACGATCCGTAGGCGCGCACGAAGGGCACGGCGATCTCCGCGCGCACCGTGGCGGCGCCGTCTTTTCCCCGGCGCTCACCGTCGTCGGCGAGATCTCCGGCGGCGCGCGCCCCGATCGACGCCCCGACGGCACCCAGCCGTGTCGCGAGGACCGCGCCTGTCTCGGCGCGCGCATACGAAAGCGCGCGCAGCGCATCGCCACGAAGCTGCCCTCCGTCGACCGTGGCGTCGAATGCGCCGACGCCGAAGAGAGCTTCGCTCGCGCGTGCACTGACGACCGGGGCCGCCGCTCCCACGTCGAGCGCTCCGGCTCCCCGAACGCTCACCGCACGCAGCCCGCTCGCAAGCGTGATGGGCCCGGTCCGCCAGGCCGTCTCCGCCGCTGCACGATCGAACGGGCGCGACGCGGCGTCGAGATCGCTCGTTGCGAGCACACCACGCCCCCCGCGGATCGCGTCGACATCCCAGGCCAGTTCATGGCGAAAGCCTCCTCGCGGCGCTCCGGCCAGGGTGCCGCCGGACACCTCGAGTGCACCCCGCGCATCGGCGGTTATTCCGTCCTCCCCACGGATTCGGTCCCAACGCAGGTGGGTGATCGTCGCGGGGCCGTGCGCTTGCACGTCGAACGCGACACCTCCAACGGTATAGACCACGGCCCGTAAATTGACGCCGTTTTCCGCATCGCCGTTCGTCCTCGGCAGGTGCACTCCGCCCCCCAGAAGCATGCCGTCGTTGCCGCGGTATTGCACGTCGGGCGGCAGAATGCCGAAGCGGCCGGGCGAACGCAGCCAGAGGAACGGCAGATACATCACCGGCACGTCGAAGACGCGCAGCGTTGGGTCCTCGACGAAGAGATCCCCCGGCGGCGCCACCGTCGCCCCGTCGAAGCCGACGGCGAGCGGC
>OBEQ010366100.1_pt1 | contig 14270 bp, 15 predicted proteins | sample 1670901 | NCBI WGS metagenome assembly OBEQ01 (sample SAMEA104232315, study PRJEB22302) | groundwater metagenome | biome: forest; feature: aquifer; material: groundwater | place: USA | collected 2011-08-07 | depth 5.4 m
GAAGCCAAACAACGTGGCGGGCCGCTTGCGCGTCATCATCCCGCCAGGCAACACGCCCTGGAAGCGGCTGGGCGTGCCCGCCAGGAACTGGGCCAGGTTCGCGAACGTGTACAAGCCTCGGCTGTTGACCGTCGTCAGTTTGGGCGTGTACGAATGCTCGACCAGCGTGCCGGTCTTCAGCAGGTGCTTCCCCTTCGTGTAGGTGACGTCGTCGCTCCACGTCCAGTAGTCGACGTTCTGGGTCGAGGGCGAGATGTTGTCGTTGCCAATCTGCGACAGGCCCGCGATCTGGATCGTGCCCATGAACGGCGCCTCTGAAAAGAAAGACAGCGGCTGCGCCAGCGTGTTGCCCGGGTGCTGCTCGTAGGTGAGCACGCTGGCTGAAAAGCGCGCCGTGTTGAGCAAGGTCGGGCTGAACGTCCGCTTCTCCTCCGTAGTAAAGAAATGATTTCCGGACGTGCCAATCGTGAAGAACTCCGGAAAGCCCGTCGTCTGAAGCGTGCCGGTCGAAAGCGGATACCGCTGGTCCGATCCGTCGTGGGTGTAGCGGACGAACAACAGATCCCTGTCGGACAGCTCCATGTCGACGCGCCCCTGGAGGAAGTTCTCTCTAGTCGCACGGTTGGACGAATACGTGTACTGTCCGATGCCGGTTCCCAGATCGCGGCCGTTCGGCAGCGGATAGAGATCGAGGTAGGGCCTGACGACCGGGTTGATGGCGCCGGCGCGTGCGGCGGCCGTCGGCACGGCGGTGATCACCGTCATTCCGAGATCTTCCTGTAGGCGCTCGAACCCCCCAAAGAAGAAGATCTTGTTCCGTCGCAATGGCCCGCCCGCGACGCCCCCGTACTGATGGCGCGTGAACGGCGGCGCGGCGCCCACGTCGAAGAAATTGGGCGCGTCCATCTTGCTGTTACGGAAGAACTCGAACCCCGACCCGTGGAGCACGTTGGTGCCCGACTTGGTCGCGATGTTGATGACGCCCCCCATCGCGCGGCCATAGTCTGCCGAGAAAGAATTGGTGACGACCCGGAACTCCTGGATCGTCTCGACGCCGAGCGTGGAATCGGCCGCGGACACGGTCGCGATGCCGGCATACCCCCGCATGTTCGCGCCGTCGATCAGGTAGCTGTTCGACCGCCCGCCCATCCCATTGATGTTCAACTGCACGCCGCGCGTCGCCGGCGCGGTCCCCGTTCTCTCGGTGAATTGCACGATGCCGGGCTGCAGCGTGGCCAGCATGATGTAGTTGCGGCCGTTCAGCGGCAGCTCCTCGATCGTTTTCTCGAGGACGATGGCTGAGAGCGCGGACGTGCGCGTCTCGACGAGCGCACTCACACCGCTGACGGTGATGGTTTCCTCCGTCGTCCCGACCTTCAGGACGAGGTTGAGGCCCGCCTGCTGGGAGATTTCCAGGGCGATGCCCGTCTGCACGCCGGTTCTGAACCCCTGCAGGCTGGCGCGCGTCTCGTACTTGCCGGGCGCCAGCCCGGGCACGGTGAAGTACCCGTTCGAGTCGGTAACCACGCTCCGCGTCAGGCCGGTATCGAGATTCCTGACGACCACGTCGACGCCGGGCAGGACGCCGCCGGTTTCGTCTTTGATGGTGCCGGAGAGGGTCGCCGACGTGATTTGCGCGACCGCGAAGGATGAAGTTGATGCCAGGAGAACGACGGCGAGGATAACTCTCAACCTCATGACGACCTCCCTGTCAAGTCACGACACAGAGGCACACGATAGCGAGGTTGTCTGGCGAAATCAACGATCAATGTGGGACGAAGTAGCTTGCTCCGAGTGTCCCGCCCCAAATGGGGTCAGACGCGTATCCCCCTCCCATGACGCCTTGGGGGAAGACGAAGTTCGACGCCACACGAGTGAGCTATGGCCCCAGGTCCGTGCCGCCGGGGAAGGGGAATGATCCAATCTCGGAGTGCGAGCCGCTCGGTTATCCACGCGATCTCTGGGCGGCGAATCTCAGGCCATTCGAGTTCGTCCAGACTCCTGACCGGATGCTGCAGCACATGCAGTTTCATGACTTGTGGCGCACCATTTGGACGGATGGGCGAGCGCTTCCGAAGAATCCGGATCCCGCCTGGAACGGATACTCGGTTGGCAGGTGGGAGGGACACGTATTCGTCGTCGACACCCTGGAGCTGGTCATGACCCTCACCGATCCGAAGGCGTACACGAAGCCCTGGGTGGGCGACAAGATCAACTTTGTGCGCGCGAAGGTGGCCATCTTCGAGGAGATCTGTGCGCCGTCAGAAGAAAGCCATTTCAACGATCGAATACGGGATGCGGCGGTCGGGAAGGCCAGACCTTAATTCGTCTTCGAGTTGAGCGGACCGATGCGCTGCTTCTGGTCCTCGAATTTGAGCCAGATCGACACGCGCTCCTCCTTGCTGGTGATCCTCGTCGTGTGACCCTTGCCGGTGAGATCGTCGATGTACTCCATCGAACCGGGCGGCAGGTCGACCTTGCCTTCGGCGACCTCGAGCTGTCCGCTCCCGGAAAGATTGATGATGTACTGGCGCTGGGGACCGACATGCCAGTCGCTGAAGCGGCCGGGCGTTCCAACCCGCACCTCCACGCTTGTCACCTTCTCCATCACCGACTTCGCGTCCAGCACGATATCTTCGACATGCGACAGGCCATCCGTGCCGGTGTAAATCCGCTTGATGACGGCCGGTCTGCTGCTTCCCTGGGCCCCGACAACGTCCCGACGCACACTTGAACCCCACGCCAGCAGACACACACTGACCAGGGCGCCCGCTACCAGCCATCTCATCGCGAATTTCATACTGTCCTCCTCGGAACGACGTGGCAGGCCGATCGCCGTGCGTCGTGCACCCATCGCCTCCGGCTACCCAAAAAACAATGGTTCCAGCGCTCGTTTCAGCACTTGCCATTGATCGAGCTCATGACCCGCGACCGTGAACTTGCATTCGCCCTTGTCGTTCAGCGCGAGCCTCGCGCTGAACTCGACGGATTTGTCGCCGATGTGCACCTCGATGCGGATCAGCTCCTGGTCCAGGTCGACGTCCATGGCCCTTCGCTTCTGATCCGACGCGTCCCAAACCGTAAACCCGTGTGGTGGTCGATCCTTGAATTGAAACCGATCGCCGTCCTCGGATGTGTCAAGCAGTCCGTTTCGCGTCAGCATGTTCGCCCTCGCCGCGTCACGGAGCACTTTGTACATCTCAGCAGCGGAGCATTTGGCTCGCGCTGTCACCCAATCAAATTCCGGTGGTGGATGTGTCTCGTTCATGGAGCCACATGGTTACGGCACCCTCGCCGCGACTCGGACCCTGAACCGCCCGTGGTTGTCCGCCAGGTGGTCGTCGTTCACACTCAGAAAGAGCTGGCCCGACGCCGGCGCGATGATCTGGCGTTGATCGCCGATGCCAAACGGCGCGCCGTTCCCGATACGGCCGATCAAGGCACCCGCCAGCTCCTCCGGCATCGGCGCATCCGGAGCCTTTCGACCGGACGGAGCACCGGACGCGATCGCCGTGTCATCGCCATCGTCACTCAACTGCACCGTCCCTTCGGTGTTGAACGTCATGATGGCGCCCTTGTCGACGACAAAGCCCACATACAGCCAGCGCACGCGCGCGTCGACATCGACGATCCGCACGTCTGAGGCAAGGGCTCGCGGCGCCTGGTCGGCGGCGCCCACGTATTCGCGCTCCGTGAGCAGGCCGTCGCGGTTCAGATCGTGATCGGTGAACTCAGCGCGGCTGCCTTTCCATTCGCTCGAGGTGACGATGCCGTCGTTGTTCCGGTCGAGACGCAGGAACTCCGCGCGGAGCGTGGCGCTTTCGGCTGCGGTCTGCCCGTTCCGCGCGTCGAGGCGGACCTCGTCGCCCGACAGAACGCCATCGTGATTCCAGTCCGCCGTGTCGAAGGCCTGCCTGGTCCCTCGCCACTCAGAGCGCGTGATCACGCCATCACGGTCGCGATCCATCTCTGCATAGCGGATCTCGGTTTGAGGTGCTCGCCGCGACTGTGCCGCGGCCGGCGCCGCGGCCAGCACGCCGCCGGCACACGGCAGCGCGGTGAGCGCCACCGCAACGACCCAGTCAGTGCGCATAACTGCCTCCTTCGACCTCACGGATGAGATCCGCTCGTCAGTGCGTCATGGTGTAGAGCACCACGTTCAACGCGACCTGATAGCCCTCCACCGAGAAGCGGTAGAAGTACCGAGGGTCCTCGCCTTCGCGCTCCCACGAGTCGCTGACATCGGTATTGTGCGTCATCAGGACCATCACGCGTCCCTTGCGGTCGTAGATCGCGCGCGCATGCACCTGGGCGCTGTCGGCGCCGCGCTCCGATGTGCCGCCTCCGCTCCCGCGCCAATAACCGATGCCCGGGATCTGCGGGATCCCTCGAAGGTCGAACATGGTGTGGAAGATTGGATGGTCCATCGGCAGATCGACGATCGGGTACTCATTCGGAGGCAGCACTTTCGCAATCTGGGTGGCCCAGATGTCCCAGGCGTACGAGCCCCAGAAATCGTCCACCCACAGGAAGCCGCCCTTCAACAGATAGGCCCTGAGCCTGGCCGCATCCTCATCGTTGAAAAAGAGCCTGCCGACCTCCTGCATCATGATGAAGGGGCACTGGAACAGCTCATCGCCGGTCAGCGGCACGATGAGGTGTTGCGGCTGTCCCGCCTCGAACGCGACGCGTATCTTCGTGAGCTCGGCGAGCCGGATCGACAGATCGATGTCGGCGAGCGGATAGTCCGTCAGCCAGCTGCCGCCGTCACCAGCGGGGTTCATCCGGTACATGCCGCGACAGTAGTGGAAGCGCCCGTCGAAGCTGTTTGGGCGTGCGGTGTGCGCCCCGATGCTGGCGTTCCCGCCCCGGCCAAATTGTGCCCACGCGACGCCGGCGACCACGAGCGCCGCCGCCGCGAGGGACGTGACCGGCAGAAGCCTCACGTTCGGCAGTGTACTCCTCTCGCGGGCCTCGATACGGTCCCGGCGCTCGGGCATAATACCGGCGCCATGACACAAGAGCTTCGCAATCAGACTGCGGCGACCGCTGCGCCCGCCGTCTGGCGATGGAGCGTGCTGACCGCAATCAGCGTCGCCATGTTCGGCAACTACTACGCGTACGACGCGGTCGCGCCGGTGGCCGACCTGCTGCAGCGGACGCTCGGCTTCAGCGACACGCAGATCGGGACGCTCAACGCGATCTACAGCCTTCCGAACGTCGTCATGGTGCTCATCGGCGGCCTCATCGTCGATCGGTTCGGCACCAGGACGTCGACGCTGGCGTTCGCGATCATCTGCGCGATCGGCGCGGCGATCACCGCCGCGTCTCCCAGCTATCCCGTGATGGCGGCGGGACGGCTCATCTTCGGCCTCGGCGCCGAGTCGATGATCGTGGCGATCACCGTGATCGTCGGCCAGTGGTTCGTCGGGCGTCAGCTCGGGCTTGCCTTCGGCGTCAACCTGAGCATCGCCCGCGCGGGGTCGTACGCCGCGGACATGTCGCCGACCTGGTTCAAGTCGTTCTACGACGCTGGGTGGCAGCCGCCGCTCTGGCTGGCGGCGGGATTCATGGCGGCGAGTGTGGCCGCCGCGTTCGTCTATTACCTGCTCGAACGAGCGGCCGCTCGCCGCTACAGTCTCCAGCAGCAGCAGCCGACCGAGCGGTTCGTCTGGAGCGATCTGTGGCGCTTCGATCGCTCGTACTGGTACATCGTCGGCCTCTGCGTCGCCTTCTATGCGGTCATCTTTCCGTTTCGCAGCACGTTTTCGATCAAGTACTTCCAGCACGCGCACGGCCTGTCGCTGCAGGACGCCGGCGCCATGAACGCCTATGTTTTCTTCGCCGCGATCTTCGCGACGCCGGTGTTCGGCCTGATCGCCGATCGGTTTGCCCACCGATCGGCATTGATGGCCGGCGGCGCAGTGCTGCTCGCGGCCGTGTTTCCAATTCTTCTGTACACCAACGTCTCGCTCTGGGTCGCCACCGCCCTGATCGGGATCGCCTTCTCTCTCGTGCCCGCGGTGCTGTGGCCGGCGGTGCCGTACCTCGTCACGCCCGAACGGCTCGGAACGGCGTATGGCCTGATGACGATGCTCCAGAACATCGCGATGATGGTGGTCAACGTGGCCGCGGGCGCGCTGAACGACGCGTACGGGGCGAGCGAGCAGAATCCCGCCGGCTATCGGCCCATGCTCTGGCTCTTCTTCGCGCTGAGCCTCATCGCGTCCGTGTTCGCCGCCGCGCTTCGCGCCCACGAGACCGGGTCCGGTGGCCACGGTCTCGAGTCGATCAAAGCTACCGACCTTCTTTTAACTGCGAATACACCATGCTGACGAACCGGTCGGCGCTCGTCCCGGCCGCGCCTGCCGGCAAGAGTCCACCCGGCACCTTCGCGTCGTAGGGGGCCGTCACTTTCGCGGCCAGGACTTCCTGCAGCGTCTTGCCCTGCGCGATCAGTTGCTGCACCCTGTCCCGCACGTCGAGGATCATGTTGCGATAGGGAATAATGTCGGTCCGCTTGATGTAAGTGCCGTGGCCTGGAATGAGCCTGGTATTGGGACCCGCAATCTTCATCGTGAGCTCGAGCCCGTCCAGCGCCCCCCTCAACGACCCGCCGTTGTTGGTGTCGATAAACGGGTACCCGAAGTTGCGGTAGAAATCGCCGATCATGATCACGTCGGCGTTCACGAACCTGACGATCGTGTCGCCGCCGGTGTGGGCGGCCCGAACCGGAATCAACTCGATCGTTTCGCCGTTCATCCGAAGCCTCACCGGATCGCCCATCCCGTACGTCAGGACCGGAAGCCTGGCTGGATCGTTCGCGGGTCCCGCCGGCTGACGTGCCAGCCCTTCGCGCAGCTCCTCGCGCGCGAGCAGCACGGCGCCGAGCTTCGCGAACGTCGCGTTGCCGGCCGTGTGGTCGCCATGGATGTGGGTATTCACCAGGAAGCGGATGGGCCCGGGATCGATGCGCCTGATCGCCGCCAGCACCTTGTCGCCAATCTGCAGGTATTGCGCATCGACCATGAAAATGCCGTCGGGGCCGGCGAGCACGCCGATCCGGCCGCCCGCGCCGTCCGGGTGGCCTGGATCCACGCCCTCGGAACCCGACAGCATGTAGAGGTTCGCCGCGAGCTTGTCGGTCTTGATTTCGATCTTGTCGTACTGGATCCCTGCCTGCGCCCACGCGCTCGCGGGCGTAGCCGCGGCAACCAATACGAGGAAGAGTCGTCTGAGCATGGGCAGATGATACACACATCTTGCTTCGCTGCCGTTCACCCTTCTAAGTTCTCTCTTCTCCGTTCGTGTTCACGTTCGATGTTCGCGCGGCTTCGCCGCGCCACGAGCACGAATTCCGTACCGCGACGTGTCTAGCGCCGAGCGAAACCGTCCTGATTGAACCGATACCCGCATCGAGCACTGCCGCAGGAAAACTCGCCGGTCGTCCAGTTGCAACCCTTCTCGCATACGAGCGTCGTCGTACCGCCAGGTGCGTCGATCGTAATGAGGTAGCGGTCCTCGTCACGCGCCTGTCCTCGCACCCGGCCGACCGTCCACGCCATGAACACGACGGCGATTGCCACAACGGTTCTGAAAATCCTGCCGGTCATCGTGGTGTCCTCCCGAACAATCTTGATCGGCGAGTGCCGCGTCAGCCGTCCTGTAGCCCGTCGAAAAGATCCCTCAACGGCGGCTTGTGATCCTCCCTGAAAATCTCGAAATGGACGTCCGTGCCGAATACGTCGTGAATCTTCGTCGCAGCAATGACGTCCGCGTACGTCACGTAGCAGTCGAGTGCCTTATGAAACCGTTCCATGTCGGCTTCCGACGCGTCGAAGGCGCAGTCGATCTCCTCCGGCTTCGTGATGTTCACATGCCACGGAAAGGTGGCCGGCGCCGCGACAACAGTGAAGAACGCCAACCGCTGCAACCAGGGGTGCTCCAGACCGCGCAATTCGAGGTAGACCCGCGTGACAGCAGTGTGCGTAACGATATGGTCGTGGAATCCGCTGATCCCGTGCACCGGGAACGTCACAACGACGTGCGGCTTGACGCGGAGCATTTCCTCTCGGATGACTTCCTCAACGCTCCAGGGGTCGAGCTCCTTCAATTTGCCATCAGGAAGATTGAGAATCCGCATATCCGCGAGCTCCAGCGTTGTCTTCACATCCTGCATCTCGCGATGGCGTGTTGCGCCCATCTGTTCCAACGTCCAGCCGAACTTATGCCGCACGTTCGTTGCTTCACCCCTGGTCAATGTCAAGAGATAGACCTCATGCCCCTGGCGTCGCTGTGTCGCCATGGCACGCGCGGGCCCGAATGACTCGTCGTCCGGGTGCGGGAAGACATAGAGGATCCGCACGCCTTCAACCGTGTTATCTCAGCGCTGCCCAGTTGATGCAGCCAGGTCCGGAATCGGGGCCCATCGGGAAGCGGCTCTCGATCTCGAGGGTCTTCAGGTCAATCACCACCACGCTGTGGTCATCCCTCAGCCCGAGGTACGCGCGCGATCCGTCTGGCATCACGAAGACCCCGCCGTCGCCGGTATCGCGTGCGGCGACCTTGAGTCGTTTGATCTCCTTGCGCGAGGCCGCATCAAGGACGATCAACGTGCCCGTGCCGCCGTCAAGGATGATGACCTTGCTGCCGTCCGGCGTGAACTTCAGGCGGTTGGCGTCGGTCAGCTTCAAATTGAATGACTGGATCACTCTCCGAGTGGCCGTGTCGATGATGGTCACGCCGCCATCGCCGCGCGTGGCCGTCCAGAGCTCGCGGCCGTCGGGCGAAAGGTCGAGGCCTTCCGGAGTCGTCCCGGGCACGGGGATCGCCGTGGTCTTGAACTTCGGCGGCCCTCCCGCCACACCATCGATCACCGAGATGCTGTTGGACCCGCGGTTCGGCACCCACATCGTCTGCTGATCTTTGGCAAGGACCAGCAGGTGTGTGCCGTCCTGACCGATCCCGAGCATCCATTCCACCATGTTCGCGGTCGGGTCATAGCGGCCGATGGTCTTATAGCCCTCAGCCGTGAAATACAGCTTCCCGCCGGGGTAGAGCACGTCATGCGGAGCGCTGAGGGCGCCGGTGTTCACGCGCCGAAGCTCCTTCATGGCCGGCACGTCGATCACCGAAATGCCTTCGCTGGGGCTCGCCACGAACGCGATTCGACCATCGGGCGTGACCGCGACCTCGTGCGGGTCCCGGCCGACCGGGACTCGGCCCAGCACCTTGCCGGACGCCGGCTCGACGATCGCGAGCGCGCTGGCGTTTCTGAGGAGCACGAGCAGACGCGCGGCCGACGGGGTCTGCGCGGGGGCGACGTTCGCGATGGCCACGAGCACCACACACGACAAGACGAATCGAATCGAACGCCAGGCAAGTCTCATCTGCGACCTCCGCGGCGGATCTTCGCACGGCGACCCACAAATAGGCGAACGACATGAGGAATCCCGGACATGAGCGGTATCATTCAGCCGGCGTATCTGCGTTCATGACGTTGAGCAGAGTGGCTTGTGGAATCGTGTCCGGGTCGCTGGGCATCGCGGCTGGAGCCGCGGCCCTCGCCCTGGAAACACGTTTCCTTGGCGGTTATGCGAGCAGGACGTTCTGGGTGGTGTTCTTTGGCGTCGGCGGCGGGGTGTTCTGGCTGATCGATTGGCTCGGACTGGTCTCTGCACCGTACACTCCGCCAGCAATCAACCTATACGGACCCGATGACGACGGCGAGCCGCCTGCGAAGAGTGTCGACTTCAGGCCGATCGACCCTGACGACCTCTGAGGTAATACGGCGTGTGCATCACTTCCTCGACGCGAGCTCAATGGCACGAAGGATCCGCTTCGTCATGACGGTGATCTGAATGACGACCACCAGCATGAGTGCGGTCATCCATACTCCCAGGATCAGCATGACCGCGTGGAGCTGGAAATTGGTGCCGCCGGTGCGAAAGGCACTGGCCCCCTGCATAAACGCGAACAGCAGCAGAACGGTGGTCAGCACGAGGCCGATCAGCAATCGGCTTCTGTGGCGATCGACCGCGTCGAGCGATCGGCGAAGCACTTCTTCGTTGTTATCAGTCATGTGAGCCTCCCGAGGCCTTTAAGTGTTGTCGGATCGAACGGAGCCCGTACGCGAGACGGGACTTGACGGTGCCCAGTGGGATGGCGAGAATCGCCGCGACCTCTGGCAATGAGAGCTCCTCCTCGAAGTGCAGGATCAGCACCGCGCGACTTGCGGGTGAGATCGTGTCGGTTGCGAGCAGCTCTCGCAACAACTCGTCGGACGGCCGCGCTTCTGGCGTCGGCAGATCGTCGAGCTGGCGCACGTCCTCGTGCCGTCCTTGCCAGAGGCGGCGCTTCCTGATGTGCCGGAACGCTTCACGGCTCGCGATGCGAAAAGACCAGGGCCGAAAGAGCTTCGGATCGTCGAGCGATCCCAGCCGGCGGGCGACGATGACCAGGACGTCCTGCAAGAGGTCGTCGGCGTCGGTCGTGCCCGCCAGGCCTGACAGATAGCGGCGCAGCGACGGTTGCACACTGCGAAGGAGTGCTTCGAGCGCCTCGCGGTCGGCGCATTGCGCTCGCAGCACCCATTGCATTTCCTGTATCGACTTGACCACGCGTCCTGTTACTACCTGAGAGGCGCGGAGCAGTCAAAGGGTTCGGTTGATATCATCGCGGGGTGGCTGCCGCCCTCTACGCCATGCTCTGCCTGATTTGGGGGTCGACGTGGCTCGTGATCAAGGTCGGCCTGGTTGGCGTGCCGCCGTTTCTGGCGGCGGGCCTCAGGTTCCTGCTGTCGACGCTGCTCGTCGGCCTGGTGCTCGCCGTCCGGCGCAAGCGCTTCCAGCTCACCCGCGACGACAAGGTGTGCGTGCTCTCGCTCGGCCTGCTGGTGTTCTGGATCGACTACGCCGCCGTCTATTGGGCCGAGACGCGTATCTCGAGCGGGCTCACGGCGATCCTGTTCTCCACGATGCCGCTGATGACGTCGCTCTTGAGCGCGTACTGGACGCGCAGCGAGACGCTGAGCGGCCGCAAGGTCGTCGGCATCCTGGTGGGCGTTCTGGGGACCGCGCTGCTCTTCTGGCCGCACGACCGCCTGGGGCTCGAGCACGCGCGTGGGATGCTGGCCGCGCTCGGCGCGAGCCTGTGCGCCGCGATCAACCTCGTGATGATGAAGAAGCACGGCCGCCACGGCGACCCGTTCGTGCTGAACTTTCTGGGCATGGGCCTTGGAGCGGCATGTCTGCTTGCCATGAGCGCCGCCCTGGAGAGTTGGCCGGCTGTCGTCTGGAGCCGAAGCAACGTCCTGGCGATCCTCTATCTGTGCGTCTTCGGCTCGGTGATCGCGTTCTCCACCTACTACTACTTGATCAAGAAGATGGACGCGACCATCGTCAGCCTGAGCACGCTCGTCATTCCGATCGTGGCCCTGGTCCTGGGCCGGGCGTTCCTCGACGAGACCGTGACGCCGATGGCCGTCACGGGTATCGCGACGATCCTCGCCGGCGTCACTGTCGCGATATTGCCGGTTGGATCCGGACGCCTCTCACCCGGTGCAGTCGTGAACACATCTGACGGACCCACTTCGCCGCGCTCTCCACAAGAGTTGTAGAGGCGGACCTTTAGGTCCGCCTGACCGTGTTGGTCAAAGATCGCCAACGTGCTTCCGTCAAGGGCGGCGAATGCGCTCTAATACGGCAGCCACCCGGTGGTCGAAAGCGAGGGGAAACGTGAATCGGATTCTGCGATACACGAGCCTGACAGTCTTCATGGCGTTGAGCCTGCCCGCGTTCGTTGGCGCCGAGGTCTCGCGCGTCGAGGTTCTTTCACGGCGCGACGTGGCGGCAGGGCGGTCATTCGGCTCGACCGGACCGTACGAACAGATTACGGGTCGGTTGTATTTCCTGATCGATCCCTCCAACAAGCGCAACCAGGTCATTACGGACCTCGACAAGGCGACGAGGAACGCGGCCGGAAAAATCGAGCTGTCGACCGACCTCGTGATTCTGAGGCCGCGCGATGCCAGCCGCGGAAACGGGATTGCCCTGTTCGACATCGTCAATCGCGGACGCGGCGTGGCGCTCCCGAAGTTCGACGCGCCGACGTCGACGGGCGCGACGCCCCAGGATGAATTCGGCGACGGGTTCCTGCTGAACCGCGGCTACACCATCGTCCAGGTGGGCTGGGAGTTCGACGTGCGGCGCGAGGGCGCGATCCGGTTCGATCCACCGCGTGCCAACGGCGTGATCGGATTTGCCCGCGCGACATTCATTCCGACCTCGAAGGGCGCCGATGCCACGGTAGGGGACCTGGCCGGCTACATGCCCAGCAATCCTGCGGCGGTGGAGAATACGCTCACGGTGCAGGACGCACCGCAGGCACCGGCGACAACAATTCCACGCGCGAAGTGGCGGCTGGCCGGTAACGTTGTGACGCTCGAGGGCGGATTCGAGCCCGGTCGCATCTACGAACTGGCCTACACGGCGGAGGCACCGCCGATCGCGGCGCTTGGCTTCGCAGTCATGCGGGACGCGGCCTCATGGGTCAAGTTCGCGCCGGACGCGATCGTTTCGGCGAAGTACACGCTGGCGTTTGGCTCGTCTCAGACCGGCCGCTATCTGCGCGAGTTCCTCTACGACGGTTTCTCCACCGACGAACGGAACCGTCAGGCGTTCGACGCGGTCTGGCCCCACCTGACTGGTGCATCGGGCGTGAATCTCAATCGGCGCTGGTCGACGCCGACGTCCCTTTCGTCCGACGTCGCCACGTTCTTCCCGTTTTCCGACATGAAGCAGCGGGATCCCGTCACAGGTGTCGAAGAGGGCCTGCTCGAGAATGCCCGCGCGGGCGAGCATCAACCGAAAGTGTTCTGGACCGACACGCCGACCGAGTATTGGGAAAAGGCCAGCGCACTGCTGACGACGACCCCTGATGGTTCGAAGGATCTGTCGCTGCCTCCGAACGTGCGTTTGTACAGTCTGGCTGGGACACAGCACGACCCGGGCAGGTTCCCACCGGCCTCCAGCAACGGGCAGCTTCTGGACAATCCAACCGACTACATGTGGGCAATGCGGGCGTTGCTGGTGGGTATGGAGCGGTGGCTCCGTGACGGCGTCGCGCCGCCGGCAAGTCGCTATCCGCGGCGCCAGGACGGGACGCTCGTGCCGGTTGCCAACATGGCATTTCCGGATCTCCCTGGCGTGACGTCGCCTTTGAAGGTCCTTCCTGGAGCCCGCGGAGTGAACAGCCTCGTGTCCAGGAACGGCGGTGCGGGCGCGCCACTGCCACTACTGGTGTCGCAGGTGGACAAAGACGGCAACGAGCTCGGAGGACTTCGGTTGCCCGAAGTCGTGGTGCCTCTGGCGACGACGGCTGGCTGGAATTTCCGGAAGGCCGAGATCGGCGGCACGCATCTCCTGTTTCCGCTGCTCGGCTCCTACATACCGTTTGCGAGCACCCGGTCGGAGCGCGAGCGGACGCACGATCCCCGGCCGTCCATCGAAGAGCGGTACACGTCGCGGGAGGCGTTTCTGAAGCGGATCCAGGATGCGGCAGCGCCGCTCGTGAAAGACGGGTACCTGTTGGCAGACGATGTCCCGGCGCTTGTCAAGCGCGCGGGCGATCATTGGGACTGGCTGACAAAGCGTCCGAGCAACACAACGAGCCGCGCCGATCGGTGATGTGATCGGGGACACCGCGTCGGAGCGGGGGCGAAACTCTTTCGATCTCAGAGCAACCGTTCAGCGCGCGGGGCCGAGCGGCTCGAGGCCGGCGAGCGTACGCAGGAAAGCGCGCGCCGCGTCGCCGCATACACTGCAGACCCGCGTCGGCTCTCGCAGACAGATCGCGGGGCGCGCGATACACCACCTCAACGAGATTGACTACGAAGCGGCCGTTCCCGACAGGGCCGCTTCCCACAGGGTGCCGCGTGCGAGCAGCTTCCTGTACGTGATCAGCGCGCGCGGTTGATTGACGGCAAGACACGCCACCACGCGATCGCCGCGCCGGTAGAGCGCCGTCAGCCGTCGGTCGGCGAGCGACCCGTCGACGATCACCATCTCGTCGTGCGGACGTGCGTGACCGATGAACTGGATTTTGCGGTCGTACTGGTCCGACCAGAAGTACGGCACCGACGAGAAGCTCGTGCACGCCCCGGGGCCGGCGAGCGCCTTCTCCGCGGCGTGCACCGCCTGCTCAACCGCGTTGGTCCAATGCTCGATTCGCGGCGAATCGCCGTGCCACCGGTTTGCGACCCGGGCGACGTC
>OBEQ010450263.1_pt1 | contig 14270 bp, 10 predicted proteins | sample 1670901 | NCBI WGS metagenome assembly OBEQ01 (sample SAMEA104232315, study PRJEB22302) | groundwater metagenome | biome: forest; feature: aquifer; material: groundwater | place: USA | collected 2011-08-07 | depth 5.4 m
CCTTGCCCGTGCCGGTCTCGCCCTCGAGCAGCACGGTCGCGTCGGTGGGCGCGATGCGCTCGATGAGGCCGTAGATCTCGCGCATGCGCGTCGACTTGCCCACCAGCTCGCCCAGCTGCTCCTTGTCGGAGGGGAAGATCTCGATGCGCTCCTCGAAGGGCTGGAACTTGATCTGCGCCGCGCCCGCCGAGATGACCGAACCAGCGCGCAGGTAGGCTTCCTTGATCTCGGCGCCGTCGAGGAACGTGCCATTGGTCGACTTGAGATCGCGCAGCAAGTAGCCCTTGCCGTCGCGCACGATCTCGAAGTGCACGCGCGAGATGGTCTCCTCGCGCAGCATGAGGTCGTTCTCCTCCGCCTTGCCGACCCGGATCACGTCGGCGGCGATGACGAACTCGCGGCCCTTGTCGCTGCCGCGCAAGACCACCAGCTTGCACTGGCGCAGGTTGACGGCGGAAGGTGACGGGCCGGCGTCTTTTTGTACGCGCGTCCGATCCAGAGGCTGCTCATCCTGACCCGACATGAATCGCGGGTCATGGTACCACGCGACTCCCGCTCCATCGTTGACCGAGAGGCGTGCGGAGGCTTACGCTACCGGTCGGTGACCCGAGTGCTACGTACGCTTGCGGTCCTTCTGGCAGTGCTTGCGGGGGGCGTACCGGTGGCAGTCGCTGCCGAGGGCAAGGCCGCGCCGGCCACCGCGCCGGCCGCGGCCAGGACGCCCAAGCCGAGCAAGCCGTCGCAGACCGCACCGCCGCCGTCCTGCCTGGACCAGTCGATCACCGACGAGCTGGGCGAGAGCCTGCGCCCGCGCGGCGTGCAGAAGCTGCCCTTCCTCAAGGATCATCGCTTCGAGCTGGTCGCGCGCGGCGGGCTGTTCGCCTCCGACCTGGTGTCGTCCTCGTACCAGTACGGTGGCGCGCTCTTGTGGTACCTGGGCGAGGACTTCGGCTTCGAGGTCACCTTCGACGTCTCGCCCATCGCCGTGGATCTCGACCAGCCGCTGTCCGATTTCTTCGGCGACCCGCGCTTCGCGACCTCGACCGGCTACCTGTCGACCGCCAACATGGTGTGGGCGCCGTTCCACTTCAAGTCCAAGACCTCGGGCGGCAGCCTGGTCCACGGCGATGCCGAATTCGTGTTCGGCGCGGGCAAGCTGTTCCACGACACCGCACAGGGCCTGGCCTTCGACGGCGGCCTGGTGGTCGAGCTGTACGCCGCCGACTGGCTGTCGTTCCGCTTCGATCTGCGTGACGTCGTGCTGGTCCAGGAAGCCATCGCCGAGACGCGTCTCACCAACAACCTGCAGGCCACGCTGGGGCTGGGCATATGGATCCCCTTCTGGTTCCAGTGAGACGCGCGCTCGTCGCGCTGGTGCTGCTGGCCGCGCTCACGGCCGGGGAGCGGCCCGCGCCCGCGCAGGAGTGCATCGATCAGGAGGCCGCCGACCGCCTGTCGGTGAAGCGCAAGCGGCGCGGGCGCGTGCCGCGCGTGTTCGTCAAGGCGCAGCGCCACGAGCTGTCGCTGCTGGGCGGATGGTTCGTCTCCGACCTGTTCTCCGCCGCGTGGATGGCGGGCGGCGCGTACACCTACCACATGACCGAGGACGCGGCCATCGAGGCCACCTACCTGCGCACCACCAACGACGCCGAGCTGGCGCGCGCCATCGAGGACGGCCGCGCACAGCTGATCAAGGACCTGAACGCCCCGGTGAGCTTCGCCTCGTCGACGCTCTTGTGGTACCCGCTGCACGGCAAGCTGCGCGCGGGCGGCGGCGTGGTCTACTTCGATGCCCACCTCGACCTGGGCGTGGGCGCGGTCGACTCGCCCACCAGCCGCGGCGCCATGGGCATCGGCGGGCTGGGCTTCAAGCTGTACTGGGGCAAGGCGGTGGCCATCCGCTTCGACGCCCGCGACTACGTCTATCGCCAGGAGCTGCTCGACGCCAAGTTCATCGTCAACGATGTGTCGGTGACCATGGGCGTGTCGATGTTCCTGCCCTGGAGGTTCTGACATGCGCAAGCTGTGGATCGTCGCGACGGTACTGACGATCGGCCTGGCCGCGCCCGACGCGGCCTTCGCCGCGGGCAAGAAGAAGCCGGCCGGGGGCAAGAAGAAGAAGCCGCCCGCCGCCGAGCCGGCGCCCGCCGAGCCGGCCAGCGAGCCACCCGCGCAGAACCCCGACGCATCGGTGCCCGAGCCAGCGGCAGCGGCGCCCGCGCCCCCAGCCTCTGCCCCCACGCCGCCGCCCGCGGCCCGCCCCGCCCCCGCCCCCCCCGCCCGCAGCCCCTGCCCCCCCGCCGGCGCCCGCGGCCCGCCCGGCCGCCGACTCGCCCTCCGAAGCCGAGGCGGCCGCCGCCACCGACGACGGCGTCGACGTCGACACGCTGCGCCTGGAGTACGAGAAGATCCGCGAGAAGCTGTTCACCTCGCGCGCCACGTCGGCCGCGGTGGGCGACGCGCTCTACAGCGCGCGCCTCGAGATCCGCCTGCGTTACGCCTCGGGACGCTTCTTCGGCCTGCGCCGGGTCAGCATCCGGCTCGACGGCGCCAACGTCTTCGACGACACCCAGGGCAAGATCGCCGAGGACGACGCGCCCCGCTTCGAGTCGTTCGTCGCGCCCGGCAAGCACGTGGTCACCATCCGCATCGAGGCGGTGTCGAAGGACGACGACCGCATCATGTCGACGAGCGAGGACTCCTTCACCATCGACGCGCCGGGCGAGAAGCTGACCCTGGTGCAGGCCAAGGCCGAGGACGCCGGCGACCTGGGCTACGCGTGGAAGCGCAACGCGCGCGGCAGCTACAAGCTGCGCCTCGACGTGGGTGTCAGCGCCAAGGCACTGCCCAAGGACGGCGGCCATGCGGCCAGGTAGCGTCGCCGCCGCGGCGGCTGTGCTGCTGCTGCTGCTGCTGGGCGGGCGCGACGCGCAGGCCAAGGACGCCGAGCTGCCCGCCGCGTCGACGGTCTCCGACTACTACGCCGAGCTCGAGCGCCTCGGTCTCATCGACCGCAACACCGGCAACCCCGAGGCGCTGGCGCGCGAGCTCGAGCACGCCGAGGCCTCGCTCGAATCGGGCGACCCGGTGGGTGCGGCGGTCGCGCTCTACGCGCTGGTCGAGTCGCCCCGCTTCACCGACTTCTCCGACTCGCCCGAGTACCAGAATGCCGAGTACGACCTGGCCGTGGCCTTGCTCGGCTCGGGCGCCTACGACGCGTCGCTGGGCTACCTGGTGCGCGTGCTGGCGCGCGGGCCGGGCGCGCTCTACTTCGCCGCCGCGCACCGACGCGCCGTCGACATCGCGCTGGAGACGCGTGACTTCGCCGGCGTGCTGGCCCGGCTCGAGACGGTCAAGCTGAACGAGCCGCTGCCGGTCGAGGCCTCGGCCGAGCGCGCCTACCTGCGCGCGCGCATCGCCTACGAGAAGGGCGAGCTCGACGGCGCCGAGGGCGAGCTGACCAAGCTGTCGCGCAAGAGTCGCCTGTACACCTCGGCGCTGTACCTGCGCGGCGTGATCCGCGCCCGGCGCGGCGAGTTCGCCGACGCGGTCAGCGCCTTCTGCGAGATCGTCGCCACCCCCGACGACGACCGCTACAGCTTCTACGTCGACGCGCGCTACTTCACCATCAAGGACCTGGCCCGCCTGGGCCTGGGCCGCGTGGCCCACGAGGAAGACCGCTACGACGACGCCTACTACCACTACTTCCAGATCCCCGACGACTCGGATCGCCTGCCCGAGGCGCTCTTCGAGGCCGCCTGGTCGATGTACCAGAAGCGCGAGCTGGACACCGCGCGCGACCTGACCGCCGAGTTCTTGAAGAACTTCCCCGACTCGCCGCTGCACCCGGAGGCGCAGCTGCTGGCCGCGTACATCGAGCTGGCCGACTGCAAGTTCGAGGACGCGGAGAAGAAGTTCGACGCCATCGTCGCCGATCTGCAGCCGGTGGTGAACGCGACCGCCGAGATCCGCAAGTCGGCGGCGCGCCGGCACACGCTCTTCACCAGCGCCATGGAGCGCGAGCGCGAGCGACGCGCCGACCCGGAGGCCGCGGCCGCACGCGCACACGCACGTACCCCGGAGGAGCGCGTGCTGGTCATGCTGCGCCTCGACCCGCGCTTCGTTCGTCTCAACGAGGCGGCGGCCGGCCTGCGCCAGGAGGCCGCCGATGCGCCGCACGTGGCCGCGTCCTGGCGGCAGCTGGGCGCGCGACTTGCATCGGGAGGCGGCAAGGTCGCTGCCATCGCTGTGGACGCCACGCCCGAAGAGACGAAGGCCCGCAAGGCCGCCGAGCTGCTCGAGGACGTGCGCCGTCTGCGCGCCGAGATCCGACGCGAGAAGGCGGCCGTCGACGCGGCGGTCAAGGAGAAGCGCATCAAGGGCGACCTGGCCGCCGAGCGCCTGGGCGAGCTCGACGCCGCCGACGCGCAGCTGGCCAGGCTGGAAGGCAACGCCGAGGCCGCCTCGGAGGCTGCCGACAAGACGCTGCTCGGCAAGGCTGACCCCAGGCTGCGTCAGATGATCGAGAGCGACCTGGCCCGCGCGCGCGCGCTGGCCCGGCTGGCCGGCGATTTCGCCAAGGGTATCGACGACGCCGCCGACAAGATCGCCGCGCGCGCCCTGGCCGGGCTGTACGTGGATCTGCGCCGCGTGCTCGACAAGGCCAAGCTGGGGAAGATCGACGCGGTCATCGGATCCAAGCGTAAGCTGGAGATCGAGGTCGAGGATCTGGCCCAGGGCCGCTTCCCGCCCGAGCTTTTCGGTCGCCTGTACGAAGAGGGGATGATCGGCGACGACGAGGTCTTCTGGCCTCCCGACGCCGAGTTCTGGAAAGACGAATACAGCGGATGGCGCTAGCTCGCCACATCGCCGCGCTTGCGGTCTTCCTGGTCGCGTCCACGGCCCACGCCCAGGACGACGACCAGACCGACACGCCTGCCCAGGACCTCTACCTGCGCAAGCGCCCGCCCACTGGCGCGTCGGTTCCCATCCCCAAGGATCTCGAGCCCATCCTCGCCGCCAAGGAGAAGGCGGCCACGGCCAAGCGCAACCAGGCCATCGACCTGCTCGAGCAGTTCATCGCCACCAACCCGACTGGCGACTCCGCCGCCGAGGCCGAGTTCAAGCTGGCCGAGCTGTACTGGGAGGACGCGCGCCGCCTGTTCGTGCAGGCCAACATTCGTTACGACCAGGAAGTCGAGGCCTGCCGCACCCGCTCCACCCGCTGCCACGGCCAGCCGAAGGTCCCCAAGCTCTCGCTCGCCAAGGCGGAAGTCCTCTACAAGCGCCTGGTCGAGGAGCACCCCAGGTTCCGCCGCATCGACCTGTGCAAGTACTTGCTGGGCTTCACCGCCTACGAGGACAACCGGCCCGACGAGGCGCTGGCGTGGTTCGAGCGCGTCATCCACGAGCATCCCGACTCGTCGCTCTACCCCGATTCGTGGATGATGATCGGCGAGTTCCACTTCCAGAAGGGCAGCTGGGCGGACGCGCGCAAGGCCTATGCCAACGTCCTCGAGGACACCGACTCGCCGGTCTTCGACCTGGCCCTGTTCAAGAGCGCCTGGTGCGACTGGAAGCTGGGCGACACGCGCCAGGCCGCGCTGCGCTTCAAGCAGGTGCTCGATCTCGCCGCGGAAGCCGAGAAGTCGGGCACGTTCGAGCAGCGCAAGCGCCGGCAGCAGCTGCGCAGCCAGGCGCTCGAGTACCTCATCGTCGTGTTCACCGAGGACGAGAAGGTCACCGCCAAGGACGCCTACGACTTCCTCGCGTCGATCGGCGGCGAGCGCTACTCGCGCGAGGTCATCACCAAGCTGGCCGACACCTTCTACGGCCAGACCCGTTACGACCGCGCCGTCGAGGCCTACCGCTTCCTCATCGAGCTCGACCCGCTGCACGCCGACGCGCCCAAGTTCCGCATCGCCATCGTCGAGGCCTACCTGTCGACTGACGATCCCGACGGCGCGCTGGCCGAGGCCAAGCGCATCGCCGACGAGTACGGCGAGGGCAGCGCCTGGGCCAAGGCCAACAAGAACAAGCCCTCCGCCATCAAGCGTGCCTACCGCGCCGCCGAGAACGCCCTGCGCACCATGGGCAAGCGCCTGCACGGCGAGGCGCAGGAGTGGGAGAAGGCGCGGCGCAAGCCCGACCTCGACAAGTACAAGCGCGCCGCCAGCGTGTACGAGTACTACCTGACCCGCTTCGCGCGCGACCCCAACGCGACCGAGATCCGCTTCCTGCGCGGCGAGATCCTCTACTTCAAGCTGGGCCAGTTCGAGGCCGCCGGCGACGAGTACCTGGCCGTGGGCAAGACCGCGCCGGTGGGCAAGTACCACCAGGAAGCGCTGCTCAAGGCCATGCAGGCCTACGAGAAGGCGCGCCCGCAGAACCTGCAGGGCAAGCGCGAGCTCGTGCCCGTGGACAAGAAGTTCGCCGAGGCGGTCGACCTGTACGCCACGCTCTTCCCCGCCGATCCCAAGCTGGTCGACGTGGTGTTCAAGAACGGGCAGATGTTCTTCGACTACGGCGAGTACGACGAGGCCATCAAGCGCTTCGGCCTGATCGTGCTGAAGTATCCGGATCATCCCGACGCGGGCGCGGCCGGCGACCGCATCCTGGAAGCCCTGGTCAAGGGCGAGGACTACGAGAACGTCGAGACCTGGGCGCGCAAGCTGAAGAAGGCCAAGGCCTTCCAGTCGGGCGAGCAGCAGAAGCGCCTCGACCGGCTGATCGCCGAGTCGATCGGCAAGGCCGCCGACAAGTTCGCCGCCGCGGGCGACTTCCCCAAGGCGGCCAGGTTCTACCGCCGCGTCGCCGACGAGTACCCCAAGGATCCGCGCGCGCCCACCGCGCTCATGAACGCGGGCGTCGTGCTCGAGAAGGCCAAGGAGCCCGAGCAGGCGGCGCGCACGTACTTCGAGGTTGCCAAGCGCTGGCCCAAGGCCAAGGAATCGCCGAAGGCGGCGTTCACGGCGGCGGCGGTCTACGAGCAGATGGCCTACTTCGACAAGGCGGCCGAGGCCTACGGCGTGGTCGCCACGCAGTATCCCGAGGATGCCAAGGCCGCCGACGCGCTCTTCAACGCGGGCGCGCTCCAGCAGGCGCAGGGCCACCCGAAAGAGGCCATCAAGTACTACGAGCTCTACGCCAAGCGCTACCGCGAGGAGCGCAAGGACGCCGAGGACGTCGCCTTCCGCGTCGGCGTGGTCTACGAGGAGTCAGGCGAGCACGGCAAGGCCGCCGACGCGTTCGACAAGTACACGGCGCGCTGGAAGGGCGGCAAGTTCCTGGTCGAGGCGCACGCCCGCGCGGCGCGCAATCTCATGAAGCTGGGCAAGGAGAAGCGCGTCTCGGAGGAGGCGGCCACCGCGGTCAAGCTGTGGAAGCAGTCGCCCAAGGACAAGCAGAAGAAGCTGGCCCGCTTCGCCGCCGAGAGCCGCTACTTGCAGGGCGAGCTGGTGTTCAAGGACTACGAGCGCGTCTCGCTCAACGTCAAGCCGTCCAAGCTCAAGCGCCAGCTGGACGAGAAGACGGGGCTCCTGACCAAGGCGCAGGAGATCTACGTCCAGGTGGTCGAGTACGGCGACGCGTCGTGGGCCACCGCGGGGCTCTACCGCATCGGCCAGATGTTCGAGCTGTTCGCCAACGAGCTGAAGAATGCGCAGGTGCCCAAGGACCTCAGCCACGACGAGCAGGAGGTCTACCGGCAGGAGCTCGACACTTACGTGGTCGACATCGAGGATCGCGCCATCGACGCCTACAAGGCCGGCTACGCCAAGGCGCTCGAGCTCAAGGTCTACAACCAGTACACGCGCAGCATCCGCGAGGCCCTGGCGCGCCTGTCGTCGCAGGAGTTCCCGCCCGAGAACGAGGAGCGCGCCGACGTGCGCACCGGCGACCGGCCGCCCGAGACCAAGGTGCAGAAGGACGTGGAGCGCGGCGATGAGTAGCAAGCTGCTCACGCTGGCGCTCCTGCTCGCGTTCGCCTTCGCCGCGCCTGCCTGCGGCGGCGGTGCGGTGTACACGCGCGGCCAGAAGGCCAAGCAGGTGGCCCGGCCCAAGCTGCGTCCGGTGCGGCAGGAGGCGCTGCGCGACTTCGACGCCGGGTTGCGCGCGCTCAAGCTGGGCGGCCCCGAGGCCGACGAGCGCGCCGCGGAGAAGTTCCAGGCCGCGACCAGGAAGGACGGCACGCTGTGGGAGGCCTGGCACGACCTGGGCGTGATCGACGCGCGCCAGGGCGACGACGCGGGCGCCGTGGAAGCCTTCTCGCGCGCGCTCGCGGTCAACCCGTCGCACACGCCGGCGTTGCTCGGGCGCGCCGAGGCCAACCGCCGCCTGCGTCGCTTCGACGCGGCGCGCGCCGACTACAAGGAGGCCCTGGCCCGCGATCCGCAGGACTCGGGCACGCTGCTGCGCTTCGCCTCGATGCAGCGCGAGACCAACGACCTGGACGGCGCGCTCGCCAGCGTGCGCGAGGCGCTGCGCATCAAGGGCGACGACGCGCGCGCCTACGTGGAGCTGGGCCTGCTGTACCTGGCGGGCGGCCGGCAGGAGCTGGCCGAGTTCGTGCTCACCAAGGCCACCGAGCTGGACGGCAAGAGCCCGCAGGCGTGGAACGCGCTGGCCATGCTGTCGCTGGCCAAGGGGGACGACCAGGAGGCCTTCGAAAGGTTCGACGTGGCCACCGGATTGGATCCAAACTTCCGGGACGCACGTTTCAACAAGGCCACCGTGTTGCTGAACGCCGGAGATTACGCGCGCGCGGCCTCGGAGCTGGAGGCCGTGATCGGCCTGGACGGTCGCGACGTCGACGCCTGGGTGGCGCTGGGCGTGGCCTACCGCGGCCAGGCCAAGCACGAGAAGGCCAAGCAGGCCTGGCTCTCGGTGCTCAAGATCGCGCCCAAGAATGCTGACGCGCTGTGGAACCTGGCCGTGCTGTCGCAGGATTTCCTACAGGACGAGGGATCGGCCAGGGAGTACCTGGCCCGCTACATGCAGGTTGCTGGCCCCGACCACCCCCGCCGCAAGGACGCCGACGCGCGCGCCAAGGAGATGGGGGGCAAAAAGAAATGATGCGAAACCTCCTCCTCGTCGTGATCGCTGTGTCGGTGCTGTGCGGGGCCTCACCCACGTCGCAGGCGCAGAAGTCGAAGAAGAAGGCCGCCGCCACGGCGCCCGCGCCCGCGGCGACGCCGGCGACGCCGGCGACGAAGAAGCAGGCGCGCACGTTCGACTTCGGCGCCATGAGCTTCGAGGGCACGATGCGCACGCCACAGCTGCTGTACTTCCTCGGCCGGGTGAAGCAGGAGCTGGATCGCGCCGCGCTGGAGAAGCGCTCGTTCATGCCCGAGCTGGCCCGCACCGTCGACCAGGGAGGCCTGTAAGTGGCCAAGCAGGTCGTCGATCCGACCGCACCGCGCCTGCGCGTCTCGCAGGTGTGGCGCGGCGAGGTGATGGACGAGAAGATCTTCATCATCCCGCAGAACGTCAGCCTGAGCGCGCAGAAGGGCACGACCTTCGTCGCCGCCGACATCGGCCTGCCGCCCAGCTTCCAGCTCTTCCGTCACGGCGAGCGCGGCTACGTGCTGACGCTCTTCGCCGGCATGGGGGGCGAGATCCACCTCGACGGGCACAGCCATACCGTCGCCGAGGTGGTCGCCTCGGGCAGCGGCAATGCGGCGGGGGCGTTCCGCGCCGTGCCGGTCGCGCCGGGCGACTGGGGCGTGCTGCACCTCGACCACGCCGGCGACCACGTCATGTTCTTCCAGTTCGTCGCCGCCGAAGCGCCGCTGCCGCGCTCGCGCGTGCTCGACGACGAGCTGCTGCTGCCCGCGTACATCTTCTCGATGGCGCTGCACATGCTCTTCCTGACCTCCAACTGGTACTTCGCCGGCAACCCACCCGGGCAGCTGGCCTTCCAGCAGACCGACGCGCTCGCCGGCATCCTCGTGCGTCGCCCCGAGGAGCCGCCCAAGCCGGAGAAGCTGCAGGCGCAGCCGCAGGCGGGCATCGAGACGGCCGAGGAGAAGGCCCCGCCGGCGTCGGCGGAGGGCTCGGAGGGCAAGTCGGGCGGCCAGGGCAAGAAGCCGCGCGAACGCGACGAGGACCCGGGTGACACCGCGCCCGTCTCGGAGGTGCACGCCAAGGTGCGCCAGCGCGGTCTGCTGGTGCATTCGGACAAGCTGGCCGCCATCGGCAGCGCCATGCCTTCCGACCGCCTGGGCACGGCCCTGTCGCGGCTCAAGGGGCCCAACAACGGCGGCGGCGCCGGCTATGGTGGTGGCAAGGGTACCGGTGTAGGTGCCGGTGAAGGCACGGGCACGCTGACGCGCTCGACCGGCAACGGCGTGGGCGGCGGCGGCAGCGCGCACGCCGACGTGGTCACGCAGGGCAAGATCGACTCGGGCGGCACGCGCGCGGCGCGCGGCACGCCCGGCGGCGCGCCCCTGGGCGAGAAGAAGGTCGCCGTGGCCATCGGCCAGGGCGAGGGCGACTTCGACGGCCTGACCCGCGACCAGGTCATGAAGGTCATCATGGCCCGTCGCACCATGTTCCAGGCCTGCTTCGAGAAGGAGCTGCAGCGTCTGCCCAACCTGTCGGGCAGCATCACGGTGGCCTGGCACATCGAGGCGGGCGGCGCGGTGAGCGTCTCCAAGATGAAGGGCTCGACCATGGGCAACGCCGCGGTCGAGAGCTGCCTGGTGCGACGCGTGAAGGATCTCAAGTTCCCCGCGTCCGCCGATGGGCGCGACACCAACGTCAACTTCCCGTTCGTGTTCGCGTCGAGGCACTAGCCATGAGACACGCGTTCATCCCTGCCCCTGTCCTGCTGCTGCTCGCGTGCGCCACGCTCGCCGCCTGCGCGACCAAGGAGCCGGTCTACATCGACCCGGCGCCGCGCGCGGTCGAGGTCGACCCCGACAACATGCTCGACTCGGCGACCGCGACCGTGCAGCTGCCGGTGACCGTCGAGACCAACGCGCAGATGGTCGAGCGCCAGCGTCTGGCCACCGAGCTGGGCCTGCAGCTGGCCCAGGTGCCGCAGGCGCGCCGCGACGACTACGAGGTCGAGCTCGAGTGGACGATCAAGAACCTGGCCGGCAAGGACGGCACGGCCAGCGTGATCGTCGTCGGTGCAAGCGAGTACTTCTACTACGACCCGACGCTCTTCCAGCTCGACCCGCGCGACCCGCCGCCGCCGCCGCTCCTGGGCGGCATCCCGGTGGTCGTGCCCGCCAACGGCGAGGTCTCGGGCGTGTTCCGCGAGGACCAGCTGGCCGAGGCGGCGCAGGACTGGGACGCCATCAGCCGCGCCGGGGTGGTGGCGCAGAATGCGCTGCTCACGCAGTGGCCGACCCGTGACGTCAACGGCGGCACGGGTGGCGTGCTGATGACCATCCCCTCGGCGGCGGTGGCCGCGCTGGTGCGCTTCGACGTGACGCTCCAGGCCGACCGGCACATGGTGCTGGAATACGTCCTGCGGGTGCGCGACCATGGTGACCGGCTGGCACCCTTCGAGAAGGACACCGGCCGTCTGGTGCCACCGTCGATGACGGCGTTCATGCCGCCGCCTCCTCCTGCGATGCCATGAGAACGCGCGCCCTGCTCTTCGTCTGCTGCTGCGCCGCGGCGCTCGCGACGCTGCCGCGGCGCGCCCACGCCGACAAGTATGCGCACGGCTACTACGCCGAGGCGGGCCTGGGCACGGGCTTCTTCCTGGGCGAGGCGGGCAAGTACATCGCGCCCGGGCCCAGCTTCGCCCTGCGCTCGGGCTACGATCTGTGGTCCTGGCTGTCCGTCGGTGGCCGCTTCTCGGGCGGCATCCACGAGGGCGACGTGCCGCCGCCGCCCGAGCGCGAGTACCTGCAGCTCATCGAGGGTGCCGCCGAGGGCCGCCTCACGCTGCGCATCCGCCGCGTCGCCCTCTTCGCCGAGGGCAGCCTCGGCTTCGGCTACATCACGACCAACCTGCTCGACCGCGTCGGCGTCACGACGCCCGACAACTACCTGTCGCCCGCCTTCTCCGCCGGAGGTGGCATCGACTACCACACGCAGAACCGCCACTTCTCCTTCGGCCTCACCGGCGACTACTCCGTCTTCCCCTCCTTCTCCAGCGCCCAGTCAGTCTCCCTCCGCCTCTACCTGCGGTACACGCGTTAGGGCCATCCGCCCCCACCGGGGGCTACCACCCCCTCCCGGCCGGGCTGCCCCCGTCCGTCTACTCTCCAGGACGGGGCAAGCTCGGATCGAGCAGGACCACGAAGCCGTCGCCGTTGCCGCGGGCGTCCAGATGGAAGCTGCCGAAGTCGATGCCGAAGCGGAAGCGACCCGACAGCACCGTCTGCCCCGAGGGCGCCAGCGACACGTTGCGGGCGTGGTCGACCTGGTCGCCGCCGTAGCCGACCCCACCACGCAACCCACCCCGCGAGTCCAGCTCGATCACGAACACGTCTGCGACCGAGCCATGCGAGCGCAGCTCGAGCGCGCCCAGCTGCAACCCGCCCGCGTAACGCCCGACCACCACCACGCCACCGTCGGGACGGATCGCCAGCGCCCGCACCTCGTCGTACTCGGGGCCGTGCGCGGCGGTGAGCCAGCGTGCCTGGCCGGTCTCGGGATCCAGCTCCGCCACCCAGGCGTCGGAGGATCCTCCCTGCGAGGTCGCGCGCAGGCCGTTGCCGAGGTCGAGCGTACCCGTGAAGTTGCCGCCCGCCACCAGCCGCCCGCTCGCGTCGCTGGCCAGATCGCTCGCGCCGTCGGTCTCGCTGTCGCCGAGCACACGCGCCCAGCGCAGCTCGCCCTGCGCGCCATCGAGACGCACGATGATGGCGTCGGCCTTGCGCGTGGTCAGGTCGCGGCCGGCGAAGCGAAGCGCTCCTTCCACGTTGCCGCTCGCGAACACGTCACCGCCCGCGAACACCACGCTGTGCATGCGCGCCACGTCGGCGCCCTCGCCAGCGCTGGCCCAGGCGAGCTCTCCGTCGGGCGTGTACACCGCCACGAATGGCTGCGCGCTCAGGCCCGCGCCGACATCCCAGGTGCGGGCACTGCTGAAGGTGGCGACGCCGTGGAGCTCGCCGGTCACGGCGATGCGCCCGTCGGGTGCGACGGCGACGTCGCGCATGAGGCAGTCGCCATCGCTGTCGCAGGTACGCACCCAGCGGACCGAGCCATCGCCGCCGGCCAGCCGGGCCACGTACGCCTGGAACGCGCCCGCGCGTCGGGGCGGACGCGGGACGGGCAGGCCGAGCGGACCGCCCGAGTACGCGCCCGCGACGACGAGATCGCCGCCGGGCAGGACCGCCAGGCCGGTGGCGCGGGTGTCGCGGGTGGTGTCGAGGACGCGCACCCAGACCACTTCCCGGTCAGGGTCGAGATCCGCGACGAACCCGAACATGACGCTGCCGTTCACCGGCGCCACGTGCACGCCACGCAGATCGAAGGGCGCGCCGGCGTGGCCGACCAGGAGCAGGTGACCGCGCGCGTCGATCAGCGCACCCTCGACGTTGTCGTCGCCGAGGCCGCCCACGGCCAGCGCGAGGCGCACCGGACCGGTGCTGGCGTCGCGGAGCGGCGCCGGCCGAGCGGGCCGCGCAGGCGCGTGCAGGAAGGATGCGAGCACGACGGCGGCCAGCGCGGCGACGACCAGCGCGGCCAGCGCGGCCAGCCGCAGCCGGCGCGGACGCTTCCTCGCCACGGGCGGCGGGGCCTCCGCACGCACCACCGCAGCGTCGAGCTCGGCACAGAGCTGCTCGGCCGACTCGTACCTCGCGCCCGGATCCTTGCGCAGCGTGCGGTCGATGGCGGCAGCGAAGCCGGGATCGATCCCGGGCACGCAGGTCGCCAGGGGAGACGGCACGCTCTCGAGCGCGGAACCGCGGATCTCGTCCAGGGTGGTACCCGCGTGCACGCGCTCGCCGGTGCACAGCTCATGGACCACCGCGCCCAGCGCGTAGACATCCATGCTCGCGGTCGGTACGGCAGCCCGCCAGGCCTCGGGTGCCATGTAGAGCGGCGTGCCGAGCAGCGCACCGGTGTTCGTCAAGGACGGAGAGGACGCCGGCACCGGCTCGGCCGCCAGGCCCTCATCGAGGCTGGAGTCGCCGTCCGGACCGGCGCGCGTGCCCTGCTCGGCCAGCTTGGCCAGACCGAAGTCGAGCAGCTTCACACTGCCGTCCTTGCCCAGGATGGCATTGGCGGGCTTGATGTCGCGGGGCAGGACTCCCGCGGCCTGCGCGGCGGGGGGGGCCCGCGGCCGGGCCCGCGCGAGC
>OBEQ012362617.1_pt1 | contig 14263 bp, 14 predicted proteins | sample 1670901 | NCBI WGS metagenome assembly OBEQ01 (sample SAMEA104232315, study PRJEB22302) | groundwater metagenome | biome: forest; feature: aquifer; material: groundwater | place: USA | collected 2011-08-07 | depth 5.4 m
AAAAAGGGGTTAAATTAATAGACAGGCCGAGGGTGACCCCCCCGCCGTATTAATGAACCTTTGCAGGCAAGTTAAGTTATGGGGATTTAAACCAGTCATGGTGGGAAATATTAAAAGTCTGATTGATGTCAGACGCACTCCGGAAACTCAGGCTAAGTGGGCAAAAGAACATTTTCAAAGACCCAAAATGGTTACCTCCTTTGCTGACGGCACAAAAATAGGAGCTGAAATGGCCAGTATTGCCAATGCCACCGGCTTTCCTGTGAGCAGACGTGGGATGGAAGGGCCAAAATGCAACAGAGTTGAAAATGCATATAAGCTATTTGATTTAGAAAAATTAACCACCACCGGTTTAACAGATTATATTTTAGGAGCAGAACCAAGTTTTGGTGTTTTTGTGTTGGCAACGACAGATAATCCGACCAGAAAATTGTACATGAATGTTTACAAAATGGGAGAAGGACCTCTTTACACATTTTATGTTCCTTATCATTTAAGTACCATTGAAGCACCCATGAGCGTAGCCAGAGCGGTGATTTTCAAAGACGCTGCCCTGTCCCCACTGGGCGCACCAGTTTGCGATGTGGTGACGCTGGCAAAACGTGACATTAAAAAGGGAGAAAAACTTGACGGAATCGGAGGGTTCCTAACTTATGGAGCCATAGATAACGCGGATATATGCCTGCGAGACAACTTGTTGCCAATTGGCTTAGCAGATGGGTGCGTCGCGACGCAAGATATACCAATGGATACCGCCGTAACATATAAAATGATCAAACTTCCCATCGGTCGCGTGGCTGATAAACTACGTAAGGAGCAGAATGAATACTTCTTTAAACAATAAAAAACCTACTTTCACAGTTGGTATCACTACCTGTTACGGTGATATATCAATTTTAGATACTGTCAGGTCGGTTCGTTCCTCAAAGGGCGCTGGTAAATTCAGGTTTATTATTGTTGCCGACAGAGTGCCAATTAGTAAAGAAATCAAAAAGGAACTTAAAAAATATGACGTGGAATTAATTGAAAATGAAATAGAGGGAAGTCAAGTTAAAAAACAAAAACAAATTTTTAAAATAGCGAAAACAGATCTGGTAGTTCTTACCCAGGATGACGTCTTGCTGGACCAAAAAGCACTCGTCAGCGTGGTAAATGAATTTTCAAAAAACTCAGAATTAACTATGGTCAGCCTGCTAAATAAACCCATTAAATCGTCTAATCTTTTTGGAGATGTAATCAGTGTTGGAACACATATCGCTAATAAAACGGCAAGGTTTTGGAATCACGGAGATAATTATTTATCGGTTATTGGAAGATTCATGGTTCTCAATAAGAAGTTGGTAGATAGTAAGTTTAGGTTGCCTGAGTCGGTTGCGACTTCAGATGCATATTATTATTTCGAGAATAAAAGAGTAGGGGGGAAATACATGTACTTGCCTCAGGTTTATGTTAGTTTCAAAAATCCGCAAAATATGAAAGAACATTTAAGAAAGAGCAGTCGATTTCAATATTCTCAGAAAGAAATGTCCCAATACTTCAGTAACCTCACAGAAGAATATACTGTTCCTAAATCCGCGACGCTTAAGGCGATAACGGAACAAATTATACAAAACCCGGTTAAAACATTTCTCTATTTCACAATTTATCTTTACACCAGAATATTAAAGACTAAATCTACCATAGTGCTAAATCCTATCTGGGAAGTTGATCTTTCCACTAAAAAAATAAAATAATTTATGAAAAAATTACCGACAGTTACCATCGGTATCCCCGCTCACAACGAAGAAACTAATATTGGATTGCTTCTTCGGGATGTGTTCGAACAAGATTGTAGCTTGTTTAAGTTGGAAAGAATTATCGTCTCCTCAGATGGCAGCAGAGATAGAACAGTGCAAGTAGTGAATAGTTTGAAGAATTCAAAAACAGTATTAATTGATAACTCTCAATGTAAAGGAGTTGCTACCAGGCAAAATGAAATTGTTAAAATGACCAAATCAGATGTGTTGGTACTGCTTAATGCAGATATCAGAATTCCTAAACTAGATTTCATCGCTAACCTTATAGCCCCAATTGTAGGTAAAGCGGCTGATTTAACCTCCCCTCTCATGGTAGAGAGGACTCCCAGGTCGTTTATAGAGTCAATTTTAGAAATCAGCACCAGACTTAAGGCAATACTATTTGAAAGTTGGAGAAATGGCCAAAACGGATACTTGTGTCGCGGGAGTGTCAGGGCATTTAGTCAGAGATTTTACAAACGTTTGAAGTTTAAAGAGAGTGAAGGAGAAGATATGTACTCATATTTGATGTGCATCCAAAATAATTACAGTTTTAGGTATGTAAAAGCTGCTTATGTGACATATCGCCTGCCTAAAACACTCCATGATCACTTTAAACAAAGTGTTCGTTTTTTTAAATACCAAGTAAAGTTTGCCCGGGAGTTTGATACCGATTTAGTCAATCGCGAGTTGAAAATCCCATTAAGCATATATGTCAAAGCAGCGTTTAAATCTTTACCAATAATTATTAGGGCGCCAAGACTTGCGCTAGGTTATATTCTAATTGTTTGTGTTATGAGGATTAGATCAACCTATTTGGTGAAGGACAATTTATGGGACGCGGTTTCAACAAAAACTAACGCATGAAAATACTAATACCCAACGTCACTGGGCCGAGCAACATTGGAGATCAGTCTATGTTATTTGTGCTTTTAAAACTATTAAGACAAGTTTACAGAGGTGCTGAAATTGTGGTTCATACCTCTGACCCCAAAATGTATTCCCGGCAGTTTCCTTATGTGATTTATCCCAGTATTTATCAATACGTCGGTCTTTCGCAAAAAGGAGAAGTCAGACAAATTTTTAGGGTAATCCAGTATCTTGTTTATCTGGTTCTGGTTGTGAATGGGAAACGATTGGCGACCGAAAATCGTTTGGCCAAATTGATTGAGGATTATAAAACTGCCAACTTAATCATCTTTGTGGGAGGCGGATACCTGCGCTCCAGGAAGGGGTGGTCACAGACCTTAAACTTGTGTTTACAGTTGTCGATGTTTTATTTGGCCTCGTCTCGCAGGGTAAAAACAATTGTGGCCCCCATAAGTTTTGGTCCATTTGCTTATTTCTGGCAAGCGAAACTTTCAGCATGGTTTTTAAAAAAAGCTGACTGCGTCTTTGCCAGAGAAGATATTTCTTACAGGCTGATGCGTAAATGTAATATGCGAAACGTAGTTAGATCCTCTGACCATGCCTTACTTTTGCCGAAAACCAAAAAAGGACCTGGAGACATAACGGTTGTCGGTTTTACGATTCGCAACTGGTCAAAAGTAGCTTCCGGGCAGAAAATTTTAGAAGACTCATATGCCTATGCCTTGCAAAACTTTCACCTCAAAACCGGTTGGAGCGTTCAACCAATTATCCAGGCAATTTCTCAGGGTTCAGCTAATGAAGATGATCGGATGGCTGTAGGCAGAGTTTATAAGCAATTAAAGAGTTTAGGGGTTAATGTCAAAAAACCCATACTAATTAATGATCTGGCCCATGCAATTAGTACGTACTCTAAGCTGGGCATATTTTTGGGCATGAGAATGCACTCAAATATTATTGCAGCCACTCAAGGGGTGCCATTTGTGGCTGTCTCCTACGAACATAAAACTGAAGGCATTGCCAAGCAGATTGATATGCAAAAGTACTGTATTAGTTATGAACAGGTGGATAAAGAAAAACTTTTTAACCTCCTTAATGAAGTGTACACAAAGCGAAAGTACTTAAAAAATAAGCTGATTAATTCGGTGGCTACAATTCAGAACACCGAAACTCAGAAGTGGAATCACTTTTTAGCTAATTAGTTCTTCTCCATATGAAAGTAAAAAATATCAATCAGTCTATAAAAAATAATAAACTGGTGTTGTCTGGCCAGCTGGTCTTAAATAGTGGGAAAGTTCATGACGTTTATTTTGAGGTTGATAAGAGATTCAAGGAATATGTATCCCAAGACATCGGTCCGTTTTTGGCAGCTGCTCTGGGAGTGTCTATGAGGTTAGGAGAAGACTTGGAAATCGAGAGTGAGATTTCCCAGCACCTGCTGACCAACGTCCCTAAAATAACAAAAATAATCGCCGGGTGGGGTGATGAGTTTAAGCAAATTCGACTCACTACTCAGGCTACCCACCCAGATTTACCAAAGGCGAAAAACGTGGGCTGTTTTTTTTCCGGTGGTGTCGACTCTTTTTACACTTATCTGAAGCACAAAAATAAAATCAGCCATTATATTTTTGTACACGGATTCGATATTAAGGCTAAAGATGTGGAACTTTTTAATAAAATTGAAAAAAATATAGCCCAGATTGCCAAAGAAGAAAAAGTCGAACTTATTGAGGTAAAAACTAATCTGCGAGAGATATTTGACCAATATTTCGTTTGGGACGTATCTCACGAGTTTGCTATAGCCGCGGTGGCTCTTTTTCTCAGAAACGGTTTTAACCAAATTTATCTCTCTTGCGGATTGCCAGAGGTAAATGGTGAACATTCGTATTTAGATCCGGAGATTGATTATCTGTGGTCAACGGAAAATATGAAACTCATTCATTATGGCTGCGATGCAGACAAAATAGGCAAGCTGAAGTTTTTATCCAATAATAAACTGGTCATGGATAATTTAAGGGTGTGTTGGGTGAATAAAAATCAGGAATACAACTGCTGCGAATGCGAAAAATGTCTCAGAAATATGCTGGCCTTGTATGCTTCAGACACTTTAGATAAATGTAAGTCTTTCAGCAAAAGCTTAAATTTAGATAAACTGAGAAGAATTAGGGTTGATGAATACGGCGTAAAGTATTTTACGGCAATACTAAAGGCGCTGGTTATTCAGAAAGATGAATCGGAAGTGAGGTATGCTCTAGAAGAATGCATTAAGTTTAATACCCAGCCCAATTTTCATCAACGTCTGGAAATGGGTATCAGAGATTCTGTTAGATATTTTGATAATAAATATAACAGTAACAGACTGTTCTGGTACTTATCTGCTAAGGGTCTTATATGAACTGGTTAACTATTTATATTCGACGTGTCCTGTATCTGTTTCTAGGAACGCTTGACTCCTTATTTTCGGCTGGTTCTCCACCAGTGGTAATACTTTGCTACCACAGTATATCTAACAATGCTTGGGAGTATTCAGTAGCTCCGAGTGAGTTTAAAAAGCAGATTAGTTACTTGGCTACTAAATACAATTTTGTTTCTCTGGCTGATCTCTATTTATTCTTAAAAAAAAGTGTTCCCCTCAAACTACCAGCTGCAGTAATCACTTTTGATGACGGATATAAAAATATTCTCCAGGTGAAGAAGTTTCTGACCGACTTAAACATTAAGCCGACCGTCTTTATTATCTCGGATGGAATGAATGTTGATAGAGCCAAACTGGAAACTAAACAAGAATTTTTGTCCAATGAGGATCTAATCGAGTTAGAGAAATCGGGATGGGAAATTGGATTTCATGGGGCTACTCATACCGACTTAACATCCTTAAGTGGATCTAGATTGGAAAAAGAGGTGAATTCTTCAAAACTACCTTATTTCTCATATCCCTGGGGGAAGTATAACCTCACGACTGTTGAGGTTGTAAAAAATGCAGGTTTCAAATTGGCAGTAACCATGGACGACGGGAATGTCGGAGCCGATAGCGACCTATTAAGGCTGCCAAGAGTTGGGGTAAATGGAACACACTCTCTGGCAGAGTTCCAAGTTTTAAATTCACCCTCAGTGGTTAAATTTCGTAAATTTGTGAAATCACTAATATGATAAAGAAAAAAAATACCTACAACTCAGTTCCTACTGTAACTATTGGTATATCAGCTTTAAATGAGGAAGCTAATATTAGCGAATGGATTAAATCAGTTCTCAACCAAGAGGAACGAGACATCAAAATCAGAAAAATTATTATTCATTCAGATGGATCTACAGATCAAACAACAAAAATTGCTAAGTCATTTGGAGACAAAAGAATCAGAGTTTATAGTCATAAACAACGAAAAGGAAAATCACTTAGATTGAATCAAATTTTTAGAGAAATAAATACGGATTTCTTGGTGCTATCAGATGCTGATGTCGTGTTCGCAAATAGTAATGCTGTTAGAAATTTAGTTAAACCATTTAAGTTACAAGGGGTAATGGTTGTGGGAGGAAATATTATTCCTATAAAAGCTAGGACTTTTACTGAGAAAGCAGTGAGTTGTACCTTTCAAGCTTATTATCCCTTACGGAAAGAATTACGTTCAGGTAATAATATGTTTTCGGCAACTGGTGGACTAATGGCCATTAGAAATAAATTTGCAAAAATGATCACCATTCCGAGGAAATGCTTTGGTAATGACAGGTTTATATATTTTGAATGTTTGTCTCGCGGTTATAAATACAAATTTGTTTCCAATGCAATAGTTAAATTTAGACTTCCCCAAACCTTGCGTGATCAAATAATGCAAAATTCAAGGTTTTTGGCAACTAAAAAAGAATTAGAAGAATATTTTGATAAAGACCTGCTCGTCAAAGAACATTCAGTTCCAAAAATATTTATGATGAGTACTTTCTTGAAAGTTTTTTTAGCACACCCGGTTTATAGCTTGTACATTTATATTGTTAATTTGTACTGCATGTATATAGCTAAAAAAAGAGGAAGTGAATTTAATGAAATGTGGGAAAGGGTAGCTACAACGAAAGGTTCATTAACTTAAATCATAAAGTATGACCAAAAAGATTGATGTAATAGTTAAGTACTTCATTCCAGTGGTGGCTGGAATTGAAGTGAATGTTTTGGAAACTTATAGTCGGTTAGTCAAAAAAGGTTGGGATGTAACTGTCCATACTTCTAAAGATACGTATTTGCGAAAGAATTGGCTATCTGAATCGGAAAGTATCCGAGGGTTGAAAGTTAGAAGATATCCATTCAAATGGTATGGCTTCTGGCCCAGGATTAATTGGCAAGAGGCAGGGGTAATAGCGTTACATAATTTCGATATTTTCCCTCACCTGCAATTATTGGCTTTCTTTGTCTGGAAGAAAATATTCAATCGCAAAACCTTTAAAGTATTTCTAACTCCCCACGGTGGATATAACCCGGAGTGGGCTATATTTTCCCCCCTGCAAAAATTAATCAAGAAGAATTATCACGAGACTTTGGGAAAGTCCTTAATCAATTTTGCGGTAGATGGAGTAAGGGCCGTATCTGATTGGGAAAAGGGAGAGTTGATTAAATCTGGGATCGTTGCCAAAAAAGTCCGTACTATTTCTAATGGCTTGGAAGATGAAGCATTTGTCGATGTAGATCGAAAGGCTAGTGAAAAGATAAAGAAAATTGCTAAATCCTATGGCCGTTATATCTTTGGTAACGCTCGCATCTATGAGATTAAAAACCAAGAGACGATCATTCGAGCATTGCCGCTCATTCCCAAAGATATTAAGTTTGTCAACATTGGAACAATTGGTAGCACAGTGGGAAATCAAACCTCGACAGGTGAGTATTTGCAAAAGTTGAAAAAGTTGGCTACAGAACTGGGAGTAGCCGATCGGTTGATTTTTCCCGGGGTCGTTCAGGGAGTTGATAAATATTATCTGTTTAAACATGCTGTTTGCTTCGTGTATATGGCTATCTGGGAAAGTTTTTGCAACGTGGTCCACGAAGCCATATCCCAGGGCCAAGTCTGTATTGTGGCCAACAACACTGCCCTGCCCTATTTAGTCAAAGACAAGGTTAACGGCTATTTGGTGGGCACTCATGATCATCAGGCCTTGGCTCAGAAAATTAACTACATTTTGGCAAACTTTAATTCTGCTGAAATTAAAGCCATCAGAAGTAGAAATATGACCGAGGGACGCAAGAACTCCTGGGAAAATGTGGCTAATCAAGTTAACAAGTTTTATCAAGTATGATTAACAGGGTTTTAGAAAGAAATGGGTATACATTAGTTGGTGAGCCAAAACCTGATAGCTACGGCAGATTTAGTGGAATAGTTGCTGACAAAAAAGGAAACAAATTTTTTTATAAAGCTGTTGTGGGATTAAACGGCTATAGCTACAAGTCGCTGTATAACGAAGCTTACTTAACGAAATATCTGGCAGGTTTGACTTACCGGAAAGGTATTAAGTTCGGCTCATATAGTTTAGAGATTCCCCAGGTGGAAAAAATTATTAAAGAGGGAGAGGTTTTGTGCGTAATTTCTCATCAGGTTGCTGGTAAGGCTTTATCTAGCATGCCTCCAGCCGCACAAGCCAAGATACTGATCACCACGTGGGGTTTAATGGACAAATTTAGCCAAGAAGTAGATGTGAATCAGATTAAGCCTTACCTAAAAAATTATTCCAAAGTGTCCCTGACGGCATATTTGCCATTCCGGCTTGTCAAAGCGATTTTATTTTCTCCTTTGTCAGCGGTTGCCCTAATGGTTACTGCTATTAGAGCACTGAGAGTTATAAGTCGGAAGGGAAGTAAACCCGGATTGATTCACCCGGATATTAAATCTGGCAACATCTACGTAGATAAGAAAAGGATTTTCTTGCTTGATTGGGAAGAAGCTGGTTGGGGTGAATTGGCTTATAACCAAGTAAGTACCATGTCAGTCCATTGGCAAAACAAATTGGTCTTAAATCAGTTGGCGGCTGAAATGATTCCCCTACTAGCTTACCGAACATTGGTAGTCTTCAATCAAAACTTTAAGAAAGATTCAATAAGAAGAATCAGGGACTATAGATTACTCAAGTTTATAAGTACAATTAAAAACAGATCATTATGAAGTATCTGGTATTTGCTATAACCGTTTTAGCGCTACTGTTTACAATCCGGGGCAGATCAATTGACCTCGCTGATTCGCAAACGCACCGGGACACGTCTCCAGGGGGTCCATATGAGGGTTCCAACAGCGCTGGTCGATTTGCGGTCACCGAGGCTATTGTTAAAACCCACTCCTTCTTTCTTACATTTGACCAGGCCAAATTTGCTGCTCCAGATGTGGCCAAGCTGCATGGTAAGTATATTTCTATCTTTACTCCTGGCGTTTCATTTCTAGGCATACCCTTATATGTTTTGGGGGGTTTGATCGGATTTCCCCAGCAGGGAGCGTATTTTACAATTACTCTGATCGCCCTGGTCAACTTTATCTTGATAGCTAAGTTAGCTCATAAATTAACTGCTTCTCTGTCAACGGCTATACTATCAGGTTTTATTTTTCTCTTTGCCACTAACGCATTGCCGTACGCCAATACTTTCACTCAGCACCATGTGGCCCTGAGTATCGTTCTTTTATCGTTAATTCTGGCTCTACGGTCTGCCAGTTTTTTCAGAGATGTGTTAATAGGACTACTTGCAGGCTTGGGGTTATTGGTTGATTTACCCACAGCTTTAATGCTTCTTCCAGTTGGGTTATATGTTTTGAGTAAACACGTCTCTATTGAGTCTTCTGTTAACAAATTTCATCTGTCAATAAAGTACAGTCTTTTGGGTCTTATTTTAGGAGCGTTACCTATGGTGGGAATTTTTGCCTGGTATAACTATCATACAACTGGCTCAGCTTCCATAATTGCCCAATCTATTGGGCGGGCCCCTGAGCTAGACGTCAAGCCGATTGTTGCTGAAGATACAACTTCTAAAGAGTCTCACTCTGCTTTACCTTATAAAACCAGGTCTGTACTCAACGGTCTATATATCCTGATAATTAGTAACGAGCGCGGATGGTTTTACTACTCACCTATTCTTATAGCCGGTGTACTCGGTTTGATTCTATCTCTGAAGTCATCTCATCGAGATTTGGCCAAGGTGTCACTGGGCATAATTTTAATGATTATTGCGTCTTATTCGATGTTTGGTGATCCCTGGGGGGGCTGGTCCTATGGGGCCAGATACATGATTCCAGCCTCAGGCGTGGTCAGTATTTTTATAGGTTTAGCGGTTAAGAGATTTCATAAGCAACTTGTGTTTATGACCCTGTTTATAATTGCCGCGATCTATAGTATTTATGTTGCCTCTTTAGGTGCCCTGACTACTAATGCTGTTCCGCCCAAGGTCGAATCAGTTAACCTCTCCGTCCCTATTCCCTATACTTATCGCTACAATCAGAAGTATTTTATTGACCGAAATATATCCAGCTCTCTAGCGTTCAACACCGTACTTAAAGATTATCTGACTGCTCACGCCTTCTTAATATCTTTGACCGCAGTTTTAAGTGTAGTGATGTTAAATCTTTATTTCTGGGATTTATACCCCTATGTTCGAAAACTCTACCGCCATTAAATTTAGTTTCAGCCGAAGGTACCTTGATAAATTTGCCCAATTTATCAACCAAAATGCCTTTTCTATTTTGGGCTGCGTTTTAACGGTTATTTCCATCGGTTACTTTATTTATTTTTATCAAACTGGCCTGAGTCTAGCTTACAATGACGCCCGGTCACATTTGGATATCGGCCGGCGGGTGGTGGAAGGGCTGAAGCCGGGGCTAGCTCAACTGGGATCAGTGTGGCTACCTTTAACGCATTTACTCATGGCTCCTACTATTTGGAATGATTTTATGTGGCATTCGGGACTGGCCGGAAGCGTCCAGTCGATGGTGGCGTTTGTAGCCACTGGCCTGATCATTTATAAGTTTTTAGAAAAGCTGCAGGTGGGCCTACTCGGCCGGTGGGTGGGAGTGGCTATTTTCGTGGCTAATCTCAACGTGCTATATTTGCAGTCCACTGCCATGACGGAGTTGCCACTTCTAGCTACCATGACCGTGGGTTGTTACTATCTTCTAGTTTGGCACGAGGATGAGAAGATTCTGGATCTGATTAAAGCTGCTTTCTGGATCATGCTTTCCACACTTATTCGTTACGACGGCTGGTTCTTAATCGCCGTGTCGGCCCTACTTATATTTTGGCACGCTTTGCGCAAACGCGGCTTTAAGGTCGCCGAAGGAATGACGATTTTGTTTTGTACTTTAGCGGCATTTGGGATTTTTTTGTGGCTGCTGTGGAACCAGCTTATTTTTAAAGATGCCCTGTACTTTGCTTTGGGGCCATTTTCAGCCCATGCCCAGCAGGCCCAGCTAGCTGAAGCTGGTAATTTAATCACCAAGCTGAATATCTGGTTGTCTATCAAAGTCTACTTATACGCCTTGCTTTACAACTCTTACACTTTTCCGGCCCTCATAGCTATCATTGGGGCTGTCATCTTGTGGTGTGACAAAAAGTTGTCGGCGGGACTCAGGCTGGCGGCTACGGCCCTCTTGGCACCGCTAGCTTTTAACGTCTTGGCTTTGTTTACGGGTTTCTCGGTGCTATTCGTCCAAGGCATATCTGGTAACACCTGGTTTAATGTCCGCTATGGAGTGATGTTGTTGCCTTCGATCGCCATTTTTATAGGATACCTAGTTGATCGAGCCCGCAGCTTGCGCCTGGTCATTGTGGGCCTATTAGCATTTGTGTTGTTCTTTGCTTTTACCAGCGCTGATGCGGTGACCATTGACGACGCCCGAGTGGGTTCGAGTCAAAAAAATGTGTCGGAAGTGGCGGGTTACCTGCACCAGCATGCGGCTGCATCGACTGATTTAATTCTTATCTCCGCCGCCTCACATGACGCCATTATCTTTTCTTCCGGCCTACCCATGAAGCGATTTGTCCACGAAGGCACTGGGGCTTACTGGGAAGCGGCCACTACTAATCCTGATCATTGGGTGCGCTGGATAGTCATGCGTACTCATGACAATAATGACCTGACTTGGAAATCTGTCTCTGTTACTCCTGGGTTTGCCTTTTACCAATTAGTCGACCACTATCCCTTTGCTGATGTATATGAACTCAAGCCGGAATATGAGGCTAATCTCCATCCTGACCTGAATCTTATCCAACCCAAAAATTATAACAAGGTGTTTCGATGAAATACTTCATGATACTTGTGCAAACGGTTGTGCTGCTGTGGCCTGGTCACGTCGGGGTACAGGCAGCCAGCCCGATATCCAAAGTCTGGGAGTTTCAATCTATCGATACCATGAAGTATTCGCGCGATGTGGCCCGGGAAAAATTAACTGATAAGACATTTGATCAGACCATTGATACCCAGGTCAAAAATATTGCCCAGACTGGGGCTACCCACATTGCCCTGGGGACTCCTTATGACGAAGAGTTTGTACCATATCTGGCCCGCTGGGTAGCGGCGGGGCGTAAATATAAATTGCACGTCTGGTTTCGGGGCAATTGGTCGGGGTGGGAAGGTTGGTTTGGCTATTCTCCAATTACCCGGGCCCAACATCGGCAAAAAACGGACAGCTTTATTCTAACCCACTCAGATTTATTTGCCGATGGAGACGTGTTTTCGGCTTGTCCCGAATGCGAAAATGGAGGGCCAGGCGATCCCCGCCAGATTGGTGATGTAGCTGGCTACCGCCACTTTCTCATCTCAGAGTATCAGACTTCCCAAACAGCCTTTGCCAAGATTGGCAAGCGGGTGATCTCTAATTACTTCTCCATGAACGGAGATGTGGCCAGATTGGTCATGGATAAGGATACTACTGCTCAGTTGGGAGGAATTGTGGTTATCGATCACTATGTGGCTACACCGGAAAGATTGGCCCAAGATATCCAACAAATTGCCAGTCAAAGTGGGGGGCAAGTGGTGTTAGGTGAATTTGGAGCCCCCATTCCGGATATTCATGGGCCGATGACGCCCACCCAGCAAGCCGATTGGTTGACTCACAGCCTAGCACTGATGGTTACCAATCCCAGTTTAGTCGGCTTAAATTACTGGACTAATACCGGCAGTTCCACGGGGTTATGGCAGGAAAACGGCCAAGCTAAGCCCGCTGTAGCCGCCCTGGCGGCTTATTACTCTCCCCAGCAGGTTACTCTCAAAGTTAGCAACGAATTAAACCTGCCCGTAAGTGGAGGTCAAGTTAGCTATTTGGGGCGAGATTACACTTTATCTGCCTCGGGCCTGGTCACCTTGCCAGTGATGCCTCACCAAGATCTGGTGACTGTCACAGTTGCCAGCTATAAACCCCAGCTAGTCAATATATCCCCTAACTCAACCGAGGTTAAGGTTACCCTTGCGAAAATTGACGAAAGTTGGTGGTTTAAGCTCCTCAAATGGCTGGCTAAGCTATAATATACGGGTATCCTGGGGATTATGGAGATGTTAGTGTAGCGGTAACACGCTAGCTTGTGGAGCTGGAATCGGGGGTTCGACTCCCCTACATCTCCCCATGGGGTCGAGGGCCGCAGGTCCCGACAAAGGAGGGAATCGGCACCCGTCATCCACCCCAGGATTTAATGGTATAATTTCATTATGAAAGTTAAAAAGCTTGACTATCTCATTGAATTAACTTACGACAAGATCTACAAAGGCTATGTAGCTGATGTGGTTAATTTGTATGGCTGTATGTCTCAAGGGAAAACTAGGGAGGAGGCTCTAGCCAATGTGGAGAAGGCTATAAAAGCTTATATGCAGGCTACTGTGAGGACAACCAAAAACGTCGAGTTTGTTCAAAGAAGTGTGGATACTCCGATTCCGTTAGCTTATGCCTAAGCTGACCAATGTCTCTGGCCGAGATGCAGTAAAAACATTTTTGAAATTTGGCTATTTGCATATTCATACCTCTGGAGATCATGCAATTCTCCAAAGGTCTGGCTCGCCAAGTTTATCTATTCCACTTCACAAAGAAGTCGCTCAGTTTCTTCTAAAATCTCAAGTTAAGAAAGCTGGTATAGCTCTCGAAGATTTTATTAAGGCTTTGAAATAGCCTAGTTCAGGTTAATTAGTTTCTCTAGTCTAGGTGTGGATGTCGTCCGCTCCTCCACCCCAGTTTTTGGCTTCACGCGTGTGGTGTAAAATGGTTGCTAATGCTAGATGAAAGAAGGACTCGGCAATTTTTGGATGCAGCTTCGGTAGCGGAAGAGAAACTGCGAGCGAGAGAACGGAATCTTCTAGTTCTAGGCACATGGGTTTCTGGTGTGTTGTTTGGACTGGGGCTGGCCGAAGAATAGTCGACTTGGGTAGTTGGTCTGATTCCTGGGTACTTTAGGGCATTGGATAAGTGGTCTGATGAAACCGACAAGTTGTTTCAGAGGAAAATAGCATTGGAGCGCAAAAAGGTAAAATAGTGTATAATGGGAGTGTAAGATCCTTGTTACAGTTTCCTGGCATTTAGAATTAGGGCTGTAAAGGGTAATTCAGACGGAGGTGAATTAATTTAAATGGCAACTAAACTTTTTGTAGGCGGATTGGCGTGGGCAACCACAGATGACTCCTTGAAGAC
>OBEQ010592503.1_pt1 | contig 14262 bp, 12 predicted proteins | sample 1670901 | NCBI WGS metagenome assembly OBEQ01 (sample SAMEA104232315, study PRJEB22302) | groundwater metagenome | biome: forest; feature: aquifer; material: groundwater | place: USA | collected 2011-08-07 | depth 5.4 m
CATGCTCGGCGCGCGACATGGCGGCCGACAATGGCGGCAGCGGGTCTTGCGGGAGCCGCGTTCGCGTCGGTCGCCTGGACCGATCTCTCCGCGATGAAAGAGCTCGGAATTCTGTGCGGGCTCGGCGAGGTGCTCACCGCCATCGCGATTCTCGCGGTGACTCCGGAATTGGGCGCGTGGCTTGAGCGCGGCCCACCCCCTCCCGCCAGAAACACACGCCTTATCAATGCGATACAAGCGTCTACGCGTACGCGGGCACGTGCGCTGGGTACGCTGGTCGCCGCCGCCGCGATCGGGGCACTTCTCCTCGCGATCGGCTGGCCGACTCCGGGCACGCAAATCGTCGCGATTCGACCGCGAGCCCTGGACCCCATTGCGACGAGTGACGAAATCTACCGCCTTTTCGGCGGGCAGCCCGGCCAGTGGATCGTCCTGTCGACCGACGCGAATCGCGAAGAGTCGGCCGCGCGGGCCGACGCGGTCGCAGAGGCGCTCGAATCGCTCGCCAACGACGCGTCGATTGCGGGATTCGACGCATTGGCCACCTTCGGTCCTGCACCCGCGACTCAACGCGCACGGCTGGCGGCGCGCGACGCGCTCGACTTGCCGGCGCTCCGCCCGCGCCTCGAGCACGCGCTCCTGCAGGCGGGCTTCGATCTGGAAACATGCGCCCCGGCGCTTCTTGCGTTCTCCGCGCCCGCCCACGACATCGCACCACTCCCGACGTCTCAGGAGGGCGCTCTAGGCTGGCTCGTCGCGCGCCATCTCCAAGCGGACGCCGGCGAGACGCTCGCAGTCACCTACGTTCGTCCCAGCGCCATTCCAGCAAGCGACGCGCGCGCTCTTGCCATGATCCGTGCGGCCGACCCACGTGCAATCGTGACAGGCTACGGCGAGCTCGAAAACGCGCTCCGGGCGACTCTCGGTCGTGATTTGCCGCGCGTCGCGCTGCTCGTACTGGTGGTCGTGGCGCTAGGCCTCCGTGCCGTGCTCGGTCGAGCGCGCGATGTCGTACTGGCGCTCGGTGTTCTGGGTGTGGAAATCGCGATGCTCGGCCTTGCCATGCGCGCGCTCGGTGTCACATGGCACGTCTACGACGCCCTCGTCGTACCGGTGCTTCTCGGGATCACGATCGACGAGGCTATGTTCTTGCTCCACGCGGCGCGAACGCACGCCTCGGCGGACGAGGCGCTCCGAGTGCAGGCACCCCTCGTCGCAACGACCGCGCTCAGCACAGCGGCGGGGTTCGCAGCGCTCCTCGCCTGCCGCTTCGAGGGTCTGCGCGACCTCGGCGCCGTCGGGTCGCTCGGAAGCGTCGCAGGCCTGATTGCCGTACTGGCGGTGATCCCGGCCGGGCTGCGCCTTGCGAGAGGGCCGGTTCGGTAGCAAATCCGAGCCGCGTCGCTGAGCTTGCCTAAAAGCTCGGCGTCTTCTAACCAAGCGCATCCCATGTCCGAAGCCTTGGCGAGCACCGAACAGCTCGAACCGGTCCTTCCGCCGGAAGGAGTCGTAGCGGTGCGGCTGCGAGAACTAGCCGCTCGCGTGGCTTCGCCGGACGTCGCGCGGGTGGATGTGTCGGGCGCGCATGGAAGCGCCCCCGCGGCCCTCGCAGCGGCCATCGCGCGCGCCTCGAATCGGCCCATCGTGATCGTCACGGGAGATCTCGACGAAGCGCGCCGCGTAGCACAAGACGCCGCATTTCTCCTGAAGTCCCCCGGAGACGAAGAGACCGCAGAAGAGACCGGGCAAGGAGATGTCCTCGTGTTCGCGGCGAGCGAGTCTTCGCCGTACGCGGACATCAACCCGGACCGGCGCGCTGCCATGAGCCGCATGGCCACACTGTTTCACGTCGCCAGCGGCCTCCCCTGGCGCGTGCTCGTCGTACCGGCACCGGCCCTCGCTCGCAAGGTGGTTCCCCAGACCATCGTCACCAAGCACACGTCGCGCGTAGTCGCCGAAGACGAGCTCGACCGCGATGCGCTCATCCAGCGGCTGGCCGAGGCGGGCTACATGCGCGTTCCGGTCGTGGAGGATCCAGGCTCGTTCGCCGTGCGCGGCGCGCTCCTCGACGTGTGGCCGCCGAATGCCGAGCAGCCCGCGCGAATCGAGCTCTATGGAGACCTGGTCCTCTCGATCAAGCTGTTCGATCCCTACGAGCAGAAGACCATCAACAAAGGGGGGGACGATAAAAGCGGCCTCCTTTCGGACCTATGGCTTCCTCCCGCGCGCGAAGCCGTGCTCACCAAGGAGACCGCCGCGCGCGCCAAGGACCGCGTGCAGCAGATCTGCGAGATGATCGACCTTCCGACGACGCGCGCCCGCGCTCTCGTCGACGACGTCGTCGCAGGGCGCGCGTTCTTCGGCGCCGAAGGATTCCTCCCCGCATACTACGAGCGCCTCGAACCGCTGCTCGACTACGTCGGCCCCAACGCCATCGTGCTCCTCGAGGACCCGCCTCGGGTGACGCGCGCCCTTCGCGAGGAGCTCGAGCGCGCGCAGAGTGACGCTCTTGTGAAGGCCGCGCAGCCGCACTTCATCCCCGGAGCGTTCTACGAAGACGAGGATGCGTTGTGCCTGGCGCTCGACAAACGCGCCGTCGTCGCGGTGCATCGCACGCCCGTGATGGGCGGCGAGCCCTCAGGGCTCGCACGGTACGAGGTCGCACGCGAGCCTTTCGATCTCGCGGCGCGCGATCATCAGGACCTCGAACGCGCGGTAAAAAGCGCCCGTGGGGCCAAGGGCAAAACGGGTACGCTCCTCCCGCTCGCGCTCCGCATCGCGCATTGGCGCGCGCACGGCCTCAAGATCTTTCTCGCAGCCCGCGCCCAGACGCAGGCCGAGCGGCTCACCGGTCTCTTGCGTCACCAGGGCGTCGCATGCCGAGCGCGCATCGGCACCTTCGATCCGGCGTGGCTCGATGAACCGCGCACCGACGAAGCACAAATCGTCGTGGGCATGCTCTCACGCGGCGTCGTTCTGCCTGCGGAAGGGCTCGTTCTCGTCACCGAGGAGGAAATCTTCGGCGGCCGGGCCCATCGCCGGCGCGAGCGAAAAGCCCAGGATGTCACGCGGCCCTTTTTGGAAGACCTCCGCTCGCTCGGCGTCGGCGACTTCGTGGTGCACGTGGAGCATGGCATCGGCAAGTACCACGGCCTCGTCCACAAAGACGTGGGCGGCCTCACGGTCGATCTGCTCGTCGTCGAGTACGCCGCGGGCGACAAGCTCTATCTGCCCGTTTACCGCCTGAATCAAATTCAGAAGTACTCGGGCGGCGAGCACGCCGAGCCCAAGGTCGATCGGCTCGGCGGCACGACGTTCGCCAAGACCAAGTCGCGCGTGAAAAAAGCCGTTCGGCAGATGGCCGACGAGCTTCTGCGCTTGTACGCCGAACGTCAGGCGATGGGGGGCAGCGCGCTCGCCCCCGCGGATGACGAGTACCGTGCGTTCGAAGCAACGTTTGCGTTCGACGAGACACCGGATCAGGCAAAAGCCATTTGTGACGTCAACAAAGATCTCGAAACCGCACGACCGATGGATCGCCTGGTCTGCGGCGACGTCGGCTTTGGCAAGACGGAGGTCGCGGTGCGCGCGGCGTTCCGGATGGCCATGGCCGGCAAGCAAGTCGCGCTGCTCTGCCCCACGACGGTGCTCGCCCAGCAGCATTTCCGCGTCTTCGAAGGGCGCATGCGCGACTACCCCATCACCCTTCGCGCGATGAGCCGTTTCCAGTCGAAGAAGGATCAAGACGAAACGCTCGCGTCACTCAAGGAAGGCAAAGTCGACGTGGTGATTGGCACCCATCGCCTGCTCTCCAAGGACGTCCACTTCAAGAATCTCGGCCTCCTCGTGGTCGACGAGGAGCAACGTTTCGGGGTCGCGCACAAAGAGCGCATCAAACAGCTCCGCGCCGCCGTCGATGTTCTCACGCTCACGGCAACGCCGATCCCGCGCACACTGCAAATGGCCGTGAGTGGCCTGCGCGATCTCTCGCTCATCACGACACCGCCTACCGACAGGCGCGCCGTTCGTACGATCGTCACGCGCTTCGACGAGCAGGTCATTCGCGAAGCCGTCACCCGCGAGCTTCAGCGCGGCGGTCAGATCTTCTACGTGTACAACCGCGTCGAGGGGCTCTACGAGAAAGCCCAACGCGTTCAGGAGCTCGTCCCCGAAGCGCGCATCGCCGTGGCACACGGCCAGATGGGCCGCGCAACCAAGGAAGGCGACCACGGCACGCTCGAAAAGACGATGCTCGACTTCGTCGAGGGCCGCTTCGACATCCTGGTGGCCACGGCCATCGTCGAGAGCGGCCTCGACATTCCACGCGCTAACACCATCATCATCGATCGCGCAGACCTTTTCGGCCTTGCGCAGCTTTACCAATTGCGCGGCCGCGTCGGACGCAGCAAAGAGCGAGCCTACTCGTACCTCATCGTGCCCCCCCCCAACGCGATGACCGACGAAGCGCGCGCGCGCATCGAAGCGCTCGAGCGACACACCGAGCTCGGAAGCGGCTTCAAAATCGCGTCGCTCGATCTCGAGCTGCGAGGCGCCGGCGATTTGCTCGGCGGCGAGCAGAGCGGCAACGTGGCATCGGTGGGGTTCGACCTGTTCTGCCAGATGCTCGAAGAAGCGGTGCACGAGCTTCGCGGTGAACCGGTCGTGCACGACGTCGATCCGGAGCTCTCGTTCGACGTCGCCGCGCTTCTGCCCGAGGACTACGTCACCGACGTCGGCGTTCGGCTCTCCCTCTACAAGCGTCTCGCAAGCTCGGTAGACGAAGCGCAAGTCGCCGAGCTCGCGGAAGAGATGGAAAACCGTTTCGGTCCGCCGCCAGAAGAAGCACGCCGCCTGGTGCAGCTCATGAGCCTCAAGACCGAGCTGCGCCGGCTCAAAGCGCTGGGCTGCGAGGCGAACGCGCGGTCGGTCACGTTGCATTTGCGTGAAGACACTCCGCTCGATCCGAGCAAGGTGCTTCTCCTCGTGCGCACGAAAAACAGCCCTTACCGCCTCACCCCCGACATGCGCCTCACGCGCCGCTTCGAGCAGGGTGACGCGAATGGCCTGGTGAACGCGGAGATGCTTCTCGCGGAGCTTGCCAAGTGCTTGAAGGAAGGCAGCTAGGAAAATTCACCGCGTCGATGTCGTCAGAGCCGCGAGCACGGCATCTGCGCGCGCGGCGACGCTCGCGCGAACGGCGGCAAATTGCGGATCGTTTCGATACGGATCGAACAGCGGACAGCGGTCGAGCCAGGCAATGTCGAACAGGGCGACGCGCTCTGCATCTTCGAGGGACGCCAGCATCCCGTCCCGCTCTCCGACGTTGGTTGGCAGAGCTAAAGCCGCCCGCCCTTTTGAATGCAAGCGACGCGATTCTTGTTGTAGAGCGTCAGCATTGCCGGGTCGCTCGGGGGTGTGCCGAAAATGCCCGGATGCTGCCCCGCAATTCGGCGTGCGGTAGCACATTCGGCAGGATCCGCGGCGGGCGGAGTCGGGGTCGGAGTCGGGGTCGGGGTCGGGGTCGGGGTCGGAGTCGGGGTCGGAGTCGGGGTCGGAGTCGGGGTCGGAGTCGTTTTTCCTGCGTCCGCGCGTGTCGGATTCGGATTCGGGCGCGGCGGTGGCGGCAACGGCTTCGTGCCCAAGGACGCAATGGCCGTATCGAGCGGTGGAGGCGGTGTATCCGTCCCGCTCGAGGTTGGAAGGAGATTCACCTGCGCAGGACCGCTGTCCAGATCGAACGGAATGTCGGTCACCTTGGACCTGTGAGGCACCACGTTCCACAAGATGGCGCCAACGCTCAAAACTCCAAGAATGCCGATCGCGCCAAGGAGCACACCCCGGCCTCCACCGCCTTGACGACTCTGGCGCGGAGGAGCCTGCGGCACCCCCGCCGGAACCGCGTGGTTCCCGGCCGAAGGCGTCCCATGATGGGCCTGCACGGCGGGCGCGATCGCCGGTCCCCCCGGCGCGGGCCCGGTCGCGTACGACGCGGGCCGGGGCGGGGCGCCCGGCATGAGCGGCTCGCCCATCTGCGTCTTGCCTCGGAGGGAGTCTTCCGCAGCGCCCGACGCGGGCGGGTTGAGCAACGGCATCGTACCCGGGCGAGGAGCTGGGGGCGCGCTCGCACCTGCTCCGGCGAACGCATCGGCGAACTCGCGCACCGTGGTCCAACGTCCCGCCGGATCCTTCTCCAGCGCCTTCATGATGGCCGCCTTCGTGCGAAGAGAAACTTTCGCTCCTCCCGGCGTCGACTCGATGGCGAGGGGCGGCACCGTCATGTGCTGCGTCGCCCACTCCCACGCGGTGTTCGCGCTGAAGGGCAGCCGCCCGGAGAGCATTTCGTACATCATCACGCCGAGGGAATAGATGTCGCTGCGGGCATCGATGGGCTTGCCGGTGAACTGCTCGGGGCTCATGTACGGAGGGGTCCCGAGCACCATGCCTTGCTGCGTCAGCTTTTGCTCTTGTTGGTCTTCCTCGCTCGATCGCTTGGCGATGCCGAAGTCGAGCACCTTGACGAAGTCCTTTTGACCGGCGCGCTCGGTGAGAACCACGTTCTCGGGCTTCAAATCGCGGTGGACGATGCCGCGCGAATGCGCCTCTTCGAGCGAGCCGCACACTTGTGTCATGATCTTTTCGACGCGCACGGCGTCCATCGGCCCGTGCTTCTCGAGCAGATCTGCCACGTTCGTTCCGTCGACGAATTCCATGATGAGATACAGGATGCCGTCGTCGGTCGAGCCGAAGTCGTAGACCTGAATCGTGTTCGGGTGTTCGAGCTCCGCGATGGTGCCGACCTCGCGCTGAAAGCGCGCCTTGATTTGCGGGTCTTTCGACAGGTGCGGGTGCAAGGTCTTCACTGCAACCTTGCGCACCTTCGTGCCCATCTGCTGCTCGCCGACATACACGGCGCCCATGCCACCTTCGCCCAGCACCTTCAGGATGCGGTAGCGCCCGCCCAAAACGCTGCCCACCATCGGATCAGCAGCCGCACCGGCTTCCGCGGCGGGTTGGAGGGCACCGCATTTGGGGCAGAAACGCTGCGATGCATCAACCGGAGTCTTGCAGGCGGGGCATTCCATCGAGGACACAAGAATCTCACAGGTTTGGGGGTATGCCCATTAGACGTGACGAGACGCCGTTTTGATCTCGCTTCACGTAGGTTTACGCGGCGGATCGAGAAAATCCGTGCTTTCCGCTGCAGAGCTCCCTTTGCGCACCTGCCCGTCGTGATCCTGATCACCGCCGTCGCGGGGAAGAAGTCGCGTGTCGGTAGGCGGCCACGGCAGATCCCAGCGCTGGTCGGTGGCCCGATCCCAAAGCTGGAGCTTCGTGCCGCGACTCGTGGCGGGGAACATCACGCCGATGCGCGTGGTGAGCTTTTTTCCGAAGTACGGGACTTGCCGAATGCCCCCGTCGCGCGGCTCGTCGCCGAGGAGCGGAAAGTCGAATCGAACGCGCTCGATGAGCGTCGGCCCTTCGAAAAGCTCGAGCGCAAAGCGCCCCATGGCCCGCGGTGTCTCTTGCGACGCCGGGAGCTCGATTTTGTGCACACCAAGAAAATACACGTCCCCCTTGTCCCACCGAAGGTCGAAAATCCACTGCACGCGCTCGCGCATGGGAGGCGGGTCCGGCGGGATCTGAGAGATCGCTGAATCGCGAGTGGCTGCGTCTTTGGCGGGCTCCGTAGCGATAGCGGGCGTGCCTGCGATCGACAGGAGCGGAACGATCGCCGCCGCGGAAAACGTCGCGATGGCGAGGACGAAAACTAGACGTCGAGCACGCATGACACAGCGGTATCCCACGCGGACGCATCGCCGCCAAGCGTTGCCCACATTTCGGAGAGAGCCGGCGGGACCGGCGCCTCCACGGTGAGTGAGGGAATGGCGACGCGCGCGCAGTGCAGAAAGATGCGCGAAAACGAGAGGACGCGCCCGCTCGAGAGCGTGATGCGCGACGGTCCACCGTAGGTGCGATCCCCGAGGAGCGGGACGCCTGCGTGAGCGGCGTGAACGCGAATCTGGTGGGTGCGCCCTGTGATCGGGCTCAGGGCGAGTAGCGCTTGTCCCGCCGTGGAGATCGCCGTGGTCGCGTACACGGTGCGCGCGGGCACGGCGTCTTTTCCGAGAGCGGCACGATGACGCGGATCCTTCGCGCGGCCGATGGGCGCATCCCAAATGCCGCGATCGGGCGCGGGCGCGTGCGCTGCGATGGCGACGTATCGGCGCAAATAGGCGTCGTCCTCCCGCGCCTGCTTGAGACGATCGGCGGCGGCGGTGGTCAAGGTGAAGATGACGACGCCGCTTACGCTCCGATCGAGGCGCGACGTCGGATGCAGACGAGACACCTCGACGCCTGCGAGACGCGCAGCGTGTGTAACGAGCGCGTGTGCAGCGCCGGCGTGATCGGGGATCGTCGGGATACCTGCAGGCTTGCTGACTACGACGAGATCATCTTCGCGCGCGAGCAGCACGACATCCGGCAGCGCGCTGTCCGTGGGCAGGGCGAGCGTGACCGTGTCTCCCGGACTCACGGGTTCATTTGCATTCTGCACACGTTTTCGTCCGACAAAAACGCGCCCTTCGAGGATCGCGCGCGAATCGCCCCCGATGCGAAGGACGACCTCGCCGACCGTCGGCCCATCTTCGTCTCGTACAGTCCACGTCCGTACGCCCACTCCGACTCCGACTCCTTCCCGGTTACCGTCTCGCACCTGAGGCGACCGATGCCCTCGGGCGACCGCGATTCAATTGACCTGAGTGCACGCGGTCTGCCATCCTGTAGGTCCTTAGAAGGGAAGTCCTATCATGCGGAAAGCAACGCATTCGAGGGTGGCTATTTTGACCGGCATCGGCGCGGCGTGCGCTGCACTCGCCATCACGGCGTGCTCAGACGATGACACCGTCGCCCCGAAGACCGGAACGAAAGACGCGAGCACGTCAGAGAGCTCGACGACAGACAGCTCGCATCCCTCGCAGGATGTGGTCCAGCCGCAGGACACCGGCCCGCTCCCCGACGTGAGGCCCAAGGACGGCGGCACCGATGCACACGACGGCAGCGAGGGTGGACCGACCGACGCGGGTACGGATGCATCGACTCCGGATGCCGAGGTCGACACCGGCACAGACTCCGCCGTCGACGACGCAGCGACCGACTGAGCTAGTCCGCCGAGCCGGGTGAACGCCCGAGCCGCTCGACCACTCCGCGATCTCCGTCCACGCGAACGAGCTCCCCCGTTCGAATCGCGCGTGTGACCCCCTCCACGTTCACGACGCTGGGCACGCCGAACTCGCGCGCAACCCCTGCCGCGTGCGAGAGTGGGCCGCCGAGCTCCGTGACGACTCCCGCGGCAAGCGGAAAGAGCGGTGTCCACCCGACGTCGGTCGTGTGCACGACGAGCACCTCGCCGGGAACGAGATCGCCCATACGATCGGCGCCGAGCAGAACTCTCGCGCGCCCCTCCACCACCCCACCCGACGCAGGTAGCCCGCGAAGAACGTCGCCCCCCGCGGGTGGCAACACCACTGGCGGTGGCGCACCGGTGAACGTGGCGGGGGGATCGGGTCGCGCTTGATCGCGGGCGAACTCTGCGCGCCGAGCGCGGACGAGGGGCGCGAGATCCGTGCGTGACGTCTTCAGGGCGTGGACCACTTCGTCCACCGTCAAAAAGAAGACGCTAGGGATCTGCGCGACCGTAGCCCCATTCCGCGCGAGCGCGAGCTGGTCTTCTGCCAGCTCCGGTGCGAGGCGCAAAAGACGACGATCGGCGTCGAGCGCAGCCTCACGCAGCATGCCGAGCACGCGCGTTACCCACGCGCGCATCCGCTCCCGCAGTCTCGCGGATCGTTGCGACCGGGCGACGAGATGACGCACGAGCGTCTGCTCGATGAAGGTGAGGCGCGGGAGAAGCTTCGCCATCTCGGCGTCGGCTTGCGCTTTGGCGCGCACGAGCTGCGACTCGACATCGCGCGCCTCTCCACGGAGCGAAACGCGCACCATCGTCAGCACCGGGCGCGGATCTTCGCGCCAGCGCGGCGTCGACAGCTCGGCCTCGCGAACTGCACGATCGCCATACAGCTCGAAATAGCTCTGGAGCGCTCGACGCGTCGGCCCGTCGGGTACGGCGTCCAGGCCGGTGGTCGACTCTTTCTCGAGCGCGGCACGCGCCTCGGGCTCGCGCCTTGCGAGCGCGACGACGCGCAAGATTCCAATCGCCGGACGCGCGCTCTCGAGGTCGCGAATGCCGCTGGTGAGCCCCTGGGCGAGACGCTCGGCGCCAATGGGAGCGACCCGCGAAAGAAGCATTTTGAGCGCGAGGTGTGTGCCCAGAGCGCTCGAGGCGCAGGTCAGCATCACGTTTCCGGTGCGTTCGAGAAACGCTTGGAGATCCCGCAGGGTCCGCGCGAGCCCGTCATCGGGCAAAATGGCCAAATCCAGCGCGCTTTGGATGCGTTGCGCCTTCTCCGCGAACGCCTCGAACTTTGCCACGTGGTCATCGAGCCGCACCTGCTCCTGCAAGAGGCGGGAGGCGGTCATCGGCAGGCGGGCATAAAAGCCTCTCTTCGAGACATCTGCAACCTGGAGCGCGAGCTCGTCGCCTCCCGAGCCGCCGCCCATCTCGACCAGCGTGCGCGGGTCGAGCCAGGGCACCTGCGCCGCAATGCGCATGAATTGCGATAGATTCAGATAAAAGCGCCCGTACACGTTGCCGACGAGGTTCGCGTTCTTGGGCACGCTGCATCCGAGCGCCGCGAACGCACTGCGAAACCCCGCATCGCTGAAGGCTCCCGCAATCGACCAGGTAAGCGGAGTGGCAACGCCGGGGATTGCTTCTCCCACGTTCGCACTGCTCCATACCGTCGTTTCATCGCCTCCTTCGGGGAATCCGCGTCCGGTCACGGGCCGCGCTTGCACAATCCAGGTCGCCGTTGCATCGCACGCGAACTCGACGTCCCAGGGAACGCGGTCGAGCTTTTCGAGGCGAAGTGCGATCTCGGCGAGATCCATCAGACGCGCATCGCTCAGTGCTGCGGCATCGGGCTCGCGAACGGCAATGTCCAAAAGGCCGTGAGCGCCTACCACGGTGGCGCGTGTTTTTCGTGCGATCGTCGCCTCGACGATCCGGCCACGCGAGTCGATGCGCAAGGTGTCCGGAGTGGTCACGCCGTCAACGACCGGCGCGCCGAGCCCGAACCCTGCGTTGACGATTCGGTCGCCCTGCCCCGCACGTCGGTCTGGAGCTCGCGTGAACATCACCCCCGCTGCGCGCGCCTCGACGACGCGCTGGATGACCACCGCCATTCCTACGTCTTTCACTCCGTGCGCGGCGAGATACGTCAGGGCGCGCCCCGAGGCGATGGACGCCCAAACCGCGCGAATCGCCTCCGCGAGCTCCGCGGTGCCGCGCACGCCGATTCGCGTCTCGGCGAGCCCCGCCATGGAAACCAGCGCGCCGTCTTCGCACGTCGCACTGGACCGCACCGCGAGACCCCATGGCGACGAGCGCTCGACACGGCGCCACAGCTCTGCGATCTCGGCCTCGAGCCCTTTGGGGAGCGGCGCGCGCAAGATCTCTTGCCGCGCCTCGGCGGCGCGCGCATACCCTGCGCGTCCGGCGGCCGCGCGTAAGAGCGAACGCGGCTCACATGCGGGCGACAGCTCGCGCAACGCCGCCTCGAACGCCTCCTGCGTGAGTACCCACCCATCCGGCACGGCGAAACCGTTCTTGAGCAACCATGCGAGCCCCGCGGCCTTGCCGCCGACATGACGCGGGTCGGCGCGTCTTTTCGCGAGCGACTCCAAGGTCACGAGCCAGGCAGACATGGTGGGGCAGCATCATAGCCGCATCCCGCGCGCGAATGGACGAAGCCGCTCTCTTGGCACACTCATCGCACGGGTCGCGGCTGACCAGACCCGGGAGGTCTCCAATGTGGATCGAAGCGATACTCTCGAAAGAGGATCTCGAAGCGCTCGTCAGACAGTTCACCCCGCTGACGATTCATGTGGGCGACGGCGACGGCACTCTCGTCGTGAGCGATCCCGAGCGGGTCAGGCTCGTCGCCGACGAGGGCCTCCGCGTCGTCTGCAAGGCCAAGCTGACGTGGCCGGTGTTGGGCATCAAGGTGCCAATTTCATTGCATTCGCTGGTCGTGATGCTGCGGCCCATCGTCGAGAAGCGCTCCAGCGGAGAAGCGCTCGTCTTCAAGGTCGAAATCGAGCACGCGGACCTCGCGAACGTGCCGTCGATGATCGACGATCGAATCACCGAGCTCATCAACCAAGACCTCTCGGACAAACACGTGGAGTTGGCGTGGAGCTTCTCGAAGGCGCTCACCCATGCTTTCAAGCTTCCACGAGAACTCGAACCGCTCGAGGCTTTCGAGCTCATCGTCTTTTGGGGCAAAACGAAGATCACCGACGACGCGGTAGTGCTCGCGGTCTCGTTTCATTCGGCCGTGACACGCCACCAAGAGGCGGCGAGAGTGGGCGACCAGCCGCGTGCATAACTGTTTCGGGTCGCGGTTTCGTTCCACGATGTGTGGCATCGCGCGGCAGCGTGGCGCGATGCCACGAGCCGCAAAGCAGCCTCTTGCACTGACGCGCGAGCACGATCACCTCGCGCGCCGCAGCGCTCGATCGTGCCATCGCAGGAGCTCGTACGCACCGGGGCCACGATTGAATGGGTAGTCGTGCGGCCCCGGCACATCGGCGTACTCGTGCGGCACGCCGCCCGCGCGCCAGGCTTGCGACAGGCGCGTGATGGCTGCGTTGTAGTAGTCGTCGTGGCTCGTCAGGAGACGCAACGCGAGATCGGGGCGCTTGGTCTTGGCGAGCCTCGCGAGCTCGGTCCACTCCTGCGCCTGGTCTTCGAAAACCGCCGGTTGAATGCCACCCACCGCTCCGAACGCTTCGGGAAGGGAGAGCCCCACACGTAGCGCGGTGGCGCCCCCGAGCGATACGCCGTCGATCCCCGTCGCCTCCGAAGTCGAAAGCGCCGGCGTTTCCCGACGCACTCTCGGGAGAAACACTTGGGTGAGCCATTTTCCGTACGCGCGCACGTCCTTGAAGGTGCGCACGTCGAGATCCGGCAAGTACGGGCACGCGACGATGACCCCACCGAATGGACGTACGGCAAGCTCGCGATTGAGCTCCGCGAGCCTTTCCGTGTCGACGAAGCCCTCGAGATCCTCGCGCGTGAGGGGCGGCGAACAGATCCGTTCGATCGCGCGCGTGAGTGCGTAGTCCCTCGGCCACCCCAAAGCTCCACGCTCCGGACCTTTCAAAGCTTCGCCCCGACCATGAAGCGCGACGACGACGGGATACTTCGCGTCGCTCGGCCCCCAGGTGGGCACGAGGATCGCTGCCGTTTGCGAGACACCCGAGCTTTCAGGACCAAACGTCATCGTGACGAGGCGCGTAGCACCGCGGGAGATCGACGCATCCGGCATCGTGAGTGGGGCGCTCGTGGGTGCCACGCTCGCCGCGTGCTCTTTTCGCGAGCAGCCGACGATCGCGCCGCCGACGAGCACTGCGCGTCGCGAGATGGCACTCATTCGTCGTCGCGTGGCGTCGGCACTCGGCCCGTCGCCTGTCGCACGAGATCGACGAGCTGCGGATCTTGGACGATCTTGTCGCGAAGAACCTCGCGAACGGCACCCAGCTCGTCGGCATGAAGTCCCTGAAGGTGACTCGTGGCGTGATCGAGCTTCAGCTCGACGTACTGGTCGACGTCGATCTTTCCCGCACGGAGCTTCTCCAGCGGACTCGCCTCCACGGCCGATGCCGCTTTGGTCTTTTGCGTTTCGAGCGATCCCCCCGTGGGATTGACCTGGAACGGCTTGGTAGGGGCGGTCTCGCCCGGCCCCGTGGAAGGAACCTGCGGCGGAATTCCCCCCCCTTTTCCGATGCGGTCGATCGGCATGGCGTCCTCCTACCTTAGCGGATGTTGCCGATGGCCGTCTTCACGGTGTCATGCTCGGCCTTTAGGACGTTCGAGAGGGCCGTGAAGGACCGATTCTGCGCGTTCACCTCCTCTTGAATCTGAAGGAAATAGAGGTTCATCTCCTGGCTCTGCTGGAGCGATGACTCGAGGCCGCCGTCTCCGGGCGCGCCCGCGCCGAGTCCGCCGGGTCCAACTCCGCCGGGCCCTTCAGGCGCTCCCGTCACCGAACTCGAGCCGGCAGGCCCTATGGGGCGATTGAGCGACATCGGCATGCTCGCGCTCCCTCCGCGGAGGGCGACGGCCATCATCGGTCCGCCCGG
>OBEQ011451558.1_pt1 | contig 14260 bp, 11 predicted proteins | sample 1670901 | NCBI WGS metagenome assembly OBEQ01 (sample SAMEA104232315, study PRJEB22302) | groundwater metagenome | biome: forest; feature: aquifer; material: groundwater | place: USA | collected 2011-08-07 | depth 5.4 m
GCGTGCGCCAGCAATGGCGCGTAATACTCCGCCTCCACGATCTTCCCGCCGTGCGCGAACGCCGCGTCCACGTCCCCCACGTTCCGGAACACCTTTCCCGGTTTCCGCGCCGTCTCCTGCAGTTGTTTCTTGAACGGTTCCGAATCAAACCCGCTGTTCGGCCCGTGCTCCCATTGGATCTTCAGCTTCTTCCTGCCCTGCAGCGCCGCCCACGTCGAATCCGCCAGCACCGCCACGCCGCCCGCCGGCTGAAACATGTGCGGCGGCTTAAACGGATCGATCGCCAGGGTCTGCTTCACGCCCTTCACCCGCAGCGTTTCACTCTCGTCCAGCGACTTGATCTTTCCGCCCAGCACCGGCGGGTGCTCCACCGAAGCGTGGAGCATTCCGTCCACGCGTGCGTCCTGGCCGAAGATCGCCGCGCCGCGCACCACATCCTCCAAATCCCAGCTCCGCGCATCCTTCCCGATGTAGGTCCACTCGCTCTTCGGCTTGAACTTCAGCTCTTCCTTCTTCGGCACGGGCAGCTTCGCCGCCGCTTCCGCCAGTTCGCCGTAGAAGAAGCGTTTTTCGGGTGTCTTCGCGCCCGACTTGGGCTTGTGATACACGTAGTGCGCCTTCGCCACGCACTCTTCTTCCGGTTTACCCCACTTCTGCGCCGCCGCCCGCACCAGCATCGTCCGCGCCGTCGCACCCGCTACCCGCATCGGCTCGAAGAAATCGCGCACCGAGTGCGACCCGTCGGTTTCCTGTGAGCCGTACTTCGGGTCCCCGATCGCCTGCTCGATCTTCACCAGCTTCCACATCGCATTCAGTTCGTCCGCCAGCACCAGCGGCAGCGCCGTCTTGCTTCCGCTGCCCATCTCCGACCGGTGCGCGATGATGTGCACGATGCCGTCCGTCCCGATCGCCAGGTACACGCCCGCCTGAAACGCCGCGCTCCCTGCGCTGCCGCCCGTTTCCGCCGCCGCGACGATCGTCTCCGGAATCGTCCGCACCGCCAGCACAAACGCCCCCGCCGAAATCATCCCCTGCAAGAATCCCCGCCGGCTCACGTTCGTGATTTCCATCGCCCTCATCACAATCCTCCTGCGGAAAACATTCTTCGGAGAGGCGCGCCTCGCCCGCTCGCGCCGGACGCCTCGCATTCTCCCTCCCTCTCCGGGCGAACGCAAGCGCCGCCTCAAAGCCATCTCATAAATAATCTTCGGGAGGGCATGGCTTCAGCCATGCCGGAAAACTTTGATGATTCAAAGGCTTCAGCCACTGAGGTTCAGCGCAACCTGCTCTCGAATATTTGTGAGACAAGTTATCTTTTTCTTCAGATTTTCTGGGAATTTTCCGCCTGCGATGCTACGCGCTGGCCGGCCGCCCGTGCAGATACTCCACGACCTCTTTGTGCCCGCGCGCTTCCGCCAGGCTCAGCGCCGTCTGCCCGTCCGCCGTTTTCGCGTTTGCGTCCGCGCCGTGCTCCAGCAGGAGCTTCACAATCGCCAGCCGCCCGTTCGCCGCCGCCGTAAGCAGCGGCGAATACCCCGGCCCGTACCGGTAGTTCACTTCCGCTCCCGCCGCCAGCAGCCAGAGTACAATCTCCGTGTGCCCGCTCGTCACTGCTCCCGTCAGCGCCGTGTACTCGCTTCCGTTCGTCGCCGCCGCGTTCACGTCCGCGCCCTTTTCCGCCAGGTACCGCGCCACCGCTTCATGCCCGAAAAACGCCGCCAGCGCCACCAGAGGAAATCCGTCCGGAGAAATTCCATTCGCCGCCGCGCGGTCCCGCTCCACGAACTCCTTCACGCGGTCGAGACGCCCCGCCGCCACCGCATCGTGCAGCTCCAGCCGCACTCCGCGCGCCAGCAGCAGGTCGCGGATCGCCGCTTGGTTGGTGTAAATGGCCAGCAGCACCGGCGACTGCTGTTGCTCGTTCCGCGCCCCGGCGAGCGCCGGGTCCGCGTCCAGCATCGCCTCGACCGTGGCCGCGTCTCCGCCGCGAATCGCCCCAAGGAATTTCGCCGCATCGCTCATCGCGCCGCTCCTCGCGCGCGGCATTCCCGCGCGGCTTCGTCATGATTATTGATCAAGTTTTTTTCCGCCGCGCCGGTCAGCGCCGCGTCCGGTCCTTGCGCACGGCCTCGTCGATCAGCGCTTCCAGCTCTTCCTGCGTCAGCAGGATGCGCTGGCCTCCGCTCGACTCCGCCACCTCCGCCGTCACGGGGAGTTCCGGGCTTGCTCCCGACGGCGGCGCGCAGCCGTACCGCGGCCGCGCGGCAATCAGCTTTGCCACTTCTCTTCCCGACAGGAGCTTCGCGCTCCCCAGCAGGCTCGTCACCAGCGTAATTTTCGCAAATTGCTCCACCGTCTCCATCCGGAAAAACGCCGCCTGCAGGTCCGGCCCCATCGTCACGACGCCGTGATTCGCCATCAGGATCGCATCGTAGTGCGGCACCAGCGGCTCCAGCGTCGCGCTCAGCTCGTGCGTTCCCGGCGTGCCGTACCGCGCCAGCGGCACCTGCCCCAGCGTGATCACCACTTCCGGCAGCAGCGCCTGATCCAGCGCGCGCCCCGCCGCCGCGAATCCCGTCGCCGTTGGCGGGTGCGCGTGGCCAATCGCCTGCACGTCCCGCCGCAGCCGGTAAATCAACAGGTGCATCGCCAGCTCCGACGACCGCTTCCGCGTTCCTGCCAGTTGCCGCCCTTCGGAATCCATGATCACCAGGTCGTCCGCGTCCAGCCGGCCCTTGCTCATCCCCGCCGGCGTCGTCAGCACGCGCCCCGCTCCCAGCCGGACCGATAGGTTCCCTTCGTTCGCCGCCACAATCCCGCGCTCGTACATCCACCGCCCGGCCGCGCAGATGTCCCGCCGATGCTGCTCTTCGCTCTTCCCGAGTGACAACGAAAGCGATTCTTCCCGCATGACGCGCCCTTTCTTTGGCGGCAGCTTCCGCCTGCCCGATTTCGGGCAGCGGGCCAGCTCCACTTTTTGTTGAATAGCCCCTCTGCTGCGGGGATACCGGGGGCTACCTCCACGCATCGCGGGAGAATACACATTTCCGTCCCTTCACGCCAGCAAAACCCTTCCGCCCGCCGCCCAGGCCCCGCCACCTGTCCTCAGGTACAGGTGATTACTTTGCAGGCCGCACTCATTCCTCGTCTATTTCGCTTATCCCGGGCTTGTAAACTGAAAACAATCTGGCGGCGGTGCACGCGCACTCCTGCCGGCCCCCTTCTGGCGGAATCCGGGCAATGCTTGGAAGCAAGCCGGCCCGAATAGCAAGTTTCAGCCTGAAATCTGATCGAGGGAGCGAATATGCGCTTCGCGATATACGGAGAATCCTTACGCTGGTTGTCACGCCTCACATGCCGCGCAGCGCTTTTCTTGATGCTTGCGCTTTTCGCAGGTGCCTCTGCGGCCAACGCGCAATCTCCGAACCCTGGCGCCACGGGGCCCGCTCCAAAATCTCAGGAAGGGTTCGCGCCCGGCTGGGCGCTGGGTACCCGGTTCGAAGGCAGCTCCAGCAGTGACGGCAGCGTCTTCAACTGGTCCACCGCGCTGGGCTACAATTTTTCCCGCCATTTTGGCGTGGGCCTCGCGGTCCCGTACTATTTTGTCGGCACTCCATCCCTGATCCAGGAGAGAAATCCAACGGCGGTTTCGGGCTATGGCCTCGGAGACGTTGGCGCGGACCTGCGATGGAATTTCCCGGGGCGTGCGCTCAACTATAATTCGACCATCCATCTCACCGCGCCGACTGGAGACGAGCAAAAGGGCCTGAGCACGGGTCATGTCATGTGGAATTTGTCCAACCGCATCGCGCATGGCTGGGGGATCTTTTCGCCCTTCATCGAGGCCGGCGTCGGCAACACCGTCGCGGATACAAACCGCTTAGGCCGGGTGTTCAAGACCTTCGGCTATAACGCGGCGTTCGAGGCCGGCACCGAAATCGATGCCGGTCGCGTCAGCTTTTCCGCCTCGGCCTACGATGTCGTTCCTTGGGGAGCGCAGACGGTCATCAGCCGCGTCTTTCGCTGCCCTCCCGGCCCCAAGTGCGTCGCCACCCAAACAATCGCGGATCGCAAGAACCACCTGCTCGAGAGCGTTTCCATCGGCGACGCGAGCCTCACTCGCGACAACGGTTTCAACGCCGGCGCGGATTTCAGCCCGCTCAAGAACGTGGCTCTCGATTTCAACTATAGCCGCAGCGTTCCTTTGCATCTCGATTCCTTCTCCTTCGGCATCAGCTTCGACCTGAGCTCGCTCCTCCGCCCCCGGCCCGCTCTCTAACGCCACTTCAACTCGATCCGCATATCCGAATTGGCGCCTGCCGCGCGCGCACCACCGCTCCATTCCTCTCCGGTCACTATGGTACGATTCGCCGTCGCGCCGAACTCCCGATGAGCAAACCCAACTTTTTCACGCAATCCTCCGCGCGAACCTCCTCCCTTCTTTTCCTGCTGGGAGTCTTCTTCATCTTCAGCAACATTGCGTTTGTCACCGACCTCGCGGATCTGGGGCGCCAGCCGGCGCTCCAACTGGCGCTCAACATTTTCGTCACCGGCACATTCGCTGTCGCGTATGCCGTCGCCGGTTTCACCCTTCGCCGGCATTTCTGGAAAGCAGGCCTGCCTCTTTTTGCCGTTCATTTTCTCCTGATGAATGTCCTCTCCAGCGCATTCCCGTACCATCCACAACCGTCGCACCTCGATGCGGCCGAACTTGCCCGGTTGCATGGCCGCCTGAACTTCGACGGCATTGCCACAATCACGGCCATATTTTTCGGCTACGGCTGCTTCCTCTACGTCACCATCACCCAGGGCCGGCGCTATTTCCGCGCCCAGGCGGAGATCGAACTCGCCGCCGAGATCCACCGCGTGCTCGTCCCCGCGATCGACACGAAGCTCGGCAATTTCGAGTTCTACGGCCGCTCGGCGCCCAGCGGCGAAGTCGGCGGCGACCTGATCGATCTCGCCGGCTCGGAAGACCACTGGGTCGCCTACGTCGCCGATGTCTCGGGCCACGGCGTCGCGCCCGGAGTCGTCATGGGCATGGTCAAAAGCGCGGCTCGCATGCTCCTCAGCTCCGGCGCCGGCAGCAGCCACCTTCTCCCGCGCCTCAACGAAGTCCTCTATCCCCTCAAAAGGCCGGACATGTTCGTCACATTTTGTTTTCTTGCGAAGAATGGAACCGGACTCAGCATCGGCCTGGCGGGCCATCCCGCCATCCTTCATTTTTCCGCCCGCACCAACGGCGTTGCGCAATGGGATTGCCCCAACATGCCCTTGGGAATTCTTCCGTCCGGAGATTTTGCAAATTCCGAGCTTCGCGCGGATCCGGGCGACGTCTTCGCCCTCTACACCGATGGCTTGCTCGAAGCAGCGAACGCCGCTGGTGAAGAATTTGGAATCGCGCGGCTCCAGGGCGTCTTGCAGAACCACGGCACCGAGCCCCTGGAAGCAATTTGCCGGGCCGTCGAGGAAAGCGTCGCCCGCCACGGCGCCCAGTTCGACGATCAGTCCCTCCTCTTGATCCGGCGCACGTAAGCTTCTTCCGCCCTGCCGGGGAGCATCAACCGCCTTCGGGACGGCCCGGCTTCATTGGGGGACACGGCGGAACTTGTCCCGACCCTGTCGGGAGCCCCTGACGTATCGCGCATCCTCCCGCCGCGGGTCTCCTTTCTGTCATCCCGACCGAAGCGACTCGACGCCTTTTCCTCGTGCGCGCAGCGCACGTCGAGTCGCGTAGCGGAGGGATCCCGGCTCGCTACCTCCTCCTCCTTGGTCGATCAGATCACCACAACCAGTCCGGCTTCGCTTTGCCGCAAGAGTTTTGGCGTTCCCTTCGAAACTGCCTCATCTGCGCAGGGTCTATATTTTCGGAGGGCACGGCGGAACTTGTCCCGACCCTGTCGGGAGCCCCTGAGGCTTCGCCCAAACTGCCGGGCGCACGAATTATCCCGAAGCTGTGCCCAATGAAGCGGGCGGGAACGGAGACAATGCAGCAAAGGAGTCCTCATCGGTGGCAGCGAGAAGCAAAGCCACTGCAGGAGCGAGAAATGGGAAAGCTGCTTTGGTTATGTACAGGAAGCAGTTAGCGAGCGGAGAATAGTTGCTTATGGCTTGCTGCGAAAATTGTTTTGCCGACGAGTTCTTACGTCAACAGATCCGTGAAAAGAGTACCGAGCGGGGCCAGTGCGACTACTGCGGAAGTGACGAAACTCCGTTGATTAATTCGGAAGAGCTAGCCGAATTCATTCACAACATGCTTTCGATGTATCGGGTACCAGAGGACAGCCGTCTCGGAGCGGGCTCTCCGTTAATTCAACTGGTTCAGGAAGACTGGCAGGTGTTTAACGAGGACTTGTTGGATGAAGATGAACAGGTTGAATTATTAGAAGAAATTGCAAATAGCGATTGGGATGATGACGGTGGCGAGCCGATGTTGGACGCGAGAGAGTCATATGTAGTCGGTGGTACGTTTCACACGTCCCATGCTGAAGTCTGGTCGGATTTTGCGGACAAAGTCCGCGAGAAGCCCGGCGAGCCTCTGCCTTTCCACGAGTATTTCGAAGAAAATTTCAACCTTGCAGCTGTTACGCTGCCGGCAGGCACTTTACTTTATCGCGCTAGACCTGGTTGTAACGTTGGGAAGTATGGTGAGCACTCGCCATATCGGGGTGTGGACATCGGCGCGCCCCCGCCGGGGTCGGTCAAGAAACCAGGACGAGCTAACGAACTCGCCGACGTGGTCTTGTACTGTGCTGACGATGAATTAACAACTGTCGCTGAGTGCCGCCGCCCGCGTGGATATCTTGTTTCTGTTTGTTCTCTGTCACTCAAGCGAGAGGCTCGGATTCTGGATCTAACGGTCTCCCTTAAGCCGATCAACCCATTTACCACGGACTCCCTGCTCTACGAGTGCGAGGTACGAGAACTTCTGACTGCCTTCGGCGAAGAAATGAGTCGGCCTTTGGAGCGTGACGACGATGAGGCGCATTACATACCGAGTCAGAGGCTAGTCCATTACGTCAGGGATGCTAGATACGATGGTGTTCGTTATCCCAGCGCACTCAATCCGGAAGGCAAGAATTTGGTTTTTTTCGATCCTGTCGTTGCCGAAATCGGAGATTCCAAATTGGTGCGGATCACGGAGGCTAATCTGAAATACGAAGTTGAAGAAACCCAAAGCCTTGAAGAGAAGTTGCAAGACGTTCCTAATGCAAATCGAGACGCACCCGCGACTGGCAATCCGCCAAGTTGATTCCCCATAGATTTCGAGTGGGCCTTTGCGACTGTGGTTTGATTCTCTGGCAGGGTATTATTCTGTGTCTTGAATTCTGACGCGACCTAAGATGTCCGAACACTTTTTCCGCATTTCGGGGGTCGAGCACTTCCATTGGCGGCTGTCAGAAGCCGAAGCCCCGGTTTCGTTTTCTGCCAACGGCAGCAGATTGTCACTTGCGGCGGCCGTCGAGTTGAAGTGCATTCAGGCTGCCCAGCGAAATCAAGCAAGTAGTGTGACTGCGACCTTCCGAGCTCCCCAATGCCCCATTTGGGCCGTGCTCAGGGAGTCTCGCTGGCCGGAGTGTCGCGGACGGACCAAATTCCGTGCTGGAGCGGTCACCGTGGTCATATTACCGACCGACTCCAATGATTCCTGGTGGACCCAGCGCCTGCGCGATCTTGTCGGTGAACTCACTGCAAGAGGTTTTCCAACTCATCTAGCAAGGGGATTGGCAGGGGCGGTTGCCGAGATGGCTGACAACGTTTGGATTCACAGCGAAACGGATTCACCCGGACTTTTGACTTACCAAGTTGGTAGGAGGAAGTTCGCCTTCAGCATCGCTGACACTGGGATTGGCATACTTGCCAGCTTGCGCAAAAATAAGCGCTATGAATGGCTCGACAGTTCGATGGATGCGATTTGCCTCGCGGTGCAGCCAGGTATTTCAAGATTTGGCGGCGGGGGCATGGGTTTCCCTTCTATGCTGCACGCCCTGGCCGATTTGTGGGGCAGTGCGCGATTGAGAAGCGGGGAGTCAAGATTGTGGATTGACCGAACGCAGGAGCAGAGGAGAAACGACTACGCATACTTGCCGCTCCTGCCTGGCTTTCATGTCTCGGTACGTTGTGGGTTAGATCCGCCGCCAAGATCGAAGGAAATCACGCCGACAGATCCCGCTTGACAACTTCATCGTGTTCATCAATACTAGTGAACGTAGTGATTGATTCTCGAGGGGGGATGCCATGATTCGGATCAATGTGCGCGAGATTACTGGGCTAGACACCTTGGCGGGTAAGGTGGGTGGGTTGCGCGATTTCCCAAAATTCGTCGCTGCGCTGGAAGAAACACCCAGTGGTAGTACCGTCTTTCTGGACTGGTCCGGTGTCGAAATTAGTACAGCCAGCTACTTGGGGACCACGTTTGTGCCGTTACTTCGGATGGCGATGGCTGGAGAACTAGATCGCTATTTCGTTGTTTGCGGGATGAACAAAACCTGCTTGGACGAGTTCAAGCTAGTGCTTGAACTCCAGGGGCTCGTGGCGTTGGTCGGCAACCTGGGGAGGGACGGGTTGGTTCACAATGTCCAAGTTCTTGGGACACTGGATCTTGCCTACACGAAAACCCTTGATGCAGTTCAGCACGTCAACCTCGCCACTGCTTCGCAACTTCACAAGCGGGACGCACAGACGCACACACGCATCGGCAAGACAGCTTGGATTAACCGTCTCTCGAAACTTCATCGACTCAGATTGGTGCGGAAGCAGCGAATTGGACGTGAGTACGTGTTTCAAACTGTCAGCGAGGAGAACTGAGATGGGTATTGACTGGGTACGTCGGGCCGAGGAGAGATTTCGCCACTGTCTTCGTGAAGCAGCGTCCGATGGTCTGAATCCGGGGCCGTTGTTAGCTCCTGAAGAAGAGATGACCATCACGTATCCATGCCACTGGCTTTATGAAGACAAGACTTCACCGGTAGGTACGCGACTGACGATCTTTCAGTGCAGCGACAGGGCACGGGTGGCGGTCTTGCTTGGTAACGAAGCGATGGCGGAAGTACGTGGCCAAGCGGCGCGGGATTTGAAACAGGTTTTTGGAACCCGCCCCGAGCTACACAACGCTCTGGCAGTAGTCATTGTGCAGGTCGGCGAGCCTTTAGAACCATTTTACGTACAGCCACTCAAATCGGCGATGAAGAGGGCGAAGGCCGCTCAATGAAGCTTTTCGCGCTCGGGCCAACTTCGCAGACGGATCCGGGGACTCCGATTGGTCTGGGATGCCAGGGGTGTGAGTTTAGAGATCCGTGTGGTGGTACCACGGATTTCGACTGCTTTGCGAATTGCTGCGGACGCCCAAGTCAATGCACAACGGCCTGCCCTCGGTCCCACAATTTTGTTGCGGTCCTTCGCGACTCTGGTGGATTCGAGATTAAGCGCAACTGGAACATCAGACAGGGCCCTGACGATCTTCCCGCCTACATTCCTCACATCAAGAATGGTTCCGGGCGAATTCATTCACTTGCCTGGCCATATGTCGCCCTTACAACCTTCGACGTAGCTGCGCCTGATTCGGAGCGCGTCTTTGCAGGTCCCGGTGAACTGCGACGGCATTTTCGGATCTCCGACAATGCCCAAGTCTTGCTTTTATCAGTAGGAAAAGACAATCGATTGGAACGGCACTGGAAATACGCCGAGAGTCGCAGACTAGTTGAGTACTTAGCTTCTCTGGGCATCTCACACATCACAGCTCCAAATTTTTCATTCCCCCTGGACGTTCCGCGACCCGAGCACTTGGTGAATCGGAGCAGGTCGCTGAACCAAGCCGAGCGCTTTGCGGCAGCGGGATTGAGCGTCATTCCTCACGTTAACGCTTTCAATCAAACTGATTGGGACAATTGGCGCGATTTTCTGAGAACCCACCCACATCTCTCCATAGTTTCACAGGAGTTTCAAACTGGGCTCGCGAGCCGCAGGAGGGCATGCTGGCACGTCTGGCAACTGTGTAACTTGGAGCAATCACTCGGTAGAGGGTTGCGACTTCTTGCGATTGGTGGCCGGCGGCATCTTTCTCTGTTGGTGGGATTGTCGTCCGTCACAATCGCCGATTGCGTCCCATTCCTTAGAACCTGTAAGCGGCGTAGGCTGGATATGAGCACCGGGAAATGGTTGGTCCACAGGACGGGGCAAGGAGAGTCGCTCGATCATCTTCTGGAACAAAACATCGCCACGTACTCAGATCATGTCCAAGCTAGGGTTTCTATTCTCCGCCAGATCGGGCCGCTGCTTCCAGAACTCGAACTCGCATCGGTGGAGGAATCAAGTGACGCGCACTATGTTTCCGAGTTGCAACTTAGTCTCTGGAGAGATCCAGTCGCTGCGCGATAATTAGAACATTCTGTTCCAACGCTCACAGCCGCCCCATCGTGAGCGGATCCAGGCGGGTGGCCCATACGCAGGGTTTGCGTGTGGGGATTTTGTCTTTCGCCTGAGGCCTTCCTTATTCAACGATCAGAGCCGCTGCATCGTGAGTGGATCCAGCTCTCCCGCAAAGTACTTCTCTAAGGCATCCTTAAAAACTTGATTCTCGGATGCGACGCTCGCAAACAATGTCATCGAAGAGCGAAACTTCAGATCGTCCGGGGATCCAAAAACCTCCCTGACCGTACGGCCCTCCACAAGGTTCACCAGCCGGGTGCACTCCCTGAGTCGCGGCCCCAGAACCGCGTGCTTCAAATACGCCTCGGCTTCCTGCCGCGAAGAGATTCCGAATTTGATCGCCAGGTCACTTTGCCCCAAGCCTCGAAGCTGAGGGAAAATGAACCACATCCAGTGGCTCCGCTTCCGCCCCTCGCGCAGTTCTGCGCACACCTGCTCGTATACCGGCTCCTGCGCATCCACAAACCGCCCCAGTTCATATTGATCGTCCCATCGCCGAAATCCCACGTTAGCCACCTCCACCCGAAGCGGCTCCAGCCTCAAAATTGCCACCACCCAACCCGGCCCAATCCCGATGAAGGCGAACCGCCGCCAGTCCGCCACCCATGTAAAAAATTCCTGTTGACTTGAGATTACTCTTGCGGTATAGTGCCGTGTGAACTACCCACCGCACCCCTTCTCTCCCCTTCCCGCAAATCCCCCCTCCACTTCTTTTCAATCACTTGCAACCCGCTGTGCACTCCTTCCAACGCCTACGCCCCTTTGTTTTCATGCGTTTGCCGCCACTTTGCCACGAGGCAAATCCCCATCCCCAATCCGCTCAATGCTTTGGCGCCTCTTAAGCAAAAACAACCGGGGTGGGGGGGCGATGCTCAAGCTTTACGTGAGGTTCCCTCCGCACGCCTCGCGCCGCACGCCCAGATCCCTGTCTCCCCTTCCCCGGAGCTGCGAAGCCTGCTTCAGCGCGGACAATTCTTCCCGCCCCGGCCCAGCACCCACACCTCGTCCGCCCGCCCCTGGTTGCTTGGAAAATCTCGCCCGGGAAATGTGGAGAAGATTTGCGAAGAATTTTCAACGCATCGAAACGTGCTCGCGCTCGATTGCCGCGCGTTTTTTCACGCGCAATTCTTCGGCGTGATTCTTGTGGAAACCTTTCTACGCGTAGATGCCGCGCAGGCGCAGCGCCGTCGCCACGCGGTCGATGCCCAGCATGCACGCCGCGATGCGCGTGTTCACCTTGTGCATCTCCGCGTAGCGCACCACTTCGTCAAACGCGTGCTCCATGATGTCCTGCAGGCGCTCGTTCACTTCGCTCTCGCGCCAGAAAAATCCCATGCGGTCCTGCACCCACTCAAAATAGCTGACGGTCACGCCGCCGGCGTTGCCCAGAATGTCGGGCACGGTGAAAATCCCTTTTTTGTCGATGATCGCGTCGGCCTGCCACGTCGTCGGGCCGTTGGCACCCTCGCACAGGATTTTCGCCTGCACCTGCGCGGCGTTTTTCTCCGTGATCTGATTTTCGATCGCCGCGGGAATCACGATCTCGCACCGCTGGAACAGAATATCGCGCGACGCCATCTTCGTGCCGCCCTGCGGAGAATCCTGCAACGGTTTTTTCTGCGTGTCCACCCAGTCGATCATCTTATCGACGTCGAAGCCTTTTTCGTTGTAGAGCCCGCCGCCGATGTCGGCCAGCCCGATGATCTTGTAGCCCGCGGCCTGCATCAATTTCGCCGCCATCGAGCCCACTTTGCCGAATCCCTGAATCACCACGCGGCACTGCTCGCGCTTCATGCCGAGCTTCGCCAGCGCCTTGTCGCAGCAGATCATCACGCCGCGCCCGGTCGCTTCCTTGCGCCCGCGCGAGCCGCCCAGCTCGATCGGCTTTCCCGTGACCACCGCCGTCGTCGCCTGGTGGACGTGCATCGAATACGTGTCCATCACCCACGCCATGGTCTGTTCGCTGGTGCCCACATCCGGCGCGGGAACATCCTTCTCGGGGCCCAGCCAGTCGGAAAGCTCCGCGGTGTAACGCCGCGTGATGCGCTCCAGCTCGCCGCGCGAAAGTTTCCGCGGATCGCAGATCACTCCGCCCTTCGCGCCGCCGAACGGAATGTTGACCACCGCGCATTTCCAGGTCATCCACGTGGCCAGCGCGCGTATCTCATCCAATGAAACGTCGGGCGCGAAGCGGATGCCGCCCTTGCCGGGGCCGCGCACGGTGGAGTGCAGCACGCGGTAGCCGGTGAACACTTCGAGTTGCCCGTTGTCCATCCCCACGGGGATGTAGAGCGTGATCTCCTTGTTCGGATATTTCAGGTAGCGGTAGAGGCCCTGCTCGAGACCCAGTTTCTGCACGGCCACTTCAAATCGCGTTTCCGCATTCTGGTAAACATTCATCTCTTCCGGTACCGGTGCGGGCGACATGAGGCGCTCTCCTTCGATGCGGTTGTCTGCGAGACGCCTTGATTTCAGGCAGGCGGTCTGGCGGGGCCAACAAGCAGGGGGCGGTTCGTTGCGTTCCGCCGAACCATATTGGCCGGGCCGCCAGTATACGAACCTGGTTTGCAGGCTGCAAGCGGATGAGACGTGTATAGCGAAAAAACAAAAGTAAAAACAAACCGCCGTGCGGGAGCGCGCTCCGGGAGATTTTTTCGGAAAAATTCCTGTTTACTGTTGCAGGCGGAACTGCACGGTGACGTTCAGGTGCATCTGGACGGGCTTTCCGTCGAGCGTCGCGGGCTGATATTTCCGCTGGCGAACGGCATCGATCGCCGCCTGTTGGAGCAGCGGGTGGCCGGAGATCACTTTTGTGGCGCTGACGCGGCCGTTGGGCTCGATCAGCGCGTCCACCACGACATTGCCGGAAATGCGCTGCGAACGGGCGAGCTGCGGATACGCGGGAGCGACCGTGGAAAGGAGCTTCGCAGGCTTGACGTCGTCTCCACCCGAGGGGAGGTCTGCCTTGGGAGCGACGGGCTGGACGCCGTTCGAGGCGGCCACAGCGGCGACATCCCCGCCGACTGGAGCGGCGGTGATGTTCGAAAGACTCTCATCGGGTTCCGCGGCGTTGTTCCGCGCAGATTCCTTGTTGGAAATCACGGGCGAAGCCAGCTTGACCTTGGGCAACACAAATTTCTTAGTCGCATCCGCCGCCGGGGACTCAACGGGATTTGTTGCGGGAGCCTCCGGCTGCACATTTTTCGATGCGGCCGGGAGCTTCTCCTTCGGCGCGGCCGAGAGACGTTCACTGGTATTCACGAGCGCCAATGACTGAGAAGGAGCTGCGCCAGCGGGAGCGGCATTCAGCGGCGCGGCAGTATTCGCAGCATGCTGCGGCTGGGGATCGAGCGGCGGCGAAGAAGCTGCCGCAGCGGGCGGATTGGAAGTCAGAGCGGAGGCGGAAGGAATCAAAGGCTTAGAGGTCGCGGCCGCAATCTCGGTCGAGCGGCCGGACATCTTGTTCACGTAGAACCAGCCGCCCGCGGCCACGCCGGCGATCAGGACAGCAGCGATGGCTCCGATGACCAAACCGCTGCCTCCTTTTTTCTTCGCGGGTTGCGCGGCGAATTGTTCCTCCGCCGCAAACGGACTGGTGAATCCGATGGGTTCCTGCGGTTCGCTGCCGGCCGCTTTCCAGGGAGCAGCGGGAGGCTCGTGAAAATCGGCGACGGGCCCCGCGGCCTCTTTGACGTGGACGGGCTCGGGAGCGACGGGAACCGCCTTCACGCTCTTCACCGGCGGGGCGTACACCGGCGGTTTTATCGGCGTGGAAATACCGCTGTAGGCCGCGGGAGTGAGCCACAAAGGGAGCACGGTTTCGTCGGTGGAA
>OBEQ012723472.1_pt1 | contig 14258 bp, 8 predicted proteins | sample 1670901 | NCBI WGS metagenome assembly OBEQ01 (sample SAMEA104232315, study PRJEB22302) | groundwater metagenome | biome: forest; feature: aquifer; material: groundwater | place: USA | collected 2011-08-07 | depth 5.4 m
GGTGACTAGGATGTCGTTGTAGGTCTTCCAATATTTCTTCGGGAGTTTCTTTCTCAGGGCGAATTCACTCTCATCCGGGGTCTTTGTTTTGATATAACCCCAGCGGTTTGAGATCCGATGGACGTGGGTGTCGACGCAGATGCCATCCTCGTCGTAGCCGACGGTCACCACCAAATTCGCCGTCTTTCTTCCAACCCCGGGCAAGTTCAAAAGTTGATCAATGGTGTCAGGCACGCGTCCATCGTATTGATTTAGAAGGATTTCGCAGATCTTTAGGATGTTCTTCGCCTTGGTCCGGTAGAAACCGGCGGGGTAGATCAGCTTTTCGATTTCCTCAGGGGTCAATTCCAAGATCGCCTTCGGAGTTGAGGCCCGTTGAAAGAGCCTGCGACTCGCCGCCTCGGTGACGGCGTCTTTCGTTCGAAGAGATAAGAGGCAACTGATCAGCGTCCCGAAGGGGCGATCGACCGATTCCTCGGCGATCTGTCCGACCGCAGGAACTTTCCATTTCTTGATCTCCTTCTTAAGGATCGTCAGAATCTTCGCCAGGGTTGCCGTCGTCATAAGACCGTGTTAGCAGAATCGCGTGAAAAGATTCATCCTCCTCTTTATTTTAATCCTCGTCCCTTTGACCTCGCAGGCGGAGCCGGTCCGCTACTTCCTGGCCGGCGACGGCATCGTTCAAATTTTTAATGCAAAAACAAAGGCCGGCGGGGAGATTCGATACCGCCTCCCGGACGGCTCTTATTTCAAAAAAGGGATTGAGCAGATCAACCGAGTCTACGGCGGTGAGGCGTCGCTTCGGCTCGTGTCGCTCCTCGATTATTTACAAGATCACTTTCAAAAAAAATCGAAGGCGGCAACGATTCGGGTCGTTTCAGGATACCGGAGCCCCCGGTATAATGAAGGACTTCGGCGCAAAGGAAAGTTGGCCGCCAAGACAAGCCTCCATCTCGAGGCAATGGCGGCCGATATCGAGATCGACGGCGTCGGCGGAAAAACTTTGTGGAATTATGCCCGGTCGCTCCAATGCTGCGGGGCCGGCTATTACCACGGCAAAGGGATCCATATCGACACCGGACCGAATCGGTCGTGGGACGAAACCTCAACCGGCGTCGGACTCGACCTCGGCAGCCACAATAAATTGGTCCTCCTTCGCACCGATCAGGATATCTATCTTCCCGGAGAGACGGTCCGATTGACCTTGGCCCGAATCACCGATTATCCGATCGGGGTGCGGGTCAACTCTGAAAAGGAGTGCCGTCTCATCACAGACCGATCCGGCGCTCGATCGCTCACCTGGAAGATCCCGAACGACTTCACCTCTAAAGGTCAGAAAAAAATCGAAATCGAGATTGAATTCTGCCAAAAGCCGTTTCCCGAGATGCCCGACTCTATCGAATCGAATCCAATCTCGATCTTGCCAGCCGCTTTCAAATAAGTTACGGGGCTGACAACCATGTCCTTTCGCAAAGAATCAGACTCGATGGGTGAAATCAAAATTCCCGAAGACCTCCTTTATGGGGCTTCGACTCAACGCGCCGTCGAAAACTTTCAGATTTCTAATCGCACCTTTGATCGCCGATTCATCGAGGCGTTGGGTCTCGTCAAATGGGCCGCCGCCGTCGCCAATCAAAAGCTCGGCAAATTAGACGCTAAAATCGCCGACCCGATCGCCGCCAAGGCGCTCGAAGTCGCCGAGGGAAAACACGACCGACACTTCGTCCTCGACATCTATCAGACCGGTTCGGGCACCTCGACCAACATGAACGCCAATGAGGTGATCGCAAATCTAGCCAACCAGGCCTTGACCGGAAAAATTGGGACGAAGGCCCCGGTCCATCCGAACGATCATGTCAATCAGGGGCAATCCTCGAATGACGTCATCCCGACCACCATCCACGTCGGCGCCGCCGCCGGGATCGTCCAAGGATTGATCCCGGCCTTGAAAAAACTTCAAAAAGCCTTGGAGAAAAAATCAGGAGAGTTTGAAAAAATCATCAAAGTCGGCCGCACCCATCTCCAGGATGCGACACCGGTCACGCTAGGCCAAGAATTTTCAGGCTACGCCTCTCAGATCGAACATGGAATTGTCCGCTTGGAGCAGGCCCTCGAAGGTTTAAAAGAATTGGCGATCGGCGGCACTGCGGTCGGCACCGGGATCAACACCCATCCGAAGTTTGCCGGACTTGTCTGCAAATCGCTTTCCAAGAAACTCAGTATTAATTTTCAAGAAGCCAAAAATCACTTCGAGGCACAAGGGGCGAAAGACGCCTGCGTCTTCGCCAGCGGTGCCCTCAAGACGGTCGCCGTTTCCCTTTTAAAAATAGCGAACGACCTCCGATGGCTCTCCTCCGGCCCCCGCTGCGGGATCGGTGAAATTGATCTTCCCGAATTGCAGCCCGGCTCGTCGATCATGCCGGGAAAGATCAACCCGGTGATTCCCGAATCGGTGATGCAAATCGCCGTTCAGGTCCAGGCCAACGACCTCGCCGTTCAACTCGGCGCGCAGCACGGCAATTTTGAGCTCAACGTGATGATGCCCGTCATCGCCGGCAATCTGTTTGAATCGATCGAACTTCTGACGAACGGAGCCGTCGCGCTCTCTGATAAATGCGTCTCCGGCATCGAAGCGAATACCGAGAGATGTCAGGAATTGATCGACAAAAGCCTGATGTTGGTGACGAACCTGAACCCACTCATCGGCTACGACAAGGCGGCTGCAGTTGCGAAGAAGGCGTTTAAGGAAAATAAGACGATTCGGGAAATCCTAAAATCGGAAAAGACTTTGTCGGATAAAGAGCTCGAAGCCGCTCTCGATCCTAAGACGATGCTTCATCCGAAGGGATAAAATGCGGGGCCGACGGGACTCGAACCCGCGATCTCCTGCGTGACAGGCAGGCGTGTTAACCAGCTACACCACGGCCCCAACACCCGTACAATTCGCCCTTCGTATATCGAATCCTAAACAAAGGTAAAGATTAAATACAGACGCCTCACCGTACACATTTTCGGTAGACAAACAGCGCGATAAGACGCCGCTGGATTTCCCGCTAAAAAAGCTCGCGGGCAATTCTTTGGGATCATTCAAATTTTCAAGACCCAATTCCATCTGCGTGAAAAGACACCGGTTTTGTATACACGTTTAGTGGACGAAATCGACATTTTTGAGCCTGTTTTAAATTGATGATTCTTTGACAGAGGGGGAGAATTGTCTCGTGGCAACAGACACCAAAAAGAAATGGATCGGGAGGGATGATCGGGGCTCGGCGTTGATCGCGGTGCTCCTCGCCGTCTTCTTGTTCGGAGCCATCGGAGCGACCGTCTCCTCCTTGACGGCCAGCAATCTCGCCTCCTCGACGGAAGACTTCGAAGGATCGCAGGCCTTCCAGGTCGCTGAGGGGGGAATGCAATGGGTCTTGATGAATCAGCTGACGGGTGATTCCGACTTCAGCAACAACGCCTCTCCGACCGGCGCTCCTCTGAGCGCCAAGTCGATTGCCTTAGGAAGCGGAGAGTTTTGGGTCGAATACACCAATGTCCAACCGAGTCAGATGACGGTCAAAGTAACCTCCCGCGTCGGAAAATCGGTCCGTGTCGTGGAACAACAAGCGGGGCAGGTGACGCAACAAGGGGGTCACAAAGAAGTCATCCTGGCGTGGGGAAACACCGTGCTTTCAAACTCCGGCGACATCTATGGAGATGTCGCCATGGTCTCAGGAAATATGACCACCGTCGGCGTCAAACTGCATGGAACTGCCTACCAAGATCCAAAACTCGCCCTTCCCTGGCTCGACCGGGAGGCCTATCGCAGCATGTGCACAAAGACCTATTCGTCTGCCAAGACCATTCTCAGCAAGACGACCATCAACGGAAACGTCTGTTACAAGGGGAATGTCGAGATCCAAGGCAACGTGACGGTGAACGGCCTTCTCTTCGTCGACGGCGAGATCGCGGTCCAGGGCAGTAACGTCACGATCAACGGCTCGATGATCGCAACCGGAAACATCTCGGGAGGATGGAGCAACAACGTCCAATTCAACGCCGGGACGCAGGGGAGCACGCACATGCCGGCCCTGGCCGGGCATTACATCAATTTTGACCGTATGAACAACCTGCAGATCAACGGATTGTTCTGGTCGGATCGCGACGTGACGATCGTCAACTCCAACAATGCGCAGATCACGGGAACCCTCGTCAGCATGAGAACGATCACCATGACATCCGACAGTAATCTGGCGCTGACCTTCTCCTCCAACCTCCTGACCGGAATCCCGGGTTTCCAGTATGACGCTGGGACCGCCTCAACAACCCTCGCCCTCTCCGGCTGGAAGGCCTCTGCCGCTTGGTAAGAGAGTATCCCCCCTCTCTATTTCTGAAACAAATGGTTGAATCTAGGACAGAGAATCGGTAGTCTGGGCCTGTGTTGAACAGAGGTTTCCTAACGGCGTTTGCCCTGGTTGTTTTGGTGGGTGGATGCAATTCGGGCAAGTCCGACACCGCTTCCAGTAGTAGCCCCAGTAGTGCGGATAACCCAGGAACCAATCCGACCTCCTCCGAGACCGGTTCAACGACCCCGGACAAAGGCCCTACAACGACCGGTTCCGATCAAGCGGCCTCAAAAATTTCGGTCGGCTTCAATCTGGGACCCTTTAAGTCTTATGCGCCGGAGATTGCTTTCGTCGACGTCTTCAAACAGGCGCGGGCCTGGATTCCCAGCACCGTCGGAAACTTTAGTGAATGGGATAGTGGTGTCACGGTTCCGGTCAGGGCCGATGGCTATCCGACTCAAATTCCTTTTTCCTCCTCAAAAGGCCAACAGGAGGTCAAGACCCAGCTCTTGGATAGTTTTGGCGGACATTTTCCGGTCGGTGATTACACCCTGTTTTTCGACGGCGCCGGCGAGATCAAGCTCGATCAGGATGCCGGAAAGCATACCGTCACCCAAAGCGGCGAAAAGATCGGCATCGATCCGAAGAATGACACCCAGAACGACGGGATTCTTCTGACGATCACCAAGTCCGACGCGGCAAATCCGATCCACAATATCCGCATGATCATGCCGGGATTCGAAGGAAAGTACGAGAAAGAGCCTATCAATCCCGATTTTGTTAAGAATGTGGCCGGCGCCAAGGTGATCCGATTCATGGACTTCATGGAGGCGAACAACTACCCTTGCGACGACCGCTCCATCCAGACCAAGGACGGCAAATGCGTCGTCGGTTGGAAAAACCGGATTACGCCGGAATTTACCCCCCAGACGAGTGACCGCGGTATCGCGGTCGAACATATCATCGCGATCGCCAACGCCACCAAAGCAGATCCCTGGGTGACCCTGCCGCACCCTGCCGACGATGACTACGTCCGGAACTTCGCCAAGGTCGTTAAAGAAAAACTTGATCCGAATCGAAAAATCTATGTCGAGTATTCTAATGAGGTCTGGAACGGCGGGTTTTATCAGCAAGAATATACCGTCAATAAGGGCCTCGAACAGAAACTCGATCCGGACCAATACGAAGGTCAGCGAAAATTCGTTGCCAAACGATCGGCGGAGATATTTAAGATCTTCGAAGACGTCTTGGGAAATGACAGGGTGATCAACGTCGTTCCGGCCCAGGCGGGCAATGCCTATATCGGCAAAAAGATCCTCCAGAATTTGGATGATCCTGCCCTCAATCCTTCCGCAGTGAAGGCGGAGGCCTTGGCGATCGCCCCCTATTTCGGATACAAGATCGCCGATGACATCGTCAAAAACGGAGAGGTCGGTTCGATCACCGTCGACGAGATCCTCAATCGGGCGGAGAAGGCGGTCGAGGACGAAAGCAAGGCCTGGACCGTCGCCAACAAAGAATTCGCCGACCTGCATGGTATCCCGTTAGTCGCTTACGAAGGAGGACCTCACCTCGTCGCCAACGCTTCTCAAGGACGAGATGATGCGAAGCTGACCGATAAGCTGGTCCAAGCCAATCGAAATCAACGGATGTACGACATCTATCAAAAGATGCTCCGCACCTGGTATGGAGCCGGCGGGGACCTCTTTGTCGTCTATCATTTGACGGGGGTCCCGACGAAATACGGCTCCTGGGGTGTTTTGGAATACCCGACCCAATCGCCGCAAGACGCCCCCAAATTCAGGGCCATCATTGATTTAATGAAAAAAGGCCTCTAACACCTTGCCTCGATGAATCAATCCCTCCTCCAGAAGGTTCGACAACGGGTCGGGTCCTTTTTTTCCGACCAACTCTGGCGGATCGACGAACAGGGGCTTCGTTGGTGGCGACGATGGGCCCTTTACTCGGCCCGCCTCTCTTCAATCGTCGTCTCGGGATATTCCAAACAGAACCTGCCGGTCCGTGCGACGGCGCTCGCCTATACCACCCTGCTGTCGCTTGTCCCCCTTCTTGTCGTTACCTTCTCCCTCTTTAAGGCCTTCGGGGGACTGGCCAAGGTGATGGACCCGATTGAAAACTTAGTCCTCAACAATCTCGCAACCGGCAGCGGCACGATGGTCGTCGATACCCTTCAAAAATTCATCCAATCTTATCGCAGCGGCACCGTCGGTCTCGTCGGTTTAGGTATGCTGATTTTAACGGTCCTCTCACTCCTCACGACGATCGAAAGGACCTTCAACGACATCTGGGGCATCCCCAAGAAACGGGGATTCGTTCAGCGTTTCACCGTCTACTGGACCCTAATGACGATCGGACCTATCTTACTTGGCATCTCCATCACCGTCACAGGGGCGCTGCAGAGCAATCGACTGGTGACCCAGATCCTCTCCTTGAGCGGGGGCGAAACTTTTTTTATCTCCAAGATCCCCTGGCTGACCACCTTCGCCCTTTTTACGGTCCTCTATCTGGTGATGCCCAATACAAAGGTCCGTTTCCGTTCCGCCTTGATCGGCGGTATCTTCGGCGGCGCCCTCTGGGAGATTGCAAAATATGGTTACACACTTTATGCCTCGCGCGTCGTCAGCTACAGTAAAATCTACGGCTCGTTGGGAATCATTCCGATCTTTCTGGTCTGGCTCTATTACACCTGGATTGTCGTCCTGATCGGTTGTTTGGTCACCTTTGCCGACCAAAATATTCATACCTATAAAAAGGAGAAACCATGAAGAAGTCCCTTCTCATCACCGGCGCCGTTTTGGCCGCCCTGATCGTCGTCGTCCTGATCCTCCCCTTCGTGATCGATATCAACGACCATAAAGGACGGATTGAGGAGCTGATGGAAAAGGAGATCCGGGGCCGGGTCGCCCTCGGCAGCATCCGGCTTTCCTCCTGGCCTTATCTTGGGATCGGTCTTCAGGGGCTTTCGGTCAAGAACCTGCCCGGTTCCCCCTTTAAAGGAGGCGAGGTTCTTTCCCTGGAAAAGGCCGCCTTCAAGGTTTCCGTAAAAAGCCTGTTTGCCGGAAAGATTATTGCCTCTCTGGATTTGGTTCAGCCGAAGATCCGGGTCGTCAAATCGCCGGAGGGACTCTTAAACGTTCAAGACCTCCTCCCTCCGTCAACCGCGCCGAAGGCGCCGGCGCCCGATCTTACCGAAAACAGATGGCTGCACCGGATCTTGATTGAAAAAATTGAGATCCTCCAGGGGGAGGTCGCCTATCAAGATCTCTCTCAGGCAAAAGGAGAAACCCTGACCCTGAAGCCGGTCAATCTGAAAATTTCAAAACTTCAACTGACCGATGCCGAAAGGCCGATCCGGATCGAGTTTGACACCGCCTTCAAGCAGGTGGTCTTGGGCTTCAAGACATCTGTCTGGCTTGACTTGAAAGGGGAAAAGGTCCGTCTGGGCGACGGGGCCCTCCTGCTGGGAAAGGGAGAAATTCCGTTCACACTGACGGCGAACCAGATCCGGCACCCGGAGCCGCACTTCGAGGTGACCCTCGACTCAACCGGTCTCGATCTGTCGGGCCTCCTCCCTCCGGGTACCAAGATCGAGGGAAAACCGGACCTCCATCTGAAGGCATCGGGAACCCCCCGACAGGTCATCGCCTCCCTCCGCAGCCATGAGATCAAGTCCCCCCCTTATGTCCTGACCGATCTTGGGCTCAACCTCGTCTATTCCGGTAACCAAGTCACTATTAAGGAGGCGAAGGTTTCACTCCTCGACGGAACCGCCATCGCCTCGGGAGACCTCCATCTCGGTGTCGGAGGAAATTATCACCTCAACCTGGACGTCGCCCATATCAATATCAGCAAGGCGACGGAGATGGCCTCCGGGACCGCGTTTCTCACCCTCTCAGCCAACGGTCAGGGACTTGACCAGCCATCGATTCAGAAGAACCTCCAGGCCAAGGGGGAGATCAAGATGGTCGATGGCAGGCTGAATAGTCTCAATCTGGCCGGTTCGGTCCTTTCTCAGGAAGTCGTCGGCCTGATGAAAACGGCGCTCGCCGGCCGGAGTGATGTCGTCCCTCTCCCGGGATCGGAAGAGAGAGGGACTCCTTATAAGAAGCTCCTGATTCCGTTCACGGTCTCCGAGGGGCGGTTGATCGCCAACGACATCAGCCTGGAACAGGCCGATTATGAGGGCCGAATGGGCGGCTCGATCGGACTCGATCAGACCGTCGATCTCACCGGGCGTTTGATCCTCCCGAAAGAGCCGACCGCCCGGATGATCCCGAACGCCCAAGTCCGTCCTTATGTCACCGACGGCGAGCAACGCCTCGTCGTTCCCTTTAAGATCGTCGGTACCCTGAAATCTCCCGGCGTCACCCCTGATGGGAGCTATCTTCGAAATCTGTTCGCCAATGCCGCCAAAAAATTAGTCGAAGGAGAGGCCAAGAAGGTGATCCAAGAAAAGGTGGCGCCCAAGGTCCAAGATATCCTCAAAAAGCTCTTTTAAATAGGGTATACTTCCGGTGATGAAGTCTCTCCGTTTAGGCGTCGTCCTCGTCTTTTTGATCTTCTTATTTTCCCAGCAAGCGAGCGCCGGGTGGGGAACTGTTTGGAATCAAATCAGGGATTGGGTCAAAAAAAATAACGTTGTATCGATGTACAGCAGCTGGGATCATTTCTTGGATACCCTGACCTTTTCTCTCTTGGACCGAACCGAGCTGCTCTCCGGATGTAGCGAACAACAGATGGCGGCCCCTTGGAATCCGCTGTCGACATCTGCCGGATTTGAACTTGCCTGTTTTACCGATACCCAAAAATCTCGTTTTAAACAGGTGATTGATTTTATGGCGCGGGATCCGAGGAATGATTATCCCGAAATCGGAAATCCCCTCAATTATGTCCGTCGCTACACTCAACGATATGTCAACGAGCAGCGCTCCGTGTTTGCGACCTCAAAAATATTAGGCAATGAGCACGCTGGTTTTACAGTAGCGGGTCTGGGAGGAAACCGTGGCGTTACTTATTTGACAAGTCTCTTTTTTAATCTGGGGACTCTTGTAGAACAAAGCGCCATCCTGGTCCATGAAGCGGCCCATGTGCCGCTCGGACTCCATAATTGTGGATGGAACGCCGATTTTTCTGCCAACAAAGTATTCGGTTTGGAGATTCGTTATTTGATGGAGCTGGCCTCCGGAAACCATCCCGATCTGGCCTGTCGGGATCGTTCATTCATTGTCGACTTGGCCTTGACAGAGAATTTGGGCAATATCTGTAGCCCGGAACATCGGGTCGACTTAGACGCCTACAAAGAAAAAATTGGTCGCGCCTTCAGCCTCTATTGCCCTTTTTCCACCGTGCCGCAACTCCCCACGCTGCCCCTCCAAGAGGACCCGCTCCGAATCCGGTGGGGACGCTGTTTTCCGACCGCCTATCACGATCGAGTGGTCGATCTGGAAAACGGATACATTATCGCCAGCTGTGCCGATCCCAACCATCGGATGAGGGGCGTCAAAAAGGATCCGGTGTGCCGGGTGGAAGGGGAGATTGTCCCCTGCTCGATCGAACAAAAATCGCTGAAAGATGTCCTGATCAAATTCAAAATTCCGGAACGAAATTACGTGCCTCTCAAGATCGCTCAATGGCAGGATGACCTCGTGATGACCGATGAGGGATATTTTGTGCCCGGCGGACTCCATGCGGGGACTTACGACATTAATTCGGACAGCCTGGAATGTTGCGAGGCGACGCCGCTCCCCACGACCCTGCCCCCTTCTCCTTCGGCCGCCCCCGATGAATGCCGCCCACAGGCGGGAAATCAGACGATCGACTGGCCCAGCGGCATCATTTATCAGGCGTGCGATCCCGGCTACACCGTGCGGGGCCCTTTGAATCAACACCCGGCCTGCCTTCTGGAACCGAGAGGACAAAATATTTGCAACGACGGGGTCAGGGACGATCTTGACCCCGGCCGACTGGCGGTCCCTTTCAAATTGCCGCCGGAATTCATCTGCGAGGGAGCCCCAGCCGCGCAGGCCTCACGAGAAGGGTTTTCCTTGCAACGGCTCGGCCTTTCCGATCCAGATTCACCTTTGAGAGATGATCGCACCCGGTATATCGTTTTTGAGCCTCCGGGCGGCAGAACCGATTCCCCCTGCGGTCCGACGATTCAAGGTTTGAGCATCAAAGATCCCGAGCAGGACGACCTGACCTGCTGTCGACAAAACCTCGCCTTGTCGCCGACCGATCTGTTGCCGATCAAATACCTCTCGTTGAATTTAGGCCTCCAATGGAAAAAATTCAGGAATGCCTCCGACGGAAATAATTGGGACCATACGATCACAGTGAAAAATGACAAAGGAGGAACGATCGCCAACTGGACGATCTATCCCCGGACGTTGAATGCCGTTGTCAATGAAGGCAATCGCATTGAATTCACCTGTCAGCCTCTGCGCGACAGTCCTTTCTGCCCCTTATTGATTCAGGTGAATGACGTCGTCCATCAGGAGAGAACGGTCGAACTGACCGGCTTCCAGGCGGACGGAAGGCCGCTATCGGTCATGACGCAATTGGATAAACCGAGCGAAGGATCCAAAGAGTACACGCTGCTGCTCGATTATCACGTCTTCTCCGATCAGGGTCCTCCTCCCACGGCCCCGGTCAATGCGAACAATCATGCCTATTCCTTTGAGGTCGCAATCAAAGATCAACGCGGCTTGAGATACATTAACAAAACCGAGCGGGTCAACGGCAGAAGGGTCGTGGTCCAAAGAGTCGATGAAAGCGCCTATAAAACGGTCGGCTCCGATTATACTTTTAAGGATGGGGATTTGAGCAAGGTCTTTACCAATATCCTGGGGCCTCAAACTGTTCTGGACCGCAACCGCTACCGGACGATCGATTTTTCGAACCGTTTGAATATCGAAAGAGGCGTTCCCAACCGGGGCCTCCGCCTCTCTTCGAAATTTCCATTGCCAATTTCCTCCGAACGCACTTTCACTATCGCCGCCAACATCCGCGAGATGAGTTGTCCGGCGACAGGAAATTGCACAATCCGCATTCTATTTCAGTCCGATTCAAGCGAGCCGAATCTGCAACTCTCTATCAAAAAAGTGACCTCCATTAAATCCGATGGAACTCGGACGGTCATCTACGACGATCCGAATCCGACCTGGAAGGAGAGCCTCGATGTCAGCTTTACCCCCTAAAAAATTAGCCCTCTGGATCGGGATGATCGTCATCGGCGGGCTCGCCCTCCATCAGGCGTTCTTGTCTCCGGTCCGTCGGAGGGGGGAAGGGAGACCGGAGAGGGAACGGGGCGAACAAAATTCTGTGGATGCCGACCGGATGATCGACGAGGGACGACCGGCCGATGATTCATCGGAATTCAATTGGGGCCCGATCTCGGAAAAGGAGAAGAACCAAGAAGCGGTCCGGGACTGGCTGGTCGTCTCCCTGCTCTACGACGGACCCGATCGAAACGAGGCCTTGGACGCGATGATGGCGGCGCTTCGTTCCCGAGGAGTGGGCGCATTGCCCGAAATACGTCAGGCGGAAAAAGCTCTCTCACCTGTCATGATGCAGGGAAGGCAGGCCTTGATCGAGGCCTTGTCGGAAATCGGACGGGATCTGACCGTCTCGTTGAAAAAAACCCCCGATCAACCGGAGGCGTTGAAGGGGAAACAAGAAATTGATGACCAACTCGAATCGATCGTCTACCGCGAGCCTGCCGCATTAAATGAAAAAGAGAGAAAATTAGCCGATACGCATCTCGGGATCGGTTATACCGAAAGAGACGGAAAAATTTACCAGGACTTTTCGCTAGCGAAGGTCTCCGCCATGCAGGCCTTGGCCGATTTTCGGGACGAGAACGCCACCAAGATTCTGAAAACGATGAGCCAAAACACCGCCCTCGATCCAAACCTGCGCGACCTCGCCGCGGGGTACCTGACAACGCTCAAAAATCAGGCCCAGAATACGCTCGATTAATTTCTTAATGGGCGTGGATGGGATCGAACCACCGACCCCCTCGGTGTAAGCGAGGTGCTCTACCACTGAGCTACACGCCCTTAGTGTATCGGTGAGATTTCTCCTTTACCTGGCCCCTTAGGGGCTGTCGGGGTCGGAAAGATGTCCACATGAGGAGTCGTCAAGAGAGGGGTTTCTTTCTTCTTAAAGAGCGATTCGGGATCTTCCAAGGCCAGGGCGCTCTTCAGGACTTGGTCCATGTGATCGGCAAAAATGATCTTGAGGTCCTTGAGGATCTTTTTGGGGATCTCCTCAAGATCCTTTTCATTCTCCTTCGGGATAATGAGGGTTCGGATTCCGCCTCGATGGGCGGCCAATGACTTCTCTTTGAGCCCGCCGATCGGCAGGACGCGCCCTCGGAGCGTGACTTCCCCGGTCATCGCGACATCTTTGCGGATCGGAATCTTCAAAAGGGCCGAGATGATCGCCGTCGCCATCGTGATCCCGGCCGAGGGGCCATCCTTCGGCACCGCCCCTTCCGGGACATGGATGTGAATGTCATATTTTTGATAGAAGTATCTCGAAAGGCCCAGTTGCTCGGCCCTTGACCGGACATAACTCATCGCCGCCTGGGCCGACTCCTGCATCACATCCCCCAACTTGCCGGTAATCGTCAGTTTTCCTTTTCCGGGCATCACGATCACCTCGGTGGTCAACAGCTCCCCGCCGACCTCGGTCCAGGCCAACCCGGTCGCAAGGCCGATCTGACTCTCCTCTTCCATCACACCATAACGATACCTGGGAACTCCCAGGTATTTATGAAGGGAGTTGCGGGCGACACGGATCTTCTTATCCTTCCCCTTCTCAGCGATCTCTCTCGCGACCTTTCGACAAATGGTGGCGATCTCCCGCTCGAGATTTCGAACCCCCGCCTCCTTCGTATAATTTTGAATGATCCCCTTGATCGCCGATTCCACGATCTCCAAATTCACATTCGTCAGGCCGTGGGCCTCGAGCTCCTTCTTGAGGAGATATTTGACGGCGATGTGAAGTTTCTCCTCCTCCATGTATCCGGGGATACGAATGATTTCCATTCGGTCCTGGAGCGGGAGGGGGATGGTATGAAGGGTATTGGCCGTCGTGATGAACATGACGTTCGAAAGATCATAATCGATGTCCAGATAATGATCCTGGAAGGCCATATTCTGTTCCGGGTCCAGGACCTCCAGAAGGGCCGAGGAGGGATCGCCGCGAAAATCCATGCTCATCTTGTCGACCTCGTCCAAGAGAAAGACCGGATTGTTGGACCCCGCTTTTTTGAGGCTCTGGATGATCTTTCCGGGAAGGGCGCCGATATAGGTCCGACGATGTCCCCGAATCTCCGCCTCATCCCGAACTCCCCCCAGAGAGCATCGAATAAACTTCCGCCCCATCGCCCTGGCGATCGACCGGCCGAGCGATGTCTTACCGACCCCGGGAGGACCGACAAAACAAAGGATCGGTCCCTTCATCTTCCCGACCAAGGCCCGAACGGCAAGATATTCCAAGATCCGCTCTTTGGGTTGTTTGAGACCGTAATGATCTTCGTTGAGGATCTGCTCGGCCTCTTTGATATCGAGTTTGTCCTCGGTCACGTCGTACCAAGGAAGGCCCAAGATCCAGTCGATGTAATTCCGGACCACCGTCGCCTCCGCCGACATCGGGCTCATCAGTTTCAATTTCTTGAATTCCTTTTTGACCTTCTTGGTCGCCTCGGCGCTCATCTTTTTATTTTTGATCTTCTCTTCGAGTTCTTGAATATCCCCCTTGAACTCATCCCGCTCCCCCAGCTCGCGCTGGATCGCCTGCATCTGCTCGTTCAGGTAGTATTCCTTCTGTGTCTTCTCCATCTGCTTCTTGACGCGCGTCCGGATCCGCCGTTCCACTTGCAGGATCTCGATCTCCGCCTGA
>OBEQ011387536.1_pt1 | contig 14256 bp, 10 predicted proteins | sample 1670901 | NCBI WGS metagenome assembly OBEQ01 (sample SAMEA104232315, study PRJEB22302) | groundwater metagenome | biome: forest; feature: aquifer; material: groundwater | place: USA | collected 2011-08-07 | depth 5.4 m
GTCCTCGCCCGGATGCCCGGCCGCGGCCATCCAGTTGGCCGACAGCTTGACGTCGCCCAGGCGCGCCACCGGCGCGCAGGCCAGATTGGTGAGCGCCTCGCCCACGGCCATGCGCGCCGAGGCCGCGGCGTCGAGCAGCGCCAGCGGCGTGCGCTCGCCCATGGCCATGGCCTCGCCGGTGGTGGCGTCGTAGCTCGAGGCCGTGACCGCCGCGTCCGCGACCGGCACCTGCCAGCGGCCGACCATCTGGTCGCGCACGACCAGCCCGGTCACGCTGCGATCGCCGATGGTGATGAGGAAGGTCTTGTCGGCGACGGTGGGCAGGCGCAGCAGGCGCAGCGCGGCCTCGCGCAGGTCGAGCGCCTCGGCGCGCGCCTCGAAGCTATCGCTGGGCGCGGCCACGTGCTCCACGACCCGGCGCATGCGCGGCGGCTTGCCCAGCAGCACCTGCAGCGGCATGTCGATGGGTCGATCCGAGAAGCGCGCGTCGTCGACGACCAGCATGCCGTCGCCGGTGGCGCTGCCCACGACCGCGTAGGGACAGCGCTCGCGCACGCACAGCGCCTCGAACGCGGCCAGGCGATCGGCGGGAATGGCCAGCACGTAGCGCTCCTGCGCCTCGTTGCACCAGATCTCGAGCGGTGACATGCCCGGCTCGTCCGAGGGCACATCGCGCAGCTGGAAGCGCGCGCCCCGGCCCGAGTCGTTGACCAGCTCGGGCAGCGCGTTGGACAGCCCGCCCGCGCCCACGTCGTGCACCGACGCGATGGGATTGGCGTCGCCCAGCGCCCAGCAGCGGTCGATGACCTCCTGGCAGCGCCGCTCCATCTCGGCGTTGTCGCGCTGCACCGAGGCGAAATCGAGGTCCTCGTGCGAGGCGCCCGAGGCCACCGACGAGGCCGCGCCACCGCCCAGGCCGATGAGCATGGCCGGGCCGCCCAGCACCACGATGGCCGCGCCGACCGGGATCTGGCTCTTCTGCACGTGCTGGGCGCGCACGTTGCCCAGGCCGCCGGCGATCATGATGGGCTTGTGGTAGCCGCGGATCTCGCGCGCGCCCGCGGCGGGGGGCACGTCCTGCTCGAAGGTGCGGAAGTAGCCCGCCAGCGCCGGCCGGCCGAACTCGTTGTTGAAGGCGGCCGCGCCCAGCGGGCCGTCGATCATGATGTCGAGCGCCGACACGATGCGTCCGGGCTTGCCGTGGTCGTGCTCCCACGGCTGCTCGGCGCCGGGCAGGCGCAGGTTGGAGACCGAGAAGCCGCACAGGCCCGCCTTGGGCTTGCCGCCGCGGCCGGTGGCGCCCTCGTCGCGGATCTCGCCGCCCGAGCCGGTCGATGCGCCCGGGTAAGGCGCGATCGCGGTGGGGTGGTTGTGGGTCTCGACCTTGATGAGGATGTGCACCGGCTCCTGGTGCGCCGCGTACACGCCGGTGGCCGGATCGGGGAAGAAGCGTCCCGCCTCGGGGCCTTCGATCACCGCGGCGTTGTCCTTGTAGGCGGAGAGGACGCCGCCCGGGCTCGCTTCGGTCGAGCGGCGGATCATCTTGAACAGCGAGTCGGCCTGCTGCACGCCGTCGACGACGAACTCGGCGTTGAAGATCTTGTGCCGGCAGTGCTCGCTGTTGGCCTGCGCGAACATCATCAGCTCGACGTCGGTGGGATCGCGGCCGAGCGCGGCGAAGGCGTCGACCAGGTAGTCGATCTCGTCGGGCGCGAGGGCCAGACCCATGGCGCGGTCGGCCTCGATGAGCGCGTCGCGCCCGCGCGCGAGCACCGCGACCGTGCGCATGGGTCGCGCCTCGTGGTGCTCGAACAGACGCGCGGCGTCCTCGCTCGAGTCGAGCACCGACTCGGTCATGCGGTCATGCAGCGCGCGCCGCAGCGCCACGTCGTCGCTGACGTCGCCGGCGATGGCCCAGGCGATGCCGCGCTCGATGCGCCGGACCACGCTGCCCAGGCCGCAGATGCGCGCGATGTCGGTCGCCTTCGACGACCAGGGCGAGATGGTGCCCAGGCGCGGCACCACCCACAGGTGACGACCGGCGAGCGCGCGCGGCGCCTGGCGCGGACCGTAGGTGAGCAGGCGCGTCAGCACGCCGCGGCTGCGCGCGTCGAGCGCGTCGGCGTCGACGAAGTGTACGTACTCGGCGGCCAGCGCGGTGACGCCGGGGTTGCCCGCCTGCACGCGCGCGAGGCGCTTGGCGAGCCGGGCGGCAGACAGGGCGGCAGATCCGGGCAGCAGGAGCATGGGCAGGAGCATGCCGCAGGCCGTACATTAGCGCATCCGATAGTTCATGATATGTTCGATAAGTGAAACCGATGCCACGCCCGATCGACTTCCGCGCCGATCGGCTGGGTGCATTCGTGGCGGGGGCGCACGAGGGCGGCTTCTCCCGGGCGGCGCGCGCGCTGGGGCGGACGCAGTCCTCGCTCAGCCAGGCAGTTGCCTTGCTCGAAGCCGACCTGGGCGAGGCGCTCTTCGTGCGCGACGGGCGCACGACCCACCTGACCGAGGCCGGGCGGGTGCTGCTGGCGCACGCCGAGCGCGCCTTCGCCGAGCTGGCCGCGGCCACCGCCGAGCTGGCCGCGCTGCGCGATCTGACCGCCGGCACGCTCGCCCTGGGCGCGAGCGACACCTTCGCGACCTACCTCTTGCCGCCCGTCTTCGCCGCGTTCCGGTCGCGCTATCCCGATGTCGATCTGCGCCTCGACAACCGGCCCTCGCCCGCCATCGCCGACCTGGTTGCCGCGCGCACGCTCGACCTGGGCGTGGTCTCGCTGCCCCTGCCCGCCGCGGTCGCCGCGCGCGTGCGCGTCGAGTCACTGGCCCTGCAGCGCGACGTGGTCATCGTGCCGCCCGCGCATGCGCTCGCGCGCACGCGCCGCGTGACCCTGGATCGCCTCGCCAGCGAGCCGCTCCTGCTGCTCGACCGCTCCACCGCCACGCGCGCCTACCTCGACGCCGGCTTCGCCGCGCGCGCGCTGCGCCCGCGCGTGCGCATGGAGATGTCGTCAGTCGAGGTGCTCAAGCGCCTGGTCGAGCTCGGCTTCGGCGTGTCGGTCGTGCCGGCACTCGCCGCCACGCGCGAGGTCTCCGAAGGCTCCCTCGCCGCCCTGCCACTCTCCGGCGTGCCTGGCTCCGCCGCGCGCCAGGTCGGCCTGGTCACGCCCACCTCCGGCCCGCTCTCGCGCGCCGCGCGTGCCTTCATCGACGTCGCCCGCGCCCTCCTCCCCTCCTGAGGTCCTGAGGGACAGGATCTAGGGTCGTAACCAATCGATATCATTGCGGTCCTGGGACCAAACGCGCAATTTGCTCAGCGAACAAGAATGCGCGTTTGGCGCCAGAAGGCCTGCAAATTCGCATACTTGCCAGGGTAGATCCTGTCCCCGGGGGGGCTAGAGGATCTTCCGCGCGGGCAGGATGACGTTGGCGAGCAAGAGGCCGGTGACGATGGCGCCGGCGATGAGGAACATCTCGAAGCCCTTGGCCGCGCCGCCCAGGAACTCGCCGCGCAGGAAGGCCTCGAGGCTGAGGAAGCCGAAGCTGCCCGGCACGAGGAGCACCAGGCCGGGCAGGAGGAACACCTGCGCCGGCCGCTGCGTGACACGCGCGCAGCCATTCGCCCACAGGGTCACCGACGCGGCGGCGGCGAAGGCGGCCAGGCTGCCGGGCAGGTAGCGTGTCGCCTGCCCGGTCACGATCCAGCCGATGGCGCCCGAGACCATGGCGGGCGCGAGGTACTGGCGCGGCACCGAGAACAGCACCGCGAAGGCGAACGCCGAGGTCGTCAGCGCCATCACCTGCACCCAGAAGTCAGGCATGACGCGCGGCGCGCCCGCGCCCGGGTGACCCACGCGCACCACCTGCTCGAGCGCGATCACGCAGGCGATGCCGAACAGCAGCGACAGGAAGATCATCATGGCTTCCATGAGCCGCCCGGCGCCCGACATGAGGTTCTTGTTGGTCAGCTCGGCCAGGCCGGTGGTCAGCGCCATGCCGGGCACGAGCAGGATGATGACCGACAGCACCAGCACCTCGCGCGACAGCTCGGGCCGCACCGCCGTGGCCGCCCAGGCCAGCCCCGCGGCCACGATGCCGCCCACGAAATCGGCGAGCAGCTGCCCGCCCTGCATGGTGCGCAGCAGGCGGAACACGATCACCAGCAGGAAGCCGCCCAGCGCGGCGAGCACGCACTCGCGCCAGCCGCCGCGGAAGAACACCGCCGCCGCGCCCGCCGCCGCCGCGTGCGCCGCCCACCTGAGCGGCTCGGGCCAGGCCGGCTTGCGGCGCTCGGTCTCGTCGATCTGCTGGCGCGCCTCGGCGTAGGTGATCTTGCGGTCGATGACGTCGTTGAAGATGCGGTCGACCGCGGCCAGGCGGTCGAGGTTCACGCCCCACTCCTTCACGCGCACCATGCGCATGACCGGGGGTTCCTGGGGATTGGGCCCGCGCACCGACAGCCACAGCCCGGTGGGCACGGCGAACACGTCGCAGCTGCAGCCCTCCAGCTCGGCGATCAGGCGGACGACGTTCTCGGTGCGGTGGGTGGGATTGCCGTAGGCGGACAGCGTCGCGCCCACGTCGACCAGGTACTCGGCCAGCTCGGCGAGCGACAGGCGGCGGCCGCCCGGCTCACCGGGAGCGCCCACGCCAGGCAGGGTGGAGAAGCGGTTGTCGGAGGCCACGCCGCCGCGATCTTACTCCACGCCGAGGAAGGCCTCGACGTTCTTGCGGATGCGCGCCTGCGGCTCGGCCGTGTCGGGCTCGAAGGCGCGCCCGGTGACCAGCTCGAAGTTGGCGATGTAGCGACGCGCCGCCTCGATGCGGACATCGTCGGGGAGCGCGGGCGGCGGACCGTCGCCGTTGTAGTTGCGCTCCGACACCAGCCAGCGACGCACGTACTCCTTGTCGAGACCACGCGGCTCCTCGCCCCTGGCCAGGCGCGCCTCGTAGTCGTCGGCGTACCAGTAGCGCGAGCTGTCGGGCGTGTGGATCTCGTCGATGACGACGATCTCGCCCTCGGCGGTGCGGCCGAGCTCGTACTTGGTGTCGACCAGGATGAGGCCGCGCTCGGCGGCGCGCTTCTGCCCGAAGGCGAACAGCTGCTTGCACATCTCGGCGGCGTGGTCGAAGTCGGCGGCGGAGATGGCGCCGCGACGGATGAGCTCCTCGCGCGACACCGACTCGTCGTGGTCGCCCTTCTCGGCCTTGGTGGAAGGGGTCAGGATGGCCGTGGGCAGCGGCTGGTTCTTCTTCATGCCCTCGGGCAGCGCGTGGCCGCAGAACTCGCGCGCGCCCTTCTGGTAGGCGATCCAGATCGACGTCGACGTGACACCGGTCAGGTAGGCGCGCATGACGAACTCGGCCTTGAGCGGCGTGCACTCGACCGCCACCATCACATTCGCATCCGGGACCGAGAGCACGTGCGACCTGGCGATGTGCTTGGTCTCCTCGAACCAGTAGTTGGCCATCTGGTTGAGCACCTGGCCCTTGAACGGGATGGTGCCCAGCACCACGTCGAAGGCGCTGATGCGGTCGGAGACCACGATCACGCGCCGTCCGTCGTCGGTGGAGAAGTTGTCACGCACCTTGCCGAAGTACGACGACTTGACCTTGGGCAGGCGGGACAGGTCGGTGGAATCGAGGGTCTTGCCCAGCTGGGCCTGCAGAATGGAATCGAGTTTCGACATGTGAAATCAAGCTCCTGCGGCGAATGCCCGGTTCAATATCACGTCCACGTGGCGCAGGTGATGCTGCAGATCGAACTGCGCGTCGAGCTCGGCCGCCGACAGGCGTGAGCTCACGTCAGGATCGGCGCCGAGCAGGTCGCGGAAGCGGCCCTGGCCGGCGTGTGCGGCCAGCGCCGAGCGCTGCACCATCTCGTAGGCCTTCTGCCGGGGCAGGCCGGTGCGCACCAGCGACAGCATGATCGACTCGCTGAAGATGAGGCCGCCGGTCTTGCCCAGGTTCTCGAGCATGCGCTCGGGATAGACGACCAGGCCTTCGACCATGGTGGTGGCGCGCGCCAGCATGAAGTCGGCCAGGATGGTCGCGTCGGGCAGCGCGACCCGCTCCACCGACGAGTGCGAGATGTCGCGCTCGTGCCAGAGCGCGACGTCCTCGAGGCCAGCCTGGGCATACGCGCGCAGCAGGCGCGACAGGCCGCACAGGTTCTCCGACAGGATCGGATTCTTCTTGTGCGGCATGGCCGACGAGCCCTTCTGACCCTTGCCGAACGGCTCGGAGGCTTCTCCGACCTCGGTGCGCTGCCAGTGGCGCACCTGCAGCGCGATCTGCTCGATGGCAGTGCCCAGCAGCGCCACCGCCGAGAGCAGCTCGGCGTGCCGGTCGCGCGCGACGATCTGCGTGGCCACCGTCTCGGGCCGAAGCCCCAGCTTGGCGAACGCGTGCGCCTCGACCTCGGGCGCGACGTTGGCGTACGTGCCGACCGCGCCGGCGATCTTGCCCACCGAGATGGCCTCGCGCGCGCGCTCCAGCCGCGCCGCGGCGCGGCCCAGCTCGGCGTGGAAGCGCGCGAACGTGAGCCCGGCCGTGGTCGGCTCGGCGTGGATGCCGTGCGAGCGCCCGATCATGGGCGTCCTGGCGTGCTCGAGCGCGCGCGTCTTGCACGCCGTGCGCAGCTTGTCGACGCCGGCGAGGATCATGTCGAGCGCGGCGCGACACTGCAGCGCGGTCGACGTGTCGAGCACGTCCGACGACGTCATGCCCAGGTGCAGCCAGCGCGCCGGCTCGCCCGCCAGCTCCTCGACATGGGTCAGGAAGGCGATCACGTCGTGGCGCGTGACCTTCTCGTGCGCGTCGATCTTGGCCGGGTCGAGCTTGCCCGCGGCGCGCTCGCGCACCGTCTTCGCCGTGCCCGCGGGCACCGCGCCCGTGACCTCCATGGCCTCGGTCGCGGCGAGCTCGACCTCCAGCCACGTGTCGTAGCGGTAGGCGTCGCTCCAGATGGCTTCCAGCTCGGGTCGGCTGTAACGGGTGATCATTTCGGGTCCCCTTTACTACAATCCGGCTTCTTCCACCACCTCCAGGGTCGAGCGCCACGCGCCCATCGCCGGTCGTGGGACACCCGGCCCGGCGCAGCGAGTCAGAGCTGCGACATCCGAGAATTGACGAGTGGTGTCGCTCGTTTCCATCGAGGCACGTGTCATGCAATCCATGGCGAGGACCCATGGAGGAGATCATGAATTCGAAGCCGTACCGTGCCACCGCGCTCGCCAAGGCGCTCACGCTGGCCTGCCTGACCCTGTCCGCGGTCACCCTCGCGCCGGGATGTGCAGCGAGCGAGGAGCCTCTGGCGGCCGAGGAGAGCTTCATCGCGAAGCCGAGAGACGTGCAGATGGCGCTTCACCTCATCCAGACCGCCGATGGGCGCGCGCTGGCGGTGGAGCTGAAGGGCAAGCTCCACTTGCTGGCCTGCCCGTCGGCCGTCGGAATGGCCAACCTGGTGCGCGGCCTCGGGTTCAGCCCGTGGGAAGTCCCGACCGACCATGATCTCATGACACGCGGAGCGGCGGAAGCCCGGTTTGGCGAGAGCTTGTATGCGAACTGGGACATCCCTTGCAGGGCCTCGAGGTTCGGCACCCTCTACTTCGTCAATCGCAGCGGCCACAAGGACTACTACGCCAACTTCAATCATGGCCAGGACGACGAAGACCCTACCCCGGTGCTGTACATGGTGGGTTGCCCGAGCCTGATCGAGGCGCTCGGCTTCGACGCCAGCCAGGCGACCGAGATCTCACAGACGCTGCTCGACCAGTTCACCCACGCGGGCGACGAGAACGACATGAATTGCCGCAACAACAACGGCACGCTCCTGCATCCCGCGGTGGAGCCAGGAGCCTGGATCTTCCGCACCGAGGGCGCGGCGAACGGAAGCGACGACTACTACCTGTTCAACGGCAAGAAGGCATTCCCGCTGACCTGCGCGTCGTCGTCGGGCGTGCGTGAGCTCGTCGAGGGCGCCGGGTACCCGATGGAGCTCGCCTCCCTGCTGCCGCGCCTGCGCAGGACCGATCAGGTGGTCGAGGACATGTTCCGCTACTCGGCTGGAGCCACGCTGGATTGCGACATGAGCAGTGCGCGGTTCCTGGCCATCAGCAAGAACGGCACCGACAGCTACTGGGTCGAGTCCCCGGCGGCGTCCAGGATCTTTCACCGCATCGGTTGTGGCGAGCTCGCTCATGCCATGGGCCTCTCCGACCTGAGTCGGGCCCAGCGAGTGACCGAGCAGATGGCGACACAGCTTCTGCATGTGACGCTGTCGGCGGACGACGACTTCACCTGCGTCTCTTCGAACGATCCGCTCTGAGCTCGCGTTCGTGGCGCCTGCCACGAGCCGTGCTGACTAATTTAGTCGGGAAACGCGAGCGAAAGCTGCCGCTGGCTACCTTCCGGCAGCACCCGGATGCGTCCGCCAATCATCTCGATGGGCGAGAGCGCGCGATCCTGGGGCGCGAGCAGCAAGGTCGGCCTGCCCAGCGCGGGCAGCGCCTTCTCGACCGCGGCACGCGCCAGCTTGGGCCGGTTGTTCTGCTGCGACAGGTGGGCCAGCACCAGCACGCGTGGCAGCGGGCGCGGCCGGGGCGCGCGCGCGATCATGTGCAGCATCTCGGCGCATTCGGCATTCGAGAGATGCCCCAGCCGCCCGGCGATGCGCCGCTTGAGCGTGGGCGGGTAGGCGCCGTAGCGGAGCAACTCGGCGTCGTGGTTGGCCTCGAGCACGAGGGCGTCGCAGCCGGCGAACGCGGCGGCCACATCGACGTCGGCATGGCCACAGTCGACCAGCACGCCCACGCGCGCGATGCCGTCGGAGATCACGAACGCCACCGGCTCGGCGGCGTCGTGGGGTACGGCCACCGGCTCGATGGTCAGCGCGCCCAGCTCGAAGCTCACGCCCGCGCCGATGCAGCGCGCCGCGGGCAGGTTGAGCGCACGCGCCGTCCCGTGCGTGGAGTACACCGCGATGCCCGCCGAGGCCAGCGCGGGCACGCCACCGCCGTGATCGCTGTGCTCGTGCGTGCACAGGACCGCCTGCACGTCTTCCAGGCCCACGCCCAGGCCGGCGCGCTGCAGGCGCTGGTCCAGCCGGCGCGGGGGCAAGCCGGCGTCCACCAGCACGCGTGTGCCTTCGGCTTCGACCAGGATCGCGTTACCACTGGATCCGGACGCCAGGACCGTCACGCGCACAAGCCTGGTTCTACTCGTTTGCGTGCATCCTTGGCAAGAGGCTATCATCGCAGCTGCGGCGGTGTGACCGATGATTCACGACGACGACCAGGGACTGGTTGTGCCCAAGCGCATGGTGACCGTGGAGCTCGCGCTCGAGGGGCGGGAGCCCGAGCGAGCGCAGGTATTCGTGCCGCCCGGCGAGGACGGCGAGCTCACGCGCCACGCGGTGCTCGACCTGCTCGAGCGCGAGCAGCCCTTCCTGCCCACGCAGGGCGCGACCGACCGCACGCCGCAGATCTTCAACAAGGACGCGCTGGTGTGGGTCTCGGTCGCCTCCGACAAGGCGACCGTGTCGGGCGCCGACGACGATGACGCGCTGTTCGAGTACCGCCACGAGGTGCGCGTCGAGCTGGTCGGCGGCGACCAGCTGGTCGGCGAGCTGCTCTACACCCTGCCCGCCGACCACGCGCGCGTGGTCGACTACCTGAATGCGCCGGGCCGCTTCTTTCGCCTGTGGACGCCCGCGCGGCTCTACCTCATCAACAAGTACTTCGTCGAGCGCGTCGTCGAGGCGCCCATCGATCTGGAGGAGTGATCCGTGCCGCGCATCGACCTCTACCTCAACAGCCTGGCGCGCTTCGGTGCCACCGCCGCGGTGCTGTCCTCGGGCGGCAACGTCACGCTGCGCTTCCCCCAGGGCGACCGCTTCGCCAGCCAGACCACCGCGCACGCCGACCTGGTGGCGATGATCGACGAGGTCTGCCCCAAGCCGCAGCTGCCCGGGCTCAAGGCCGGGCAGAAGACCAGGTTCCGCTACGACTTCAACGGCAAGACCTTCGCGGTCAAGGTCGAGATCTCGACCGCCAGCCAGTGGCGCGTCACGCTCGAGCCGGGCGAGCCCAGCGTGGCCACGCAGCTGCCCACGCCCGCGATGCCCTCGCCTTCGCCGGTCGGCTCGACCACCGGGTCAGTGCCGGCGCTGGCGACACCTCCGCCCGCGGCCGCGGCCGCCGTGCCGCCGCCGCAGGCGCAGCCGAGCGAGGAGCTGGCCATCGAGCGCACATCGTACGAATCGGTGGGCCCGGGCGCATCGCCGGCGCGCAAGAAGTCGATCGCGCCGCGTGCCGAGAGCGCACCCGTGGCCGCGCGCGCCGACACCACGCGCGCCGAGCCCGCGGCACCCGCGCCCAAGGTCGAGGAGCCGCCCATGGGCCCGTCGCTGTCGACGGGCGGCGCGGCCACCGCGGTCGAGAAGCTGCTCCTGCGCATGAAGGAGCTGGGCGCGTCCGACCTGCACCTGTCGACCGGGTCGGCGCCCATGGTGCGTCTGCACGGCGAGATGCAGGTCATCCCCGGCACCAGCGTGTCCGTCGCCGACGAGCTGCTCAAGCAGCTGTACGAGATCACGCCGCAGAAGAACCGCAAGGAGTACGAGGAGCGCAACGACACCGACTTCGCCCACTCCATCCCCGGCATCTCGCGCTTCCGTGCCAACCTGTTCCGCGACCGCAAGGGCCCGGGCGCGGTCTTCCGCGCCATTCCCTTCACCATCCTGACCCCCGAGCAGCTGGGCCTGCCCAAGGGCGTGCTCGAGCTCTGCTACCTGACCAAGGGCCTGGTGGTCGTGACCGGTCCGACCGGCTCGGGCAAGTCGACCACGCTGGCCGCGCTCATCGACTACATCAACCGCAACCGCTCCGACCACATGATCACGATCGAGGACCCGATCGAGTTCGTGCACGACAACAAGAAGTGCCTGGTCAACCAGCGCGAGGTGCACACGCACACGCGCTCCTTCAAGGACGCGCTGCGTGCGGCCCTGCGCGAGGATCCCGACATCGTGCTGGTGGGCGAGATGCGCGACCTCGAGACCATCGCCATCGCGGTCGAGACCGCCGAGACCGGCCACCTGGTGTTCGGTACGCTGCACACGACCACCGCGCCCTCGACCATCGACCGCATCATCGACCAGTTTCCGTCCGACCGGCAGGACCAGATCCGGCAGATGCTGGCCGAATCGCTCAAAGGCGTCATCGCGCAGACGCTGTGCAAGAAGATCGGCGGCGGACGCGTGGCCGGCTACGAGATCCTGCTCGGCTCGAGCGCGGTGTCGAACCTCATCCGCGAGAAGAAGACCTTCCAGCTGTTCTCGCTCATGCAGACGGGGCGCGCGCAGGGCATGGTGACCATGAACGACTCGCTCATCGAGCTGGTGCGCAAGGGGCTGGTCGAGCCGATGGAGGCGTACATGAAGTCGGTCAACAAGGCCGAGTTCAAGAACGCGCTCGCACGCGAGGGCATCAAGCTGACCATCGAGTAGCGCTACTTGGTCGGCGGCGGCGGCAGCGGCGAGTTGGAGTCCCAGCCACGCGGGCGCGGCTTGTGCTTCTTGCGCTTGATGACGTCGGGCTCGAAGAGGACCTCGTCGAGCGACGGTTCGGCCTCCGCGGGCGCCGGCTGGGCCACGGGTACGGGTGCGGGCTCGGGGGGCGCGGTCGTGGCGACAGGCGCGGGCGCGGGCGCCACGACTTGCATCGGCGGCGGCGCCAGCTCGGGCGGCGTGTCCGTGCCCGGCGACGCCACCTGCACGCGCCAGGCGACGATCACGCCCGCGACCAGCGCCAGCGCGAACGCCGCGATGATACCCGCGAGCCGCTGCGGCACCGCCGACACGGGCAGGGGCTCGGCCGGCGTGCCCCGCGCTGCCAGCCCGAGCGGCTCGGGGTCGAAGAGCGCGAAGGGCGTGACCACGGTGCGCAGGGGCGACGATCCCAGCGCCAGCGGCTCGAGCTGATCGGCGATCTCGGCGGCGGGCTCGCCGTCGAGCGAATCGTCGGGCTCGAGGTAGTCGGTCACGCGCACGCTCGGCTCGTCGACGGAGCGCGAGCGCGCCCGCCCGAGCGGCTGCGGCGTGGGCGTCTTGACCCCGGCCAGGCTGGGCGCGCGCGGGAACAGCGAGACCACGAAGTCGGCCACGTCGATCGACGAGGTGGCCAGGCGCTGATCGCGCGCCAGCTCTTCCAGGTCGCGCTGCACCGCCATGGCGGTCGGATAGCGCGCGTCGCGCGAACGGGCCAGCGCGCGCATGACGATCTGCTCCAGCTGCGGCGAGTAGTCGTCCACGCGCGTCGACGGCAGGGGCGCGTCCTTGTGGGCGATGGCCTGCAGGATGGCCAGGTCGGAGTTGCCGCGGAAGAGCCGCGCGCCGGTGGTCAGCTCGTAGAGCAGGATGCCCAGCGCGAACACATCGGAGCGCCGGTCGATCTTCTCGCCCAGGCACTGCTCGGGCGACAGGTAGCCGATCTTGCCCTTGAGCGAGCCGGCGTTGGTCTCGGTCTGGTTGGTGGTGGACTTGGCCACGCCGAAGTCGAGCACCTTGGTCACACCGTCGTAGGTCACGATGGCGTTGGAAGGCGTGACGTCGCGGTGCACGATCTCGAGCGAGTGACCCTTGCCGTCGCGCCGCTCGTGCGCGTAGTGCAGGCCGCGGCAGACATCGAGCGCGATGGCGATGGCGACGCCCAGCGGCACGGCCACGCCACGCTTCTGCGCGCGCGCCAGGATGCTGCGCACGTCCTCGCCATGCGCGTACTCCATGGCGAAGTAGTACAGGCCCGCCTCCGAGCCGATGTCGAACACCTGCACCACGTTGGGGTGGTGCAGCGTCGCGGCCAGGCGCGCCTCGTCGAGGAACATGGACACGAAGCGCGGGTTCTGCGCGTGCTGGGGCAGGATGCGCTTGATGACGACCAGCTTCTCGAAGCCCTCGATGCCGGTCGCGGTGGCCAGGTAGACCTCGGCCATGCCGCCGACGGCGAGCTGACGGATCAGGCGGTAGCGTCCGAGCCGCATGCCGGGCACGAGCGAGCGCACAGGCACGGGCGTCGAAGGCGCAGCAACCACATGCTAGCTATGTGGCAAGTGGCCTGGCCAATCAACGAATAGGTCTCATGTCATTCTGCATACATAAGCAGAATCCATGCGAGGCATTCAGATTGGCATTCAGTAGGCACCCGGGGCAATACAGCACCGGTATCCCACATCACCCGCTGCCTGCTCGGGTGCGCGGCGCTCGATGCGGGAGCAGCGGCCGTCGTGACCGTCGCCGGCCGAGCCGCCGCGCACCTGGGACTCCTGGACCCACTCGGCAGCGTTGCCGCTCATGTCGAAGGCCCCCGACTCCGACACGCACGCCTTGAAGCTGCCCGAGGGCGCCAGGGTCGCGTGCCCGCCGCCGCGCAGGTTGCACCGGTCGGCGGCGTAGCGATCGCCCCACGGGTAGCTGGCGCCGTTGACGCCCCGGCAGGCACGCTCCCATTCCGACGCCGTGCACAGCCGGCGGCCGCGCTCGAGACAGGCGCGCCGGGCCTGCTCGAGGGTGACGTTGGTGGCGGGCGTGAAGCCCTCGCCGGGCGCCTCGAAGGTGTCGATGCAGACGCCGGGCGAGCCGGCGACCAGCTGCATGCCGCGCGGACACGGATCGAGCGAGCGCGCCGTGCCGGCGTCGGGATGCGCGGCCGGTCGCGCCGGAACGCCCGCGTCGGCGCGCAGCGCCGGCGTCGGCGCGGAAGATCGGCGCGCGGAGCGACCGCCGCCGCCGCGGAGGTAGATGGCGAGGCCGAGCAGGACCGCGACCGCGACCAGGGCGACCAGCAGCGTGGGCCCGAACCAGCGGCGCGCGCCCGGGCGGCGCAGGTTGAGCGTCGCGACCGTGGACGGCGAGGCGCTGGGCAGCACGCGGTCGGCCGGGCGGTGCGAGGGTGCACGCGGAGCGACCGGGCCGGGTGTGGGTGCGCGCGGCCCGGGCGCGGGAGCGGGCGCGCGCGACTTCGCGCCCGCCCTCGAATCGAATCAGCGTCGGAACGGTCTCGATGCGATGGCGGAACGATTGCTCTAATCCGCGGTCGTCCACGACGCCTTTTACTTTGCCCGGAAATGCGGGATCGTCTTGCGAGAATACTTTCAGGCCCTGCTCGTGCGCCGCTAATGCATGCAGCACCGGCTCGACGAGCCGGCAGGTCGGACAATCGCGCTTCGCGAACACCGCCAGAGAATATTCACCTATCA
>OBEQ010164880.1_pt1 | contig 14255 bp, 12 predicted proteins | sample 1670901 | NCBI WGS metagenome assembly OBEQ01 (sample SAMEA104232315, study PRJEB22302) | groundwater metagenome | biome: forest; feature: aquifer; material: groundwater | place: USA | collected 2011-08-07 | depth 5.4 m
GATTCCGCTTGATGGCGGACGCCACGCGACGTCTGACGTGAACGATTTGTACCGCCGCGTCATCAACCGAAATAATCGCTTGAAGAAGCTCAAAGAAATCGGCGCGCCGGATGTTATTTTGCGAAATGAAAAACGTATTTTGCAGGAAGCGGTTGACGCCCTCATCGACAATTCCGCGCGAAAGCAAACTTCCGCCGCCATGAGCCAGTCGCAGCGGCGCGCGCTCAAATCCCTTTCCGATGTTCTCAAAGGAAAGCAGGGGCTTTTCCGGCAAAATCTTCTCGGCAAGCGCGTTGACTATTCGGGGCGTTCCGTTATCGTGGTCGGCCCGGACTTGAAGCTCGACCAGTGCGGTCTTCCGAAAAAAATGGCGCTTGAACTTTTCCGCCCGTTTGTCGTTTCAAAAATTTTAGAGATTGAGCTTGCGTACAACATTCGCGGGGCAAATCGCCTGATAGACGATGGCGTGCCCGAGGTGTGGGCGCTTCTTGAAGAAGTCATCGAGGGAAGATATGTTCTTTTGAACCGCGCGCCGACTTTGCACCGGCTCGGCATTCAGGCATTCCACCCGATTCTCGTTGAAGGGTCCGCCCTCCAGGTTCACCCGCTCGTGTGGTCCGCCTTCAACGCGGACTTCGACGGCGACCAAATGGCGGTTCATGTGCCGCTTTCAACCGAAGCGCAACAAGAAGCGCACGACCTCATGTCTGCGGCGAAAAACCTCATCAAGCCGGGAAACGGCGAGGCGGTTTCTTCCACAAAGCTCCTTGATATCGTCCTCGGCTGTTACTGGACGACAAAAATCATTCCGGGTGAAAAAGGAGAAGGAAAGATTTTTCCAAATCCGAATAGCGCTATCATGGCATATGATTTCGGAAAGTCATCCATGCGCGCGGGAATCAAAGTGCTCGGCACCGAGAGTCCGAAATATGCCGCATTTGAGGGTAAGCCGTTTGAGACTTCTATCGGGCGTCTGCTTTTCAACAACGTTCTTCCCAAAGATTTTCCTTTTCTCAATAAGGAAATCGACCGCAAAGTTATCGCCAAGCTTGTTGACGATGTTATCGCGACGTACGGCATTCCGGGAACTCCGGATATTTTAGACAAAATAAAAGCATTCGGATTTAAGTATGTAACCAAATCCGGTATCACGTGGGGGATTGACGACGTGAAAGTTCCGGTGAATAAAAAAGAAATTATCAAAAAATATCAAGATGAGGCGGATAAAGTAACCTCTCATTATGGTGAAGGACTTCTCTCCGAGCAGGAGCGATACCGCAAAACCATTGAAATTTGGCAGGCGGCGATAAACGAGATTGAAAAAATTATTCCGGAAACCCTTGAGAAGCACGGTTCTGTGTACGACATGGTGCATTCCGGCGCGCGAGGTTCCATCTCTCAAATCGTTCAGATGGTGGGAATTAAAGGTCTCATTGTTAGTACGACCGGTAGAACCATTGACTTTCCCGTGAAGCCGTCAAACAAAGAAGGGCTCTCTCCGCTCGAATACTTTATTTCCACTCACGGTTCTCGAAAAGGGCTTACCGACACAGCGCTCAACACGGCAAAAGCGGGGTACCTCACGCGGCGCCTTGTGTACGTTGCCGACAGTGTTGTCATTACGGAAGAGGATTGCGGAGAAAAAATCGGCATCCCGATTCGGAAACAGAATATTCAAGGGCTCGAAATTCCGATTTCCAAGCACCTCCGCGGAAGAACTCTCGCGCATGATGTAGTCGCCCAGAACGGCGACAAAAAAGGTGAGGTGTTGTTCAAGAAAAAAGCTCTTTTGACAAAAGCTGATGCGAAAGTTATCGAAGAAGCGGGCGTGCAGGAAGTATTCGTACGCTCGGCGCTTACATGCAAGTCGATTTACGGCATGTGCAAGCAGTGCTACGGACTTGACCTCGGAAGAAATAAGCCGGTTCTTATCGGTGAGGCGGTTGGAGTGGTTGCGGCGCAAGCTATCGGCGAGCCCGGTACTCAGCTGACCATGAGAACATTCCACGCCGGAGGTATCGCGCAGGCGGGAGGAGACATTACCGCCGGTCTCCCTCGCGTTGAGGAAATCTTCGAACGCCGAAGCATCAGAAGCAATGCTATCATCTCAAAGACGGACGGCGTTGTCATGGAAGCCAAACAAGGTGAAAAAGAAACCATCGTCAAAGTGCTTGCCGACGGCCCCACCGGAAAAGATAAAAAAGCGGAAGTGGAGTACACGACAGATTTCAGAAGGGTTACCTTGGTAAAAGCCGGCGACAAAGTTGAAAAGGGCGATGTGCTGACGGACGGCGCGGGAGACATTTCGGAAGTATTCAAATACGGCGGAAAAGAAAAAGCGGAAAATTACATCATTTCTGAAATCAGCAAAGTGTACGAACTTCAAGGCGCTTCAATAGACCGCAAACACTTGGAGGTGGTCATTCGGCAAATGTTTTCGCGAAGAGTCATCAAAGATGCCGGCGATACGAGATTCAATATCGGACGGACGGTTGAGAACGTAGAGCTCTACGAAGAGAATGAGCGCGTGAAAGCTCTCGGGGGCAAAGAGGCGAAAGGCGACATGGTAGTTTTGGGCATTTCCGAGATCTCACTCACCACCAGAAGTTTCCTCTCCGCCGCTTCGTTCCAAAACACTTCCCGCATCCTCATTGACGCCGCCATCAAGGGCGGAAGCGATGACCTCTCCGGACTCAAAGAAAACATCCTCATCGGACGTCTCATCCCCGTCGGTACCGGTTTCCGTTCTAGACAACAGAAGGGGAATGGGGATTGGATTGCAGAGGAGGCGGTTGTGGAGGAAGAAGCGGTCGCGTGAGTTTTTAGTTGATAGTTTTTAGAAAAATAACCCATAAAATATGGGTTATTTTTGTAATTGACAAAGTATATTTTTCAGTATACACTAAAAAAGTCGAGTTCTTTGAAAAAAACTGGATTTTTTGCCAGTTATCCAACGAGAGGAATACTTATGAAAGCATTAACCGAAAGACCCACGATTTTTGGCGATATTGGATACAAACAAAGACTGGAACACAAACTTGGGGTTTACCTTAAGGAGCCCCGAAACCCAATTCAAGCGAACGTAGAACAATATGCAGTGTATGATGAAACAACACTTTACGTTGGTGATATTCAATCGAAAAGCGATTATTTTTGTGGCAATGAATTATCAGAAGCAATTTTTGCGCTTAGTGTTTGGGAAGCAGGGACAGAAGAATTGAGATAAGCTACTAAGGGTAGCGATTTTTTTAAATCGCCACCCTTTTTATTTTGTGGTATACTGATGAAAAATTATGATTAAAAAAGAAAAACAACAGAATCATATCGAAATATATCAAACTAAAAGCGGCGAAATTAAATTTCGCGGTGATTTTTCGGCTGAAACTATTTGGGGCAACATCAATCAAATTGCAGAACTTTTTGATGTTCAAAAAGCGGCGATTTCAAAACATCTTAAAAATATATATGAATCGGGCGAGCTGAATGAAAAAGCAACTGTTTCCATTTTGGAAACAGTTCAAAAAGAAGGGAAAAGAGAGATTAAACGTAACATCGAGTATTATAACCTTGATGCTATTTTGTCTGTCGGTTACCGTGTGAACTCTAAACAAGCCACTTCGTTCCGTAAATGGGCGACGTCGGTGCTTAAGAAATATCTTATTGATGGCTATGTGATAAACGAAAAGCGGCTTGAAGAAGCGAAAAAGAATTTTTCCGATTTGCAATCCGTCATACAGCTGCTCGGTACGAAAATATCTTCCGAAAATCTGAAAGGGCAGGAGCAGGAAATATTCTCGCTTCTCGCCGATTACTCCAAAACGCTTTCCGTTTTGGAACAGTATGATAAGAACTCGCTCGCAGAGCCGAAAGGGGGACTCTCAAGTTTTACGCTTTCTCACGAGGATGCGATGAGTGTTCTTTTTCGCGTGCGCACCGAGCTTGCCGCCAAAAATGAGGCAACGGAACTTTTTGCAAACGAACGCGATGGAAGTTTCGAGGGAGTAGTAAAAGGACTCTATCAAACATTCGGCGGTAAAGAATTGTATAAAAGTATTGAAGACAAAGCGGCGCATCTTCTTTACTTCATTATAAAAGACCACCCGTTTTCCGACGGTAACAAGCGTTCGGGGGCATTTCTCTTTGTGTATTTCTTGGACAGGAACAACTATCTGCACAAGAAAAACGGTGAGAAAAAGATAAACGACAACGCCCTCGCCGCTCTTGCTCTGCTCGTAGCGGAATCTGACCCGAAAGAAAAAGACACCATGATAAAACTTATCGTGAATTTAATTGCGGAATAAGAATAACGAAAACTACCCTCAATTAAGAGGGTAGCCCTGGGATGTATAACCCTTCCAGTTATGAATAAACCGAAAGACTTATAAACTATATCAAATTTACGAATCAAGTCAAGAAGTTTTCCACATCATGTCCTCACCAGTAGAACAAATCAAAGAAAAGCTTGATATCGCGACAGTGGTGTCGTCGTATATCAAGCTTGAGAAAGCGGGCGGGAATTACCGCGCTCGGTGTCCTTTTCATAATGAGAAAACGCCGAGTTTTTATGTGTCGCCATCGCGCGAGACGTGGCATTGTTTCGGGTGCAACAAGGGGGGCGATATTTTCAGTTTTGTCGAGGAGATTGAAGGGGTGGATTTTTCCGGCGCGCTAAAAACACTCGCGGATAAAGCGGGGATAACCCTTGAGCGTGGAAATCCCGAAGAACGCACGGAAAAGGGGCGCTTGTATGCGCTTCTTACCGAGGCGACGCTTTTTTTCAGGCAAAACTTGCAAAAAAATCCGGAGGCTCTGGAGTATTTGAAAAAACGCGGGTTGACCAATGCTACAATTGATGAATTTGAAATCGGTTTTGCGCCCGACGAGTGGCGTGCGCTCGGCGACCACCTTTTCGGAAAAGGCTATACGGAGGAAGAACAAGAAAAAGCGGGGATGATTATTCAGTCAACGAAGCCAGAGAGCCGTTCACGATACTATGACCGTTTTCGTTCGCGCATCATGTTCCCGCTTTCCGACAGCTCCGGGCGCGTGGTGGCGTTTTCGGGGAGAATTTTTAATCGCGAAGATCCGGCAAAATACATCAACAGCCCTGAAACGCCGCTCTATAACAAATCAAAAATTCTTTTCGGTTTTGACAAAGCGAAGAACGCTATCAGAGAAGCCGGATTTTGCGTGATCGTGGAGGGGCAGATGGATATTGTCATGGCGCATCAAGCGGGCGCGAAAAATACAGTGGCGGTTTCCGGTACGGCGTTCACCCCCTATCATTTGGAAAACATAAAACGGTTTGCGGAAAAACTTCTCCTTGCCTTTGACGGCGATGAGGCAGGAATCAAAGCCTCTAAAAGAACAGCGCTCCTCGCGCTTCCCGCCGGCTTCGATGTGCGCTCGGTGGAGCTTCCCCTTGGGGTTGACCCGGCGGATTTTATTCTCGAATCTCCCGAAAAGTGGATCGAGGCGCTTTCCAAAGCCGGGCACGTCGTTGAGTTTTTCCTCTCTGTTGCGGAACAAAAAGGATTGTCAAAGAGAGATTTGAAACTTGAAGCCGAAAAAAATGTCATACCGATTATCGCGCGCATTGAAAGCCAAGTAGATCGTGAATATTTTATTAGAAAAGTCGCTTCGCGTATTGGCGTGCCTGATGAGGCGGTTCGTGAAGAAGTGAAAAAAGCGGCGATGCGACAAGAAGAAGGAGAGTTTGTTTACAAAGAAACGGAAGTGTCCGTTCTAAAAATCCAAAAAGAGGGACCTCGTTCCAGACGAGAACAGATAGAGCGCAAGATTCAGGGGGTCATCCTCTGGCAACGTTCGGCATCGAAACCGGAATTTTCTCACGAAGAACTTTCGGAACGATACAAAAAAATTGCGCCTGCTCCTCCTTCAAAACAAGATGATGACGATGTTCTTATTTTTGAAGCGGAAACATTTTACGGAGGTGGCGATTCTCTTGACTCCCATATTGAAGAATTATTTTTAAATTTTGAGAAGGAAGTTATCAAAGAGCGTCTGACAGAAGCATGGATGGAACTGCGCCGAGCGGAAGATTTGCATGACACGGAAAAGGAACTTGAGCTTTTGCGGGCATGTAAGGAACTTTCTGAACGCCTGAAAAAACTTGGCGAACAATAGCTATTTGTATTTTTCCGAAAAATAGGGTATAAATAGGCTATAAATAATCATTCTCTCATATGCTGAAACAAACAAAACCGACAAAAAATAAGCCGGCGGTGAAGAAAAAGCCGGTCGCAAAAATAGCCGTCCAAAAGAAGAAAAATTCGCCCGCAAAAGCGAAGGATGCTCCCAAAAAACAGGTAAAACCGGTTGTAAAAAAGAGCTTACCTCTCGCAAAAGCGGTTAAAAAAACGGCGGCGGTTGCGGTACAGAAAAAAGCTTTGGTAAAATCTCAAGAGAAAGCGCCTGACTGGGGAGCAAAAAGCGAAACGCTCGTACAGAAGGGACGCGAGCGGGGCTTTGTGACATATGACGAAATACTCCGCGAATTTCCACACATTGAAGACAACATTCTTTTTCTTGACGAACTGTACGACAAGCTCGCACAGGTCGGCATAGATGTGCTTGAGAGCGGCGGGCTTTTGGAAGACACCGACACGGTGCTTAAAAAATACTCTGCCGGAAACAGCACGTCAAAAGATTCCATCCAAATGTACTTGCGCGAAATCGGGCAGTACCCGCTCCTTTCCGCATCGGAAGAAAGAGGGTTGGCGCAAAGAATTGAGGCGGGAGATTTGGAGGCGAAAAATCTTCTCGCAAAAGCAAACCTGCGGCTCGTTGTTTCCATCGCGAAAAAGTACGTCGGACGAAGCCCCGATCTCACTCTTCTCGACCTCATTCAGGAAGGGAATATCGGACTCTTTAAGGCGGTTGAAAAATTTGAATGGGAAAAAGGGTACAAATTTTCCACCTACGCCACGTGGTGGATCAGGCAGGCTATCACCCGCGCGCTTGCCGACCAGTCGCGCACTATCCGTATTCCCGTACACATGGTGGAAACCATTGCGAAGTACAAACAAGTATCGCGGCGTCTCTCTCAAGACCTCGGGCGCGACCCGCTCGCTTCCGAAATAGCGACGGAAATGGGGGTGGAAGTTGAGAAAATTCACAACATTGAAAATATCGTCCAAGACACCGTCTCTCTTGAGAAACCGATAGGAGACGAAGATGACAAGTCAACCCTCGGCGAGTTTATTGCCGATGACAAAATTCTCGCGCCGGACATGGAGGTGTCGAGAAGAATTCTTACCGACCAAGTAACTCTTATTTTGAACGACCTTTCTCCGAAAGAGCGAAAAATCTTGGAAATGCGCCATGGACTCGTTGACGGCATCACTCATACGCTTGAAGAGGTAGGAAAAGAATTCGGCGTAACCCGCGAACGCATCCGACAGATTGAAGCCAAAGCGCACGAGAAGATACGCCAGCATTCAGGAGCGGACAAACTTCAGGGATATTAGGTGAGCTTGTCAGCTTTTAGCTTGTTAGCTTTCGGACGACGGACGAGCAAAAAAAATAACCTCGCCAGAGCGAGGTTAGGGGTGTTTATTATTTCACCTTGAGGGAAATAATTAAGCAGTGTTGCGATGTTCCCGTTACTATGCCAAAATCTTTTATATTTTCCCCATCTTCTTGGGTGATAAGAAGGGTTAGGTCAGCTCCATTTTTTACGAAGGGCCCCAATAATGTTTTAACGGCAATTTCGCCGCCGTTTTTTAACAAAGTATACTCGTTTTGGTTTATGACAAAAGCAAAATATCCCATTGTGGTACTCTCTCTACGATGAACAAAGTATATTTATATACCATACTTAAAAATAAGTCAAGTTATGCAAGACAGGTCTTGGGAGCGAGAATATCGCAACCCGCAATTAGTCACGAAAGATGAAAAACCTCAAAAAGACACTTTGCGGTTTTTGAAGTTTTTGAAAAAGGAACAAGATGTCAAAGTGGAAGAACTTGATGTATTAGACCTCGGGAGCGGCACTGGGCGCAATGCCAACTATTTGGCGCAAATGGGGAATACCGTAACGGGTTTTGAAATATCCGACACGGCGATTGGCTTGGCTCGCGAGCGCGCAAAAGAAATCGGAGTGAGTGTTGATTATCGGCGACAAAATATCGGCGCGAAATATCCGTTGGACGATGAAGCGTTTGATATAATAATAGACGTAACCTCTTCGAATTCATTAAACGAAAAGGAGAGGGAAGCATATCTTGCCGAAGCGCACCGCGTCTTGAAAACCGGCGGATATTTTTTCGTCAAAACACTTTGCAAGGATGGCGACCAAAACGCGAAAGTGCTTCTCAAAAAATCCCCGGGGGCGGAGCCGGATACGTACATCAACAAAGATATGGGGCTTACAGAGAGGGTTTTCAGCGAGCAAGATTTCAAGAATTTGTACTCAAAATATTTTATAATCATTCGTCTCGAGAAAAAAACGAGCTATACAAGGTTTAATAATCAAAGCTACAAGCGTAATTTCTGGCTTTCGTACATGAAGAAAATATAAATTGACTCCATTCCCACTATTTGATATTATTTCATCATGAAAGTTAAGCTTGTAAAAAAAGCAAAAATACTGAATATAAAAAAGAGCGCCCTCAAAAACATGGACGAACGCGGTTTCGGCGCGATTCTCGAAGACCTGAGTGATAAGTTTTCGATTATGATTGAGGGGTTGAGTATGGTAAACCAAAAATTTGATACATTTAAAATTGAAATCACTGAGAGAATAGACTCACTTGAGGAAACAATGAGAAGTAATTTCAAAACTGTTTTTGATTATCTTTCTCGAATGGATGAAGATATTCAACAGATAAAATCTGATTTTGCAAATCTCAAAGTCAGTAAAGCAGATGAAACCGAGGTCGCACAAATGAAAATTCGTATCGCCAATCTCGAATACGAACTTGCCCAAGTGCGACGGATTGCGGAACGGAAAGTGTAATATTTGACAAGTTTTTTTATATAGCTATAATATAGTTATTAGCTATATTATTTTTTTTGTATGGAAGACTTTTTTACCAAGAAGCTAAACCGTTCAGGGACGAAGCGCATCTGCCACGAGATACAGATTGTGTTTAAGAGCGACGCCGATCTCAAAGAAAAAACCCTTGAAAAAGCGAAAGGGGAGGGGGTGACGCTCAAAGCGGTGCTTACGATGGCGATGCGGGCGTATGTGAATGATGAAATGGTGTTGGGGATGTGGAGGAGGGAAGAGTTTTATGACGATAAGGGCGACTCTCCGCCGGCGAAGAAAAAACGAAGTAAAATTTCTAATATCCAATTTCCAATATCTAATAAAAATTCTAATGTCAAAAATTCGAAATTTTAACATTAGACATTTTATTAGAAATTAGATATTAGTAATTGGAAATTTTTAAAACGGTAATCAATAAATTAAAAACTAATCAATATAATGTATGGCAAAAATACTTGGTATAGACTTGGGAACGACAAATTCGGCAATGGCGATTATTGAGGGCGGAGAGCCGAAGATTATTGAGAATATTGAGGGTGCGCGAACAACGCCCTCCACCATTGCCGCCGCAAAAAACGGCGAAAGACTTGTGGGCGTGTCTGCAAAGCGTCAGTCCGTGACGAATCCGCAGAGTACCCTCTACGGCATCAAGCGCTTGATTGGGCACAACTTCGACGATGTGGGTGTGCAGAAAGACAAAGGCATCGTGCCGTTCTCTATTGAGAAAGCGGATGACGGCGTGGGGGTGAAAGTAAAAATGGGAGATAAGTTTTATCGACCCGAAGAAATTTCCGCGATGGTGCTCCAGAAGCTCAAAACTGACGCGGAAGCGAAACTTGGCGAGAAAATCACGGATGCGGTTATTACCGTGCCGGCATACTTCAGCGACTCGCAACGGCAGGCAACCAAAAATGCCGGACAGATTGCGGGATTTAACGTGCTTCGCATCGTCAACGAGCCGACCGCCGCTGCGCTTGCCTACGGCTTCAATAAAAAGAAAAATGAAAAAATCGTCGTCTACGACTTCGGCGGAGGAACATTTGATGTTTCGGTGCTTGAGGTTGGAGATGATGTGATTGAAGTAAAATCAACCGACGGCGACGTGCACATGGGCGGGGAAGACATTGATCAAGACATCATCCGCTATATTTCCGACGAATACAAAAAAGAAAGCGGCATTGATGTTTCCAAAGACATGCTCGCGCTTCAGCGCCTGAAAGAGTCCGCGGAAAAAGCGAAGCATGAACTCTCGACTTCGATGGAGGCGGAAATAAACATTCCGTTTATCACTTCCGACGCGTCAGGTCCCAAGCACTTGCTTTTGAAAATAACCCGCGCAAAACTGGAAGAACTCGCGGGGAAATACATCGACAAGTCAATCGAGATTACCAAGCGGGCGCTTGAAGCGTCCACTTTTAAGGTTTCCGAAATTGACGAGATTATCTTGGTGGGAGGGCAAACCCGCATGCCCGCTATCATTGCGGCGGTAAAGAATTTTTTCGGCAAAGAACCGAATCGCACTATCAACCCCGACGAAGTGGTGGCGGTTGGTGCGGCAATCCAGGCGGGAATTCTTCAAGGCGAAGTCAAAGATGTTCTTTTGCTTGATGTTATACCGCTTTCTCTCGGATTGGAAACTTTGGGCGGCGTGGCGACAAAATTGATTGACCGAAACACCACCATCCCGACCTCGCGCTCGCAAACCTTTTCAACCGCGGCGGACAATCAGACATCCGTTGAAATACACGTGGTGCAGGGAGAGCGTCCGCTCGTTTCCGATAATCGTTCCCTCGGACGCTTCATCTTGGACGGCATTCCGCCGGCGCACCGCGGCATGCCTCAGGTGGAAGTTACTTTCGATGTTGATGCAAACGGCATTCTTTCCGTCAAAGCGAAAGAGAAAACTTCCGGCAAAGAGCAGTCCATCCGCATTGAAGGATCATCTGGCCTTTCAAAAGAAGAAGTGGAAAAAATGAAGAAAGATGCCGAACTCCACGCGGAGGAAGACAAAAAGAAGCAGGAGCTTACGGAAGTGAAAAATAAGGCGGAGTCGGACATTTATACTGCGGAAAAGGCGCTTCGCGATAGTGGCGACAAAGTTCCGGCGGAAATGAAAATAGCGGTGGAAGGGAAAATTACCGCTCTTAAAGGTTTGAAAGAAAGCACCGATAAAGAAGCCATTAAAAAAGCGACGGATGAACTTTCAAGCGAACTTTCCAAAATCGGCGATGAAATGATTAAGCACGAACAAGATGCGAAGCCGGCGGAAAGTGTGCCGGCAGAAGAGAAGAAAGACGAAAAGAACGATAGTAATGTCCGCGATGCGGATTTCAAGGAAGGGGAAGAGGGGAAATAGAAAAAGAAAAAACGCGACCGTAAGGGTCGCGTTTTTTGTACCAAACTAATTCACAAATAATGTTCCCATGCCGGCAAAGAGCAGGAAGAGTGTTTTTAGCCCAAATATGAGGTTGCAAACAATAAAAGTTATCCACACCACCCCTAAAATAATCGGACCGATTACCGTAGTGGCAATTTGTAATTCAATGCCATAGTCGCTTGCCGCCCGCACTACCCCGAACGGATTTAACAGCATTTGCCAAAAAGCGGATGTTACCATGTCGGGATTTGCAAAATAATATCCGATTGCCCAACCTGCGGCGCAATAAGACAAAGTAACGGCAATTAAAGCGTATTGTAAAGAACGATTCACGAGAGGTCTCCTTCGGCGGGGAAAAATGATGCTCGGTACTACTCGGGTATCTTTTCATTTTTGTTGCTTTTTGTCAAGCTTACGCCCTTGCTTTTTAAGAGACAATATGCTATAATTATGTAAGAAACTTTTTGTCAATGAGGATATTTTATGGAACAGAATCTTATTATTTTTGCGTCGGGTACTGAAACAGACGGCGGTACGGGCGCCGCGAATCTTGTTCGAAAATTACCTAATGTTAATGTTGTTATTGTTTCAAATCATGTGCGCGGCGGAGTGAGGCGTGAGGCGGATGCAAACGGTGTGCCGTTTTATTATTTCCCCGGTCCGTACACAACGGAAGGCTACCGCGAACTGATTTATGAAATCAGTGAAAATATGGACGTGGATGTGGGGGATTGGTGGCACGCGCTTTCCGGCTGGTTCAAAAAAGTGTACTGGCTTCCACCCGCGCGAACGTTTAATATCCACCCCGCTCCGTTGCCGCAGTTTGCCGGAATGTATGGCGAGAAACTTCATCGGATGGTGTGGGACGCATACCAAAAAGGTGAGATTACCGAAGGCGAGATTGTCATGCATTTTGTCACTGAAAAGTATGACGATGGACCGGTATTCTTCAGAACGCCACTCCCTCTTCGAGGCATTAAAACCTATGAAGATTACAGGAAAATTGTCCGCATTCATGAGCACAACTTTCAGCCTCGACTTGCAGAACTTGTCATGAATGGCGATATTTCGTGGGACGGAGTAAATCCCGAATCACTCCGAACATAAGCATTTTATGAGAACGTCGCCCCGAAGCCAAAGCTCGCGGGGCGGTTTTTTTTATGGTAAACTGAGGATATTATCAGGCAAAATATATTTATATGAAAAAAGTAAAAATTTATACCACCGCCACGTGCACGTACTGCAAGATGGCGAAAGAGTTTTTTAAGGAGAAAGGCGTCGAGTATGAAGAATACAACGTCGGCACCGATGTTGAAAAAAGAAAAGAAATGCTTGATATAAGCGGTCAGATGGGCGTGCCGGTCATCACCGTGGAAGGAGAAACGGAACCCATTATCGGCTTCGACAAACCGCGGCTCATCAAAGCGCTCGGACTGTAAAAATTTTACACAATTTTCCGCCCGCAAAAGATGCGGGCGGAATCCCGCCCTCGTAGTTCAATGGATAGAACGGCTCACTCCTAACGAGTCGATGTAAGTTCGATTCTTGCCGAGGGCATAAGAGCGAAGCGAATATGACCTCGGAGGAAGCCAACTGCTTGGCTTCCGTCAAGAATCGAACGCCGGAACGACCTAATTTTCTTGAGCGAAGCGATTAGAAAATGGAAGTGCCTGTGTGGTGCCATGCCCCCGCGGGGCAGGTGAGGTGAGGAGTGGGTTTAGGGACCCGCTCCGCAAGACCTTTTGAGAAATTTTGAAAGCGAAGCGAATCAAAAAGTCCAAAAGGTATACAGTGCCTGTAAGGCAGACCCAGACAAACTTTTCCGCAGAAAAGTTTAGTCGAGGGTGAGGAGTGGGTAGGGACCCGCTTCGCAAGACCTTTTGAGAAATTTTATGAGTGAAGCGAAATAAAATATTCAAAAGGTGTACCGCTCCTGTAAGGAGATACTCTTGCCGAGGGCACACGTAGCGAGAGCAAAAGTACCTCCTCACACCGTCGTCATTCCCTCGGAAGAGCGACCTAAATTTTAACGACCGCAGGGAGTAGAAAATTGGAAGTACTCTTGTGGTGGGAATCTAGATTTTAGTTCTGGTTCCCCCAAAAGTCATTTCGCCGCGAGGAAGACGACGAGCGGTTAAATAAGAACTAAAACAAGAAGTTTTTAAGGGGTGTGAGGACTTACGAGCAAAAAAACTGGTAAAATAAGCTTGTTTGTGGTATAATGTGAGGAATTATGGATAAAAAATCCCTGTCCGAACAAGACATTTGCTCAAAGTTCATTCTGCCCGCTATCATCAATGCGGGCTGGGATTTACAGCTCCAAATCCACGAACAAAAAACGTTCACCGCGGGGCGCATCCAAATTCACGGTAGGTCAATCTCGCGCGGCGAAAAAAAGCGCGCTGATTTTATTCTCTACTACAAAAACCATCTGCCTATTGCCGTTGTTGAAGCAAAAGACAACACGCACAGCGCAAGCGCCGGACTGGAGCAAGCGCTTGATTATGCGCAAACTCTCGATGTTCCTTTTGTATACAGTTCCAACGGGGACGCATTTATCGAGCACGACCGCCTGACCGGAACGGAAACTGAAATACTCATAGATGAATTTCCTTCACCCGAAGAATTATTCCGTCGGCTTTCCCACGCGAAAGATTACAACGACGAGCAAAAACAAATCGTTTTACAAGATTACTATGACGACCCTTCCGGCAAAGACCCGCGCTACTACCAAGAAACAGCCGTCAATAAAGTCGTTGAAGCGGTAGCAAAAGGCAAAGACCGACTTTTACTCGTCATGGCGACGGGTACGGGTAAAACTTACACGGCATTTCAAATCATTTGGCGCCTCTGGAAATCTCGCAC
>OBEQ010910646.1_pt1 | contig 14255 bp, 16 predicted proteins | sample 1670901 | NCBI WGS metagenome assembly OBEQ01 (sample SAMEA104232315, study PRJEB22302) | groundwater metagenome | biome: forest; feature: aquifer; material: groundwater | place: USA | collected 2011-08-07 | depth 5.4 m
AAGAGATACTATCAAAAATAAAATCCTATGTCAACAGGTTAATTTTGGCTCTTCTCTGAAAATTAAAAAGCGGATCTCTCCGCCAGTACTTGTTGGCCTAATCATCTGCTTCATCAATTTGCCAACCCCATAAATAATCACCTATCCAGGTAGCAATTACGGCTACAATATAGATAGCTGTTGCAAGCTCCATTGGAGTACTAATTGGAAAGTTATAACCAAAATAACGAAGAATTACAGATAAAGTAAGATATCCAATTAGGCATATATAGGATCCCCGCCTAGTCCAATCAAGTGTAATTTTGTTATCATCCCATTGTTTCTTAGTCATTAGGCCCCCAGTTGTTAAAGTATAAATATAACAATACCAAATCCCTTCGGTATTGTCAATATCTGCTCGGAACGAAAGACGATCTAGTTCTTATCGATCTGGACTTTGATCTTATCCGATCCTTCTGGGATGTGTTTCAGCCAAAATGGCGAAAGAATAATATGAGTTGATTCAACTTCTTTTATACTGTTAAAATAGTCGCGTACTCCCGCTTCGTTCATACCGGCGATATCTTTTAATATTTTGTTTTGATCCAATTTGAATATGCTTTGTCCAGCTACTTTAATTGTAAACTCCACAAAGTTATTGTCGGGGCTTATTGTAGGATTAAAATAACCGATGGCGAGGTCTTTGGGTAGCAGCTCCATGTTACCGTTCTTGGAAGTATATTTATTAATTAATTCCTGCGCAGAATCTTCTTTAAATGCAATGGTCTCTACTGTCCCACTAATAGTCATCTGTAGAGTTTTGGCTGCGTCATTAACATTAACATTTGTTATTGGGGTAGCAAATTTAATAGGGATTGAATCTAAAACCCTAAGTCCTGCCGCCTGATCTTTTAGTGATTTCAATACTTTTTGTTTTACCTTTTCGGTTAATGTTTCTTGCGCTTTGGTAAAATCTTCTTCGGTAACTACTTTTGATAATCCGATAACGCCTCCGCTTATGGCCTTATCAGAGGTGGCGTAAAAGTCATTTGCTTTGGGGGTGCCCTCAAAACCTGGGATTATAAACTTATCCGCAGGGATATTATACTCTTCTCCGGGTCTATCGGCGTAAACGGGAGACATTATGGAGCCGGGTGTTATTGTATCTCCGGTTTTGACCATCCCGGGAACCAAAATAGTTTGCGGGATTCTAAAGATTAGACCGCTCGTTGATTTAAATCTTGTAGTAGCGACTAAGCGTTGAGAGGCTGATCCCTTGTTATAAATTGTTATAGTGCCTCCAGCTTTTTGGGCTACATTCTTTTCGCCAGTAGTTGGAACTTCAATTGATTCTTCCTGTTTTTGGCTAAATCTTTGACCAGGAATACGGTTTAAATCAGGGTCAACCCCAGTAGCTAAAGTTGAGGCCGTAACCTTAATCTGTAAATTAATAGGTTGTCTGAGCGGTCTTATAATCACGGTGGCGCTACCCAAAACATTGTAAAGAATCAGGAATAGAACCAATATTGCGCCACCGGCTAAAAATAATGGCATTTTTTTCAAAACCTTGGCCGATTTGATAGACTTACCCGATTTGAACTTGTCATTTGCCGCCCACTCTTCAACCATCGCTTCTTTTTTGCCTTCAAAGGCCTCGAGTCTTCCTTTTATGTCTACCTCGAAAACTTGTTCTTTTTCCTGTTTTATTTTCAATGGGTGGTCGGGTTGTACCTTGAAAATATCTCGGATGACACGATTTGATTCTGAGACCGGCATAATATTTCTATTTCTTATTGCCGCAAGGACCACTTCTGCCTCAGGTTCATTATTGATATTATCGGTTTTTTCTATTTCTCTTGGTTGGGTGCCAAGTTCAACTGGCTCATCCTGCCCGCCTCGCCGAGACGAGTCGAGGCCGGGTGGAACCTCCTCAATATCTGTTGTCTGTTCTGGAACATTAAAAGTACTGCTTTCAGGCTGAACTTCCTCTGGTGTTTGGATAGGTTGGTATTTGACTTCTGCGGCTGGAGGTTCTTTTTGGCTTCTGACTAATGGACGAGGCGGGGCCTGTTTTGCCGATTTAGTAGCCTTTTTTTCTAATAAATCTATGCCATGTTTAGTGGCGAATTCAGAAATTATCGGGTCAGCAGTCATCACGCTGACTAATTTCCCTGATGAGTCTGCCTCGTTTTTTATAACTTCGAAATATTGTTCTTGCTTTGTAAATCTTGAACTCTTAGGAAAAATAAATATTACCTCTTGGGCATCGGTATTTTTGAATAAATCAAAAACCTCATCGAAGGTATCGCCCTTTGAAACATTTATGATCTTAGTTGAAGCCACCCGGTAATACAACTTTGACAAAATAGCATTGCCGAATATTCGTAAATATCAACAAAGTATCTGTTAAGTTGTTTTAATTTAATTATATACCCGGTTATCACTTGCTATATGGCAGGCAGGTCAAAGTTGTATTACCGGGCCATTTATTTAATTATATCACAATTAATTTTTAACTACTCCACAGTAGCTCTAATTCTCCTAACTCCAGATGAAACCGCCTCTTCCTTTGTGATTTTAAAATGACCAATCTCACCGGTGTTTTTAATATGTGGTCCCCCGCAAAACTCACGAGAAACCAAATTATCTTGCTGGCCAATCTCATATACATCAACAACTGGGGGATAATTCATCCTCGAAGAATGCAGGGCATCCGTTTTGATCGCCTCTTCATAATCCATAGTTACTCTTTCGACCGGCAGATTTTGGGCAATAAAATCATTTACCATATTTTGAACTTGTTTGATCTCCTCGCCAGTTAACTTCCGCGGAAATGTAAAATCAAAGCGCAATCTATCAGCATTTATGTCTGAACCAGCTTGATGAACTCGCTCACTGAAAACTTTACGCAGTGCCGCCTGGAGCAGATGAGTAGCAGTATGTAATCTAGTAACTTTGGCTAACTCTTCTTCATTACCAGCTTTTAATTCGCCAGTATCAAGTATTAATCCATGCCCTCCGAATTTCTTCTCCGCGCCAGCACGAGACTTCTCCTGGTGCTTTTTAAATTCTTCTTCAAACTCTTCTCGAGTCAATGCTTCTGCCTTCGTGGTCCCTATTTCTTTAATAATTTCGTAAGGCAGCCCGTAGCTTTCATAAAGAGTAAATGCAGATACGGCGTCAATTCTTTGCAGTTTTTCCAATTCTTTTATGCCATTGCCGACAGTTTTATTAAATTTTTCATATTCCATCCACATTGCATTAATAGTATTATCACGATTTTTCAAAAGTTCAGGATAAATTTTCCCATATTTGTTAAAAATGATTTTCATTAACTCCTCAAGTGTATCTGCCCTGAGTTTATAGATATGCTGATAAACAAAAATGCGACGCATAAGACGCCTTAGGACATAACCGGCTTCTTTATTTGAGGGCTGAACGCCATCAGACAATAGAAATACAATACTGCGGGCATGATCAGAGATAATACGCCTGATTTTATCGGATAATTCTTTTGATAAAAAAAACAAAAGTGGCGAGAATAAATCGGTATCAAAAATTGTTGAGACATTTTGCGATATCATCGCAAGACGCTCAAGGCCCATACCAGTGTCGATACCCTTTTTTGATAGGGGTAGGAGATTTGCTTTTCCAGCTAAAAGTTGTTCGCGTGAGCCATCGCAGAAAAATTCGTTGAAAACTATGTTCCATATCTCTACATCCTGGTCATTGGCATTCTTGCAATACACTTCCGTCGTTGGACCGCATGGCCCATTACTACCAGTTGGACCCCAGAAAACATCTTCCATGCCCTCCTCTCTTATATTATCGACACCCAAGTTTTGCCAGATTTTTTTTGATTCTTCATCTTTTGGAACAACATCGGAACCTATAAATACCGTCACATAAGAAATTTTCAAACCTAATTCTTTTGTAATAAATTCATGAGCATATTTGATTGCATCTTCTTTCCAGTATCCACCAAATGAAAAATTGCCGAGCATTTCAAAGAATGTCAGATGTGTTTCGTCTCCGACCTCATCAATATCCGAGGTTCTCATAGATTTTTGTATTGAGGCGGTGTTGAGTGAGCCGAAATCTTTCATTGGGTCAGCTTCGCCTGTGTAGTACGGTTTGAATTGCTGCATACCGGCCGTGGTGAAGAGTACCGAAGGGTCATTGGGTAAAAGAGAAGATGAGGGCACAATCTTATGTCCCCTTTCTTCAAAAAATTTCAAAAATTTTTCACGAATCTCAGAGTGAATCATATTGGGCATCACCTCAAAATCTCATATTTTGCTGCAATCACAGAACTTAGGCTGCGAACACATTCAGAATTCCTCGGTATAGTATTACTATGCCTTGTCATTCTTCAGAGTTCTCGCTCTAAGTTCTGTGATTTCGCTACGAAAGAGGGTTTTGAGGGGATGCCTTATAATAAAACAAAAGCCTGAATATTTCCAGGCTGATATAATATTAGACTGACGAATATTACATGACCCATTTACCCGTAGGTAATACCAATAATCGTAGATAAGGCTTCAGAATTTGTAGGGCATGACCCATTTCTGTTTTATACACAATAAAAACATCATCATCTAAAATAGCCATGGCTGCAGCTGAAAAAGTTTCAAGCATAAGAGTTATATCGTCTGGATAAATTGACACTCCGGCCAATGTCTCTGCTTGTTTTTGATGTTTTTTAAAGATTCTTTTTATCAGGCTATAGAAATTAGATACTTGTTTTTGTGACCATTTTCTATGAAATTCATTGGACGGCAAGTCATAGTAGTTTTTAGCCAGATATTTAAAAGTCCAAATCCATCTCTCATATATGAAAAATAGGTCAGCGACTAAACGCTCAGGTATATTTATTTTTTTATTATTACTTTGCTGATAACCTCCAAAATGACACAATCTACCCATTGCCATATTTATTTTCCATATAGCTTCTGTTTTTGGAAAACCATAATCCAAATCAGTTATAGATACAAAGATATCCCAAGATAGTCTTTCGTAAACTATTACAAGAGCTTTTTCTTGAGAGCCTAGGGAGTCCAATTTTTCTTTTAGAAGAACTTTCCCGATAAGATCTTTGATCTCCTGATCGTTCATAAGGGAAGCCTCCGGTACTAGACCTAATTATTAAAAATCTATAATAAACATAGCAATAATCGCGGCGTAGTACAATATAATAACCGTCCCCAGCTATGGTATTGAGTAAATAATTTTGCCACCTTCGAAAATATGCAAGTCGTTGGCCTCTTCTGAAATCGTGAATACCGTTGAGTTGTGAAATACAAAGGAAGCGGAAATGGCAGAAAGGTGGCGTGTATGGACTTTATGGCGGAAACCAAACTGATCCGATAGGTCATTGAACTTACCAGGTCTTAGTTTGTCGGCTATCACCTTAGGTCGTAAGCCCTCGACCATAACGCCCGAATGAAGAATATCTCCGTTTTCATTGATTAAAATTGCGCCATCAAAATTGAGAGTTGTTTCTATATCCCTACCCTTAACTGATTTATGGCCAAGGCTTCTTATATTTATACTCTTTTTATTAAAAATATCCTGATCGCCATCTGATATATCTGTAAATTTGTACCATTTATCCTGCCAGCCCAAAACTATAAATAAGCCAAAATTTTTGCGCCGACTCATCAAATCAAGCATGAAGTCGCTAATCTTCATTTTGAGGTCAAAAGGTATTTTAACTTTGGATCCTTTTAATACCTTGGCTATCTCCGACAAGTGTTTCGCCATCGCAACCTTGCCTACACTGTTTGGCTTAATCAGTTTGCGATATCTTTCAAGTAACCAGGAACTTGCCTGTACTTTACCGCCATGACCTATGCCAAATACCAGTTTACAGCCAATAGATGAACAGTCATCGGTTTCCGGAACAGGTTCTTCTTCTTTATTTCCTCCCCTCACTAAGATATCTGGTTTAATCTTTTTTAATTCACTGCCAACCCCCATGTCTTTAGGGTTTTTACCATGGCTTGATATGACAACCTCGTCAACAAATTCAAGGGCTTCTATCAGCTCTTTTCTTTCCTTCTGCGACATAAAAACAAAGCCCTTTTTCTTTTTGAGCCAGTTGTCGTTGTTGAGTATAACGACTAATTTATCACCCAGTTTTTTGGCGTCTTGAAATAATCGTATGTGGCCGACACGCAAAGGATCGAACCCACCGCTAACAGCTACAATTTTTGCTTTTGGTTTCGCCATTCAAATAAAGACGAGAATATTAGTCGGCGAGTTTCATTTTGTCGGGCTGCCGAGATTCGAACTCGGACTAAAACGTCCCAAACGTCTCGTGCTACCATTACACCACAGCCCGCCTAAGCTCTTAGCTATTATTGTTGTTTTATCATAACATCTTTGTGTTTTACTTTCAATGAATTTTATGTTAAAATAATCTCATTAAATTAATTTCCCCTTGTAGCTCAATGGATAGAGCAGTGCTCTTCTAAGGCATTGTTGGGGGGTCGATTCCCTCCAGGGGGACAAGGAAAATAAAATAAATGGTGGCCGTAGCTCAATGGTGGAGCACCGCTCTGTGGCAGCGGGGGTTACGGGTTCGACTCCCGTCGGTCACCCTGACAAACAAAAAATCTTGTTCTTGTGGCAGGATTTTTTGTTTGTACTGATTGGTCGGGAGTCGAACCCAAACGAAGGGGTCGGGGAACGATGATGGTTCCCCGATGAGGAAGAATTGAAACCGCTTGGTTTCAAAGAAGAAAATAATTTATAGCGAAGGGATTAAATTATTTTCTGATGGGTCCCACTCCCGTCGGTCACCCATCGTGGAATTGGAATCAAAACAGACCATTATTAGGTCTGTTTTGGGTTCTAGCTGAAGTGGACATTAGGAATTTTTGATGATTAAATTAGTTTATGGAAAATAAAACTATTTTTATTCTTTGTGGTGAAGCTTTTTCCGGAAAATCAACGCTTGCAAAGAAAATATCAGATTTATATGGAGTTAAGATTGTTGGTCGTGATGAAGTATATTTTGCTATTGAAAAAATATTAGCACTAGAAAATACACCAGAAGATGATGACGACAATTTGTGGAAGAATATGTGGCCGCTAGTACTTCAAGGTACTAAGAATCAACTTTTATTGGGAAATTCTGTCGTAGTTGATGATAATTGTCTTTATCTTAGCCAACGTGACGAACTTCGTTCTGTCGCAAAACAAGCAGGAGCCAAGAGTCTGCTTATCTACTTAAATATTCCAGCCGAGATACTAAAAAACAGGAAAGAGGAAAATAAAATTAGTAAAAATAGGCACGATGTCCCATCTGAGTGGATGGAAGAGGATTCAAACCTTTTTGAGAGACCGATGGAAACTGAAAAACCCATTATCTGTACGGCAGATACAAAAATTGAAGAACTGTTCGAGGGTGTTATATAGGGCAGGGTGGAGCAGAATTTGATAAGATTAAAACATGACAGAAGAGCTAAAACAAAAAATGACATCTCAAGATATTGTTGTCTTATACAACAAGTTAGAAAACTTGGGAATTAAAATTTGGGTTGATGGCGGCTGGAGTACTGACGCATTGCTTGGCAGACAGTTACGACCACACAAAGACTTAGACATTGCCATTGAATGGAAGGATGTACCCAAACTTCGTGACTCACTTGGAGAAGATGGATATAAACAAATTAGAGAAGATAGTAAGTGGAACTTTGTTTTAGCAGATAATAAAGGCCACGAAATTGATGTGCATGCTTTTATCTATGATGATAGGGGAAATATTGTTGATGGCATAATGTATCCAGCCGAATCTCTTACCGGAACAGGAGAAATAGATGGGCTTAAGGTTAGATGCATTTCGCCTAAATACATGGTTGAATTTCTTGCTCCATATATACACAAATGGCCAGAAAAATATTTGGAAGCTGTTTCTGCTTTGTGTGAAAAGTTTGGCATAGATAAACCCAAGGAACTTACTGAATTTAAGAAATGGTGAGCTATAGATTAACGGATACGCTCGCACCCCTATAGGATATTGTGGTAGTATTTTGGTATGAAATTCAATTTTGAAAAAATGGATAAAATTGGGGAGGGGGAAGATAAAAAAGTATATGTTCATCCAAAAGATGAAAGCAAAGTCGTGGCTCGCTTTAAGGAAAAAGAAGAGAACCTTGTTGAAACAGCAAGACAAATAAAGGGTCGTTTTTATTTAACAAAAATACTACATCTAATATTCCCGACCTCGATTCCAGACGTTAGCCTTGTGGCAAAAGGTGAGAATACAATATTAGTTTCTGAAAAGAAAAAACTGGATGAATTGCACAAGAAACATAACAAACTTCGCACGCAAGTAAGGTACGAAAACAATCAATCTCCAGAATTAAGCAAGGAGTACTCTAGAATATATGAAGGCCACGAAGATAGATTAATATGGGACGACAAATACATAGACTTTCTTAGAGATATCGCTTCTTTGGGTGTTGACCTAGATCCTTCTCCGAGTAACTTTGGCTATGACAAAGACAAAAACTTAGTGTATGTAGATAATGATTTTAAACCTTGGAAAATAAGAACAAACCAAGAGAAAACAAGAGTAGAGATGATTAAGAATTACGACAGAGAACAGATTCTAGAAGCATCGGACAAACTAGATGAAGAAACGAGAGGTAAAATTAAATCTCACTTAGATAGGCTAGACACTCTTTTTAAAGAAGAACAAGAAAAACTGGGTTATACATAGCCCAGCGAAAAAAACTGAGAGGATAGACTTGGAAGAAAATATCCTAAATCTTCTTTTATCTTATTCCAATCTAGGGTTCTGAATTTGGGGACTAGCCCACCCATCGATTGACAAAATACCATGAAAGCGGTATTCTGGTTTTATTCTTTATAGAAACGAGGCGACCATGATTCGAATCCTCTACATCAACGATGATCCTGCCGAGGCCTTACTCGAAGAAGCATTTGAAAAACTAGGTATTACAATTGAGCTGACAGTTGCAGAAGATGTATCGAATGCCAGAAAGCAATTGGCTCAAGCTGAGAAGTTCGACACAATATTCATGGATTATGAATTAGGTGGTGGTCAAACTGCTATATCAAGCGGTTTAATGAGATTGGCTCTTGAAAAAGGATTTGGGGCTGAGAAAAAGCCACTCATTGCTTACAGCCAAGGGTATAACAGTGAATTATTGCGAGATGGCTGCTCACACTCATGTGTGTGGTATAATCTCGATGAATTAGTTTGCCAACTTTTTACAATATAACTGAGGAAACTCGGTTTTTTTTAATTTATAAATAATAGGTCGTAAATATACTCAAAATAAGGCTTATTTTATAGGTTTTTAAGACTTGCTTTTATATATAACTTATGTTATAATTGTAGTATAGGAGATGGATAATGACACTTACAGAGAATCGGGCCGGAACTATGGCCAAAGCCGCTATGTTTTTGGTGGCAGTAGTAGTTGGAGGGTTCGCCCTCTTCTATCTCGCCACCGCGTTCTTTAACATTAACTCGTGGTTGTGGACACATTTCTTGGGGATTGGCGTTTTCGACTTTTTCCTGGAAATACTTCTACTAGTCATCGACGCTGCCTTGTTCGCAACCATCATGTGGCCGCTTGCGATTCTTGGCCGCCGCTTTTATCGGTGGATGAGCTGGGAACCCAAGTGGTGCGCTTGGCGTATCGCTTTCACCGCGATCTTTGTGGTCATGATCTTCTCGCACTACGCAACGAGCTGGAAGCTAAGGCCATTGAAGATCGCTTTCCGTGCCGTCGCCGGCACCATTTCTCGAGCGGAAGCCGGTATCCAGATCATGGATTTCCACGGTTCGGTCGACGCCGTCATTGATGAGCGGGATCGATTCTTAGCCCGCCGCCAATGCTTGCCAGGCCTAATATTCAACGGCCGATGGTGGGTCACGGACAAACATTCACCGGACATGGCGATGGTCTACATCTACACCTGGCTTCCAAGGCCAGTGTACGATAAACTCATGACCAATATATTTTTCGACGGAGACAGCCAGGCATACCAGAAATGGCTGAACCCTCCCGCTCCCGCCAAACTAGTTCTGCGGCCCGTGCCGCCAACCACGCCAACGCCGTCACCGCGCAAGAGGCAGCGGTCACCCAAACAGACATAACAAAAAGGGCGGCATTCCACCGCCCTTTCCAACCACACCCACCCGGGTGTGGTTTTGATTCATACCAATATTTGACATTATTGATAAACAGTGCAAACTATTGGTAGTTTAGAATGATCTTTAAAAACTACAGTGAGGTGATGCGTGCAGTTTCAGTCTCTCCCAAAGGGATTTGTTTTAGCAAAACCAATCGCCCAAGAAGGCTATGATGAAAAAGTAATTTATCAACTCGATGAACAAGGCAGACTAGTCATTACTCGCAAAAGAGATGGCTGGAAGCTCCTAGTTTTAATAACCTCTACAGGAGAGATCAAAATCTACACCGACGGTATCAATGAAATTGACAGTCGCCTCGACCACATTAAAGAAGAAATCAAAAAACTTAACCTACCAGGTAATACATTGATAGTAGGAGAAGCGATTATAGAAACTTGGGGAATGGATGAGTATACTCAGATAATAAGCTTTTTCCATTCTAATACAGACAAGGCTATGGCAATTCAAGAACGGATCGGCAAAGTTAAATTAATGATCTTTGCTATTATCCCATTGGACCTCGAGTCTCCACTAAGTTGGTATACTACGTTTGAAAGTCTTGATATTAGACTCGGAAGCTTTAAGCCTGGTTTTAAGTACATTAAGATGGTTCAAGTAATGAATTGCACTTATAATGAGGCCAAGAGCATAGTTGAGACTCATGGCTGGGAAGGATTAGTCCTTTATGATAAGGAATACCAACTAACTTATCGACTGGATGGTAAAAACCCGAAACGACCGGCCGGTTGTTATAAATGGAAGCCCGTCCTTGAAGACGACTTCATTGCCAAAGAAAAGATCTGGCACCAGATTAATTGCAGATCTCGTAGTCAAGGCTCCGGGAAAGTATTAAAAGAGTTAGTGTTATTCCAGATCGACTCGGCCACCGGCCAAGAGTTTGAGTGCGGCAAGATGGGCACGTTCAATAACGAAACGCGTGCAAAGTTCGGCAAGAAACCGTTGCCATTCGTGGTGAAGTTAGAATTCGAAACGCGCTTCGCCAAAACCGGCAAATTCCGAAATGCTCGTTTCATTGGCCTACGCACCGACAAAGAAGTAGCTGACTGTGTCTCTCCTAAAAGTTATCCTGAAGCTATATTCAAATAAAACAAAACCCCTCAAAGGGGTTTTTAAATTGTATCGACGCTTTCAGTTTTCCACACCTGACTATAATATTGGCAAAAATCACAATCGTCCGTAGCGGCAGGAATCGTATCAGCCATGAGGCAAACACGCGCAGCCATCAGCGCCGGCTCTATCCAGCTGACATCCAGACGACATGGGAAAAGCTGCATCTTAAATGAAAGCATACCATCAAAACTTCTGGAATCTCTCTGGGCATTGGCGACAACTAGATATCCCTTTTTGGAAACAGGAAATCCCGCGCCTTGTTTATTGAGTAGCCAGGCATAAATCTCTAATTGCAGTTTGTAGTCTTCCATATACTCTGGAGGAAATGGCGGATTCTTATCGGAACTGGTAGCTTTGTAATCGACTACCACCAACTCTTGGACCAAGAGAGACCTAACTAACCAAACATCATCCAATATACCAGTTACCAAAAAATTACTAGGCTCATGATAGGCCTCCATAACCCTAAATTTTTTCCGTGGATGAGCAAATGGCACTCCTATTATATTGTTCTCCCTCATTATAGAGTGGCTGAGACCATGTTCTCGACAAAGATCAAACTCTTTCTTAAGTAAGCCATCGACTGCAATATTAAGCATCGGATGAATCATTTTCGGCCTCCGAATGCCTAGCCGATTATATAAATAGAAACAGCGGGGGCAATGCAGGAAATCAACCAAGCGTGTACGACTTAGCCTGAATGGCTCTTTGGAATCAGGTACAAAAATCAGTTTTCTTCTGCGCGATTTGCTCATCTCAAGCCTTTTTTTAATGAACCACAGTATTTGGCTATATTGCCTTTTAATTCCTAACTTGTCAAAGGAGTCGAATTCCTTGAATAATTAGCAAAATAATACTAAAATTGAATAAAGTAACCCCACAATATGGGGCTAGGTCGAAAAACAAAAATTAGCATTTAATTTAAAATAAAAAATTATGCAAGCTATAAACGTAAATTGGTTAGCAGTATTAGTAGCTGCTGTCTCGAATATGATAATCGGCGGTTTGTGGTATGGGCCGATTTTTGGTAAAAAGTGGCAAGCCTTAATGGGCTGGTCCCATTCTACACCAGAACAGATGGCCGCCATGAAAAAAGGCATGGGCAAGTCTTATTTTATAATGTTTATCGCCGCATTGGTTATGGCTTATGTTTTTGCACATACCATATCTTACGCCGGAGCTAAGACGCTAATGGATGCGATAGCAGTCGCCTTCTGGACATGGCTAGGATTTATTGGCACAGTAACCCTTTCCAGTGTCTTATGGGAAAAGAAGCCAAAGGCATTGTGGGTCCTAAACAATGGCTACTGGTTAGTTAGCTTGATAGTGATGGCCAAGATATTGGTCATGTGGAAATAGTTTCAATCTCGCCCCGTCATTGGTGTGAGAATTGCGGGTATCGTATAACGGCTATTACATGAGTTTTCCAAACTCATGACAGGGGTTCGACTCCCCTTACCCGCTCAATGATAAACAAACCAAAACTACTAAAAATAATTCTTAACCTAGGAGCACTTTATTATTTGGTAGGATCCTATGTTCATTTTTTTGGGATAACACTCTTCCCTTGGTATGACGGGAGACTTTATACTCCTTATCACGATTCAGTTATTTCTCTTGTGGCAGTAGTCTTGGCACTACTTTTAATAACAATTGCAAAGGATCCTGTTAAAAACATAGATGTGCTGAGAACAGCCATATTTTGTGCTTTTATCGCCAGTATCTTTAGTGTACTAATCATTTGGAAAGTAGATTTCGCTGCCTTAGGAGCTCCTGCCAAAAAATTGCAAACAATTACCGAAGGTATCCTAGGATTTATTTATTCTGTCATCTTGATTTGGTTATATCCACGAAAAATTTATACTTAGAACCCCCGGTATAACCCGCCAGCAATGGCAGCTTGCCTGCCGATTTAGGCAGGTTTTTAATTTACGATACCCGTGATATTATCTGTAATTATGGATAATAGACCGATCGGAATTTTTGATTCTGGAGTAGGGGGATTGAGTATATTGAGGGAACTGCACAAATTGTTGCCCGGAGAAGATTATATATTCTTGGCCGATCAGATCAATGTGCCCTACGGTGAGAAAAATAAAAGCCAACTAATATCTCTGACTTATAAAATTGTTGATTTTTTTATTTCAAAAAATGCGAAGCTTATAGTGGTCGCGTGCAACACTGCTACCTGTTACACAATTGATGCCTTAAGAAAAAAATACGATCTCCCTATTGTCGGAACGGTACCGGCAATTAAGCCAGCCATTGAAATGACAAGAACAAATGTCGTGGCTGTTATTTCAACGCCCGCAACATCAAAAAGCAGTGTACTAAATGATCTGATTAATAAATATGGAAAAGATGTTGAAGTAATAAATATCGGCTGCAAAGGACTTGAAGATACGGTAGAAAATGGCAAATTAAATAGCCCTCAGACAAAAAACTTAGTTAAAAAATATCTAGTTGATATAAAAAACTCGAGAGCGGACCACCTTGTATTGGGCTACACACACTATCCTTTTTTAAAATATTATATCCAACAAACCTTAGGACATTCAATCAAATTAGTAGACTCTGGACTGGCTGTTGCCAACAGAACCAAATCGCTTCTATTAATTAATAAAATATCTAATACTACCCAAAAGCTCGGAAAAACCATTTACTTTACTACGGGGAATCCTAAGAAATTCTCTGAAACGGCATCGGTTTTATTAAAGCAATCAGTCATTGCAGCTAAAATAAGATTATATAAATAATTATTTATATAATCATTGGATAACAAGCGACCGAATGGGAGCGCAGTGCCCAGCGCCAGTAGGCGGCGGGTATTAATGACCCCCTCCCCGGACTCGCCTTTCAGGCTATGTCCGGGGTTTCCTTTTTTCGCTGCCGCTGTCATGAGAATCAGAAGCTTGAATCATGGGGAAGGTCTTCCTCTCCTTGCTTCTGAATGTATCTTTGAATCTGTTCC
>OBEQ010275683.1_pt1 | contig 14252 bp, 10 predicted proteins | sample 1670901 | NCBI WGS metagenome assembly OBEQ01 (sample SAMEA104232315, study PRJEB22302) | groundwater metagenome | biome: forest; feature: aquifer; material: groundwater | place: USA | collected 2011-08-07 | depth 5.4 m
CCGGCGCATCAGGTGGTCTTTTCCAGGATGCTCCGCGGGATTGCCCGCACCGCATTGAAGACCGCGCGAAACGTACCTCCGGCGACGCTTTCGGTAGACCAGGAAGGATCGGTCAAGTAGAATCAGGTGAGGCGGCTGCTCGGTAGCCTCTTCCATATCGGGGTCCCATGAGAGGAGCCTCTGTTGGCGCTCCAGTCTGGCGTTGGACCCCATATCTGACTCGGCTGATTACCAAGAGCAGCCCGAGCAACACGCCGTGCCGAAGTAGCACGACGTGTTGGTTCCTGACCTGCCTGCCGCGCTGTGCGTGTCTGCCGTGCTGGGCACGGCACAGGCAGGCGACAGCCACCGACGCGCCTTCATCCGCACACCGGAGGGGTGCGGCATTCGGCGTTTTGTCAGTAAAATACCGCTAAACTGCTCGACCGATTCCTGCGACACACCGCGTTGTGCCAATCCGACATCTCGCTGCTATTGTTTAACGTCCCTTGTCTCCTTCCGCTAGGAATACGCTTTCCAAAACTGCTGTAAGTGATTTCAGTACAGCCTATTATAATATTTAATCACGGGACGACCTTCTGGTACGGCACGTGCACTTATTTAATGATACTTAACTCATCACGTCATATCTGCAGGGGGGCGTCCAGCGCATGAAACGACCGACTGTGGTGGTGAAGCGAGATATCCTGCAGTCGTGGCTGGTCGTGTCCGAGTACACGAAGTCACGGCTTGCGGAGAAGCTCGAGGTGACCAAGGGCCGGGTCAGCCAACTCTTCCGCACTCCGACCGAGCCGTCAGCGCACCTCATGGCGAAGCTGATGCTCGTGACCGGGTTGCCCTTTGACCGGCTGTTCAGGGTCACCGCGAGCCGAGGGACATCGTCGCGGGTGAAGCGGGGCCAGCGGACCAAGCGCAACGGCTCACACGACTCAGCGGCGCGCGCCACACGCCGAAAACCACAGGCCGATCCTGTCATGGCGGTCGCCAGCATGCCGGCAGCTCTGGATGCGTGAGCCAGGCCCGGCGTTCAACGGGAAGGCCGCACGGGCGATCCCGGCCGCGTCGGATGACGCAGAGGGCGTGCGCGTCCTGGTCGTCGCTCCGGAGCCGTTCTACGAGGATCGGGGCACGCCGATCGCCGTGCGGCATGTGCTCTACGCGCTCAGCGAGCTCGGCTACCGCGCCGATGTGCTGACGTTTCCCATCGGCCGCTCGCTCGAGATCCCCGGCGTCCACTACATCCGATTGCCGAACCCGCTTCGCATCCGCGCGGTGCCGATCGGGTTTTCATTCCGCAAGCTCTGGTTCGACACGTTCCTGTTCTTCGTCCTCCTCCGGCAGTTACGCACCGAGCGCTATGCATGCATCCACGCCGTGGAAGAGTCGGCGTTCCTGGCGGTCCTGGCGTCGCGCGGGCGCGTCCCGGTCATCTACGACATGCAGTCGAGCCTGGCGGAGCAGTTGTCCCACCTGGCCGGGTTCAGGAACCGGTGGGCCAAAGCGGTGTGTGCCGCGGCCGAACGCTGGCTCATCCGGCGGGCCGACCTCATCGGCTGCAGCCTGGGCCTGGCGGCGCGGGTGCGCGCCGTCCACCCGGCGGCCCGGGTCCGCGAATGGTGGTACCCCAGCCCCCAGGAACCCGTCTCTGTGGAAGCGGTGGCCCGCCTACGGCAGGAGCTGCGGATCGGGTCCAGCCAGCCGGTCGTGGTGTACACCGGCAACTTCAAGGAGTACCAAGGGCTGCCCATGCTGGTGCGGGCGATGCCCATGGTCCTGGCGCGGATTCCCGATGCGGTGTTCGTCTTCGTCGGCGCCAACGAGGGCGCGGCGTCCGAGGTGGAGCGGCAATTGACTGTGACGGTGCCGGCCGCGTCGTATCGTATTGTCCACCGCCAGCCGAAGCCGCGCATCGCCGCGTTCCTGGCCATGTCGGACGTCGTCGTCTCACCGCGCGTTCTGGGGACGAATCTCCCGCTTAAGATCTTGGAATACCTGGCCGCCGGCCGGGCCATCGTGGCGGCCGACGCCCCGGTCCACCACAGCGTGTTGACGAACCGCGAGGCGGCGCTGTGCGCGCCAACCGCCCGCGGCATGGCCGAGGCGATTACCGGCGTCCTGGTGGATCCAGATCGCATCCGCGAATTGCAAGATGCCGCGCGGCGCTACGCGGAAAAAGAGCTGGGCTGGCTCAGCTTTCTACGTGCCATCGGTCAGTTGTATGGAGGGGCGATCGGCGATCCGTTCCCCGGCGCGCCGAGCGCCGCCGGCGCCACCAACGTGTCAGTCGTGATTCCCGTGCGTAACGGTGTTTCGCTCATCGCCGAGACCATCGAGGGGGTGCGCGCACAGCAGGGAGACGGCCTGGCGGTTGAACTGATTGTTGTGGACGATGGCTCGACCGATGGGACCGCGGAGATCGCTCGGCGTGCCGGCGCGCGAGTGGTGGCGCGCGAGGTCGGACAGCGCGAAGGCAACCCAGCGGCGGCCAGAAACCTGGGGGCGGCGGCCGCCTCGGGTGAGTTCGTGGTCTTTCTCGATGCGGATTGCCGGCCCAGGCCAGGATGGCTGCGGGCGCTCGTCGCCGCGCACGCCCGGGGTGCGGTCTGCGTCGGCGGCGCCCTGGCGCTGCCGCCCGGACTACCGCTCTCGGCGCGGCTCGACTATTACTGCGGCTGGTACCATGTCCACGAGCGTCGGCCGCTTGCCCAGGTCCGCCACCATCCCCCGTGCAATCTCAGCGTGCGCCGATCGGTCTTCGCCGCTACCTCAGGATTCACCGAAGCGCAGCCGATTGCTTACTCGCATGAAGAGCTGGTCTGGCAGGCCGAGCTGCACGAGAAGGGCGGGGCCATCGTCTTCGAGCCCCGTGCGGTCGTGGACCACTGGAACCGTCCAGGGTTCGGCAACCTCCTGCGGCGGAACTACCGGTGGGCGTATTGCGCCATCGAAAGCAAAGCGTCGCACCCGCTGGCCCGCTGGTCGTGGTTCTACCGCGTGCCGTGGGTCGCTGTCCTGGCTAGTCTGCCGTCCGCCCCGTTCCAGGCGGTCTATATCACCGGCTGCTGGGTGCGCGCTGGCATCCTGGAGCCGGTGTGGCTGTTCCCGTTCATCCTGACCGCCCGCATCGCCTATGGGCTGGGGATGATGGTCGGCGGGACCCGCTGGCTCACCCGCCGTCATGACTGTCCTGCCGCGCAGCCGAGGTGGGCCTAAGGATGTCCGGGCCATCAGGAATGGCGCGCTCCATCGCTGCCGCCGTGTGCACCCGGAACCGTCCTGCGCTGCTGGCGCGGACGTTGGAGTCGCTGGTACGCCAGGACCAGGCGCTCGACACGATCCTGGTCGTGGACAATGCGCCAGATGATGACGCGTCCCGCCGTCTGGTCGCGGAGCGGTTCCCCATGGTGCGGTATGAGCACGAGCCGGCTCAAGGGTTGAACTTCGCGCGCAACCGGGCGCTGCACGTGCTGCACACGGATGTGATCGCCTTCCTGGATGACGATGCGGTGGCCCACCCGGCGTGGGCTGAGCGGTTCCTGACGGCGTTCCAGCGCCATCCGCGCCTCGGCATCTGCACCAGCCGGATCGAGCCGTTCGCCGTCGACACCGACTCCCAGCGGCTGTTCGAGGCCAACGGCGGCTTCTCCCGAGGGCATGACCCGGTCCAGTTGCCTGATGATGTGCGCCGCCCGCTGCACGGCCGCCGCGCCCCGCTCATCGCGTGGGCGGTTAGCGTGGGCAATGGCGCGAGCTTTGCGTGTCGGCGCGAGGCAGCGCTAGCCATCGGGAGGTTTGACGAGGCGCTGGATCTCGGCGAGGCGTTGCCCGGGGGAGGAGATCTGGACTGTTTTTGGCGGATCCTCTGCGCGGGCTTCGAGCTGCGGTACGAGCCGGAGGTGCTCGCCTGGCACGAGCATCGGCGGGATCCTCAGGCGCTCGCCGCCCAGCTCGCCGGCCATCAGCGCGCGCTGGTGACGTTCCTCTGCAAGAGCGTCGTGACGACGCCGGGATGGGACCGATTGGCCGTGATGGGCTTCTTGGGATGGCGGCTGGCCAAACCAGCGGTCCGCCTGGTCAGGCGTACGCTCCACCTGGACCCGCTGCCTGCCGGCATGCTGTGGCGAATGGGCGTGCACGCCTGGGCCGGTCTCGGTAGTTATCCATCCTGCCGGAGGCTGGCAGGACGGCGCAAGCAGGCGGCCCGATCACTGGAGGCGTATGCGTGATGGGACGCAACGCGTGGCGCTGGCGGCAGCTCTTTCGGAACCTGACGATCCGCAACCTGAAGGTGAAGTACCAGCGCTCCATGCTGGGATTTATCTGGGCGCTGCTCAATCCGCTCCTGATGGTGGCGATCCTCGCCGCGGTGTTCACCCATGTTGTGCGGATCCCGATGGAGCACTACGTGGCGTTCCTCCTCAGCAGCTATTTCGTTTGGAACTTCCTCATGCAAACGATGAGCGGGGCCACGTTCATGCTGACGGAGCATACATCGCTCATCCGCAGCGTGGCGTTTCCCAGCGAACTGTTGGTGTTCTCGGCCGTCTCCTCGCGCATGGTGGAGTTCCTGGTCGAGATGGGGTTGGTGCTGGCTGGGTTGGCCGTGGTGCATCACCACGGGATTCCAGGGGCCTGGATCTGGCTGCCGTGGCTGTTCCTCCTGCAGGTCATCATGGCACTGGCGCTGTCGTTCCCCTTGGCGGTCCTGTCGGTCTTTTACCAGGACATCGAGCACATGCTGCCGGTCGCGCTGACAGTCCTCTTCTACATCAGTCCGGTTTTTTATCCGTCCAATATGGTGCCGGAGGCGCTGCGGTCGTGGTATATGGCCAATCCGTTCGCGCAGCTCCTCACGGCGTATCGAACGGTTGTCTACGAAGGCCAGGGGCTGGCGTGGCAGGATATCGCCCGCCTGACCGCCGCGGTGTGTCTCGCATGGGGTGTAGGCTATGCCATCTTCCGTCGCTACAAAGCTGAAATCGCCGAAGTCATCTAACGGGCTGGAGACGGTCGCGATCCGCTGCCGCGACGTCACCAAACGGTTCTACTACTACGCCCATCGGACGCAGTCGCTGCGCGAGAACTTCATCCGCGCGCTCTCGCGCAAGCCGCTCCACATGGGCCGCGCGGAGTTTACGCTGCAGGGGCTGACGTTTGAGGTCCAGCGGGGCGAAGCGGTGGCGCTCATCGGTCCGAACGGCTCAGGCAAGAGCACCGTCCTCCGGCTCCTCGCCGGGATTTACCAGCCCTCAGAAGGCACGATCGACGTCTCAGGAACGCTGGCCGCGGTCATCGAGTTGGGCGCCGGGTTCCACCTGGAGCTGACCGGCACGGAAAACGTCTCCCTGTACGGATCGGTCATGGGGCTCTCCGACGCCCAGATCCGGGCTCGCTTCAGCGAGATCGCCGCCTTCGCGGACATCGGCGCCTTTATGGACGTGCCGGTCAAGTACTACTCCTCAGGGATGCAGGCCCGGTTGGCCTTCGCGGTCACCGTGTGCGTCGAGCCGGACATTTTGCTGCTCGATGAGGTGTTGGCGGTGGGCGACCAGGCGTTCCGGCAGCGGTGCATCGCGCACCTCACGAGATTCCGCAAGGCCGGCGGCACGCTCGTCGTTGTGTCGCATGACCTTGAGACGGTGAACCGATTGTGCACGCGGGCGATCTGGATGGACCAAGGCCGAATTCGGATGACCGGGCCGATGGGGCGCGTCCGGGATGCGTACAGGAATGAAGTCGGAGAGGACGAGGAGGAATGATCCGGCGCGGACGATGCTCATCGCGGCGTGCGGACGCGTTCACGCCGACCAAAGTCCTGGCGGTGAATGCTGCCGAGGCGCTGCCGGCTGCGCTGGACCTTGCCGGCTACCGCCAGGCGCTCATCGTGGTGAAGGCGCATGGCGCGCCTGTGGGATGCCTGCGGCTGGCCTGTCCCGATGGACGCATTGCTCTGGAGACGCTGCGCGAGGCGATCGCCGCCGATCCGGAGATCAACCGGCGACTGCGCCGCGCCATCCTCATGCGGTGGCTGATGCAGCGGCAACCTGAGGCCGACATGCGCCGGCTGAGCTGGTCGGTCATCATCTGCACGCGGGATCGGACCGAGGCGCTGGCCAAGTGTCTAGACGCTGTGGTGGCTGCCCGCGTTGGGGAGGGAGAGATCTTGGTCGTGGATAATGACCCTTCAGATGAATTAACGCGGCAGCTCGCCGTACGCTACCCGGTTCGGTACATCCGCGAACCGCGGCGCGGATTGAATTGGGCCCGTGCGGCTGGTGCGGCCGCGGCCCGCGGGGAGATCCTGCTCTACACCGACGATGATGTGGTCGTGGATTCCGGCTGGATCAGCGGCGTCCTCAGCGCTTTCGTCTCGCCGCGCGTAGGCGCGGTGACCGGGCTGACGCTGCCGTATGAGCTGGAAACCCCGGCGCAGGAGCTCTTTGAGTTCTACGGCGGCCATCGGCGGGGCTTCGAGCGCCGCGTCTTCGATGACACGGTGATCCCGGCGCCCGCGGCCGGCCTGGTCGGGAACGGCGCCAACATGGCGATCCGCCGGGACCTGGCGCTCACCCTGGGGCTGTTCGACTGCGAAATGGATGTCGGCACCGTGACGCGCTCAGGCGGCGATACGTACGCCTTCTACCGGCTGCTGGCCGGCGGCTACAGAATCGTGTATACGCCTGAGGCGCTGGTGTGGCATCGGCACCGCCGGGACGACGCCGCCTTGCGCACGATGCTGTACGGCTATAGCGTCGGCGTCTTCACATTTCTCGCCCGCGTGCTGCTGCAGCACCGTGACCTCCAGGCGCTGGACGTCGGGATGGCGTGGTTTCTGAAGCAGCACGTGAAGCAAGCGCTCCTGGCGCTGCTGCGCCGGCCCGATGCGCTCCCAGGTGATTTGGTAGCCGCCGAGTGGCGGGGAGCGTTCGCTGCGCCCTGGGCCTATCTCGCCTCAATGCGGCAGGAAGCCTCATGAGCCGCATCGCCTGCAGCGTGATCATTCCGAGCCGGAACCGGCGCGAGAGCCTCATCCAGGTCCTTGAGGCGCTCGGCCGCCAGACGGTGCCGCTCTCGGATCTCGAAGTCATTGTGGTCTTGGATGGCTCATCGGGCGGCTCGGCCAAGGCGCTGGAGGCGTGGCAGCGCCACGGGGGGCTACCGCACCTGCGCTGCCTCACGCAGCCGCACCGCGGACAAGCCGCGGCGCGCACCCAGGGCGCCGAGGCTGCGCAAGGAAACATCCTGGTCTTCCTGGACGACGACGTCATGGCTGAGCCTGGGTGCCTGGCCGCGCACCTACAGCGCCATCGGGCCGAGGACTCGATCGTCGTGCTCGGCGACTATCCCATCACGCATCCTTCTGAGCGCGCGTCATGGTATGCGCTCATGGTGTGGTCATGGTGGGAAGACCGCCATCACCAACGCGCGCAGGCAGGGCGCATCGCGAGCTTCCGGGATCTTTGCGCAGGCAACGTGTCGCTGCGGCGGGACGACTTCTTCCGTGTCGGCGGGTTCGACCCAGCGTTCTCCGGGTACGGCGGAGAGGACTTCGACCTAGGCTACCGATTGCTCAAGGCCGGTGTACGGTTCGTGCACGAGCCTGCGGCCAGAGCTAGGCATCAGCACCGGGGCAGCCCGGCGCAGCTCTTGCGCAACATGCGGCAGGAAGGGCGGCAGGACGTGCTCCTGGGCCGCAAGCATCCCGAGCTGCGGCGCGGCTTGCGGATCATGGTAAGACCCCAGGGCGCCAGGACGATCTTTGCGTATCCGTGGGCATGGGCGATCGCAGCGGCCGGGGCGCGGGGCCTGCTGCCGCTCTGCGCCTTGGTCGGCCTCCGGTCGCGCTGGCGCTGGTTCCTCCGCAAGCTCCGGCATTACAGCTACTGGTGCGGGGTCCGCGACGCGCTCGGCAACTGGCGTGCGCTGGAGGCGTTCTGCGCCGGCGCTCCGCCGGTGCCGGAGCTGGAGCTGGACGTGACCGACGGATTGCCGACACAGCCTCCAGCCATCTGGGTCGAAGGCCCCAGCCTCATCCACGTGCGCGCCGGCGGCCGCTTGCTCGGAACACTCTCCATCGCTGAGCCGATCGACGGGCCGGTCAATCCCACGTTGGCGGATCATCTGGTGGAACAGCTTGAGCCCGCCCTCTGGATGGCGTATCTCGAGCAGGCACGCACACAGAAGGTCGAGGCCACATGAACCCACGGGTCTACGTCATCCTGCGCAACGACGATCCAAGCGCCGTGTGCAATCCGGCGCATGAGCGGCGGATCCTCGAGCTCTTCGAGCGTTATCAGATCCCGCAGGGCGTCGCGGTCATCCCCCACGTGGTGGATGACCCGCATGATGACCGGATGACGACCTACCATCCGCTGCATGAGAACCCGGCCATGGTGGCGCTGTTGCGCGAATATCATGCCAAGGGCCTCATCGAAATCGCCCAGCACGGTTTCACCCACCAGACCAACCGGTTCAGGCCGACCCTGTTCTATGCGCCCCCGTATCCGGATGGCGTGGTCCCGTTTCCCGGGCATGTCAAGCCGTGGCTCCCTTATGCGCCGGCGCACCCGGACGGCTACAGCGAGTTCAACGGGTTGCCTCTTGCCGACCAGCGAGACAAGATCATCCAAGGCAAGCGGTACCTCGAAGGGCTGTTTCGCACCGAGCTGCAGACATTCGTGTTTCCCTGGAACAGCCTGAGTCAGCCATCCCTGGAGATCCTCCGGGAGGTGGGATTCCGATTCGTGCCGTGCGAAGAGGGCGAGCACATTGCGGAGGGACTGCACCTCATCGGCTGCTGCTTTTGGGGGATTGAGGCCTGGCTGGAGCAGATCGCGGCGGCGCTCGCGTGCGGCAAGCCGACGCTGCTCCAGCTCTCCTACCACTCCTGGATACTGACGGAGCCGAAGATCCAGGAACTTGAAGAGGCACTGCGCTTCATTGCCTATGAGCCCCAGGTCACGTGCATCACGCCGAGACAGCTGCCCATGGCCGTCCCGGGTCTCCCCGACATCCTGCGACGGCGGGCTCGCACGGTCCAGCTCGCCACACAGGTCAATCGGCACCTGCAGGTCCCGCACCGCGACAGCCGGACCTACTATGTCATGAATTCCTCGTATTATCGGCAACGAATGGCCAAGCTACGTGCAGCCCTTTTCCTTCTGCGCGACCTCGGCATCAACCGGGTGCTGTGGCTGTCGGGGGTGGTGGGCGCGGCCGCGCTCTGGTCCGCCATCCATCGGTATGCTGTGGAAGGCCGCGTCGGCCTGGGAGAGGCCGCGGTCCTGTTGTCGGCCGGCATCCTGGGGGCTGGGGCAGGGCTCCTCATGTGGCGCGAGTGGCGCCTGGGGGCGACGGTCCGTGGGCCGCTCCAGAAGTGCCTCGATGTGGCCGCATCGTGGCGCGGGTTTGTGACGCTCTGGGCGTGGTGCTCGCCCCTCGAATCGCTGCGCGAACGCGCCGCCAGGCGGTTCGGCCCCCATCGGCGCACGATCGTCGAGCCCGGCAGTCGCCCGTCAGTCTGCGTCATCGAAGAAAGTTGGGGCTGGGGAGGGGCCGAGGTTCATACGTGGTCCCTCATCGAACATCTGATCGCGCGGGGTTATCGGGTGGAGTACCTCTCAGGGAGGACCAACGCGATGGCCGAGCGGGCCCGCACCTGCGGCGACCGGATGAAAGCGTTCGACCCGGCCGATGTCTCCGTGATCCAAAGCCCGCTCTGCGTCTATGATGATCAGGATACCAAACAGCAATGGCTGCGGCAGTTCGAGCGGCTGCACAGTCGCGTGCTTCTCTTTCCCGCGCTGGACGTGCAGTTCGGCAGCGCGCCTTTCTTGCGAGCCTGCCGGCGGGTGTTCGAGCGCATCGTCTATATCGAGCACACCCTCCCGCCGCCCCTACCACCCCTGACGCGCAAGCGGTACGTGGGGGGACGGCTGCCTGGTTTGGGGCTGTGGTGGCACAAGGAACGGCTCCGTCGGCGCTTTCGATCCCGCTGCGCCCATCGCGTGGTCGCGGTGAGCGATGCCGTGCGCGAACAATTCATCACCCAGTGGTCGTGCCCCGCCGAGAAGATCGTTACTATCCACAACGGGATCGATTGGAGAGCCTTTCAGGCCACAGAGGCCATGCGTGCGGAGGCCCGACAGCGGCATCGTATTCCGCAGGGGGCGATCGTCTTCGGGATGTTGGCGCGATTGAATTCCGAGAAAGGGGTGGATCTCGCCATCGAGGCATTCCGGGGCCTTCAGGAGGCCGAGCCGGCGAAGCCGGCGTACCTCGTGATTGCGGGAGACGGCCCGGAGGGACCGGCGCTCCAGGCGCTGGCCGCAACGTACGGACTGAGTGACCGCATCCGGTTTCTGGGGTTTGTCGCGCAGCCGATGAGCGTGCTGCCGCTCTTCGACGCCATGCTCCTTCCCAGCCGATTTGAGGGGCTCCCCCTCGCCTTGCTCGAAGGCATGGCCGCAGGTGCGGTGCCCATCGTGGCCCGCGTGGGCGGCATGCCGGAAGTCGTGAATGATCCTGAGATCGGGTGGGTCGTCGAGCCTGAAGACGTCGCCGGTTTCGCCCAGGCGATGGCGCAGGCCGTGGCCCTGGAACCGAGCGCCATCGCGCACCGCCGACGGCAGATGCTGAAGCGTGTGCAGGAAGCATTCGATGCCGGAACCAACTATGATGCGCTCATGAGCGCTGCGGGACTTCAACACGGCCATCCGTACGCCATCCTGCCGGCGGCGGCGTGGCGACGGAGCGGCTGGCGCACGTATCGGGGTGCGGTGGAGTCGTGGCTGGAATTTGCCTCGCTCCTGGCGCGGTGCTCGCCGATCGAGTGGGTACGGGAGCGCACGGTCAGGCGCCTGCGCACCAATCTCAGGAAGCCACCGCTGAACAGCCATCCGTCGGTCTGCATCATTGCAGAGAACGATGGGTGGGGCGGGACCGAGGTCCACACGCTGATGCTGATCGAGCGGCTCCTCAGCCTCGGCTACCGAGTCGAATATCTCTCCGCCCGGACCAACGAGCTGGACGCGCGGCTCGCGCGCTTCGACCCGAATCAGGTGCACGTGATCCAGAGCCCGCTCAGCATCTTCGACCAGAGCCGCGCCGCGCGCGAGCGGTGGCAGCAGCAGCTCGAGCGGCTGCACAGCCGTACGCTCCTCCTGCCGGTCCCGCTCTCCCACTTCGGCAGCTTCGCCTTCCTGCGCGCCTGCCGGAGGACGTTTGAGCGCATCGTCTACATCCAGCACACGCTGCCGGACCCGATGCCGGCGCTCGTGCGCAAGCGGCACCTGGGCGGCCGGATCGCCGGGCTTGGGATGGCGTGGTACAAAGAGCGGTTACGGCGGGCCTACCGCATGCGGTGCGCCCACCGGAGCATCGCCGTGAGCGATGAGGTGCGCGAGCAGTACATCACCCACTGGGCCTGCGCGCCGGAGAAAGTCCTGACGATCCGCAATGGGATCGATTGGCGGAAATTCCAAGTCGCCGAGCCGGATCGGGCCAAGGCGCGCCGGACGTACAATCTGCCATCTGATGCCTTGGTGTTCGGCATGCTGACCCGCCTCAGTGAGGAGAAGGGGGTCGACCTCGCCATCGAGGGGTTCCGGCGGCTGCTGGCCACGAAGCCGGCGCGGCCCACGTACCTGGTCATCGCCGGTGAAGGGCCGGATGCCCAGGCCATCAAGGCGTCGGCCGCCGGGAAGGATCTGGCCGGGCGCGTCGTTTTCGCCGGGTTCGTCAACCGGCCGCTTGAGGTGTTGTCGCTCATGGATGTGATCGTCTTCTCGAGCCGCGCCGAAGGGCTGCCGCTCGCCCTTCTCGAAGGCATGGCGGCGGGTGCAATTCCGCTTATCGCCCGGGTGGGCGGGATGCCTGAGGTCGTCAATTCGCCTGAGGTCGGCTGGGTGGTCGAGCCTGGCGACGCCGGGGCGCTCTCGCAGGCCATGGCGCAGGTGCTGACGCTCGATGCCGCAGCGATCGCCAGCCGGCGCCGGCACGCGCTGCAGCGCGTTCAAGAAGGCTTCGATGCGCACGCGAGCTATGATGCCATTCTCAAAGCGGCAGAGTTGAAGTCATGACACGCTGCCTCAGGGCTGGGCGCCTCTCCTGCGGTTCAAGGAAGCAGTGTGCTGGCCTTCGCTCGATGCGCTGAAGGAGAACCAGCCCGGAGCCGTATTGTCAGTTATGATGTGAAGTGGAGTTAAGGGCACGTCAGGTGCGGCCCTGGATGACCTGCTCGATCTCACGCAGGATGGCCGCCTCACCTCGGTCCTTCGTCACCATCTGCCGGAGGCGCTTTTCGGTGAAGTGGGCCCGGACGCGGGGATGGTCTGCATGAGCTCGCAGGGCGGCCAGCACCCGTTCCGGTAGCTTGAGGATCTGGAAGACGCGAGCGACCCGAGAGTGGTCCTCTTTGAGGGCCCAAGCCAGCGCGCGAATGCTTTTGAAGCCCTGCTGCGACATCATCAGGCGGTAGCGCCAGGCCCGCTCCCAAGGGGGCTCTTGAGACATCCGGCGCTGGTAAGCCCGCCAGGTGCGTGCCCTGATTCCGCGCTGGCCGGCCAGCACGGCAGGTTGCGGGCCGCTCAGGAGGATCCGGCGGCCGTGCTCGTAAATGGTGAAGTACTTGTCGGGCAAAAGGATATAGGGAGGCTCCTCACTCGCTTCTTCCATGTCCGGGTCCCAGATCAAGGGAGTCAGGCGGTTAGCAGCTGAGGGAGATAAGGGACCCTGATTTCGCAGGGGGTTACAGTAAGTCACTGTAGCCCCTTGTTCGTCCGTGCTAACGTGGTGCTAACAAAACGCTCAAGGTTGCTGGTGTCACCGGAATTCGCGATTCGCGAGAGAGGGTGAGGTGCACCTCATACAAGTGACTTGACGCATGGAGATTCTAATGGTTTACTAAATGATTAGTGCATAGAAGTTTAACGACAAGGAATACCTGATGGCAAGGCAGGAGCAGTCCCTCTTCTTTAAAGGCATTTTCGAATTTGAAGACCCAAGCGGCGTTCTTGTCGCAGCGAAGATTCCCGCGAGCGGGTCGGCAGACTTATATTCCGGGACCGCCATTGTTGTGAAAGCCAATCAGTGCGCGTTATTCGTCTATAAGGGCCAGATAGCGGATGTTCTATTGGACGGGGTGCACCAGGTCAAGACCGAGAACTTCCCCGTTCTCACGCGGCTGGCCAACTGGCAGTTTGGTTTTGTGAGTCCCTTGAGATGTGAGATTTGGTTTTTCTCCAGCACGGTCTATGCCAATCGACGGTGGGGTACCGCACAGCCCGTGATCTATGATTTCCCAGACTATCAGGCGGTTCCGATACGAGCCTATGGGATTTTCAATGTGGTCGTCCGTGACCCCAAAAAGGTCTTTATGACCCTGATCGGGAATAGGACGAGCTACGATATTACTGAATTAGAAAGCCTTGTACAAGCGAAGGTGACCGAACTCTTGCCCAAGGCGTTATCAGTTATCCCGAACCTTCAGGAGTTGAATAAGTCCCAGGCGGCGGTGTCAGAAAAGTTGCTGTCGCTGATCAATGAGGCGTTAGAACAGTTTGGAATTGCCCTGTTTAGTCTGCAAGTGGCCTCACTGGTGCCCTCCCAGGAAATCCTTCAAGCCTTAGATGCGAAGGTCGCGATGAACATCATTGGGAGCAAACCAGAGTACCTCTTGTACAAAGCGGCCAACAGCCTATCAGAGACGAACCCCGGCAAAGAAAGTAGTTCGATGCAGCTCATGATGGGGATGATGCTTGGCAAGAGCATGTTGGGTCTTGATTTTCGAGAAAAAGAAAAGGCCCTGCTAGCTTCTTCACAGGAGCCGCGAAGAGTGGTACCGAACAAGACGCGCACCTGCTCGAAATGCCAAGCTGCGGTTGGAGACGGCGATAAATTCTGCTCCTCTTGCGGAGCGAAGCTGGAATGAATTTTGAGACGATCTGTCAGAACTGTGGTGCGCTCTCTTCTCCGGCGGTGGGGGTGTGTCCGTACTGCAAGTCGGTCATGGTGAAAGACACAGAGGAAGAGAAGCAGACCCCGGCAATCTCTAAGATCAGAAGTTTGTTCGATGAGGGCGACATCGATCAAGCTCTCGTTTTAGCCCAGACACTTGAGACCCAAAAGCCTGACGCGGCCAAGGGTGCGGAGTTTGCCTTGCTGTACGCGCAAATCCTGATTGAGGTGGACGGGCCGTCAAGTAAGATCAAGTCAGTCCTGAACCGTGCTATTGTGGAAAACCCCTCCGACGA
>OBEQ012907664.1_pt1 | contig 14252 bp, 11 predicted proteins | sample 1670901 | NCBI WGS metagenome assembly OBEQ01 (sample SAMEA104232315, study PRJEB22302) | groundwater metagenome | biome: forest; feature: aquifer; material: groundwater | place: USA | collected 2011-08-07 | depth 5.4 m
CCGCGCGAAACGCCGCGCACAATTGCGAGCCGATAAACCCTGCGCCTCCGGTTACTAAAATTTTTTTCACTGATTTATATTTATTTGGGAAATCGCTCTTTTTTATCCTCTTCTGTCACCTGCACCGTGCGCCGCAGAACCTCTTCGGGTACTTCTTTTATAACCGTGCGGGCAGGTTGATTAGTTACTGGTTTTGGTGCTGTAGTTTGAGGTATTTCGCCCCGTGAGGGCGCCGTGGCAACAGGTACTGATGCTACCGCGGGTGGTGGGATTTGTACAGGCTTCACCGGCTCATGTGGTGGGATTTGAGCCACTGGTGCAGGAATTGAAGGAATCGTCAGTGGAGTAAAGACTTGTTGCGGGGCTGGAACAAAGGCTGGTTTAGGCGCAGGCGGAGGAGTCGGTGGGACGAAAGGTTTCGGTATAGGTGGTGGGACAAATGGCACCGGCGCGGGCTTTGGAGCAGGTGGTGGAGTATTCTCCATCTTTTTCAACACATCTTTTTCCAAAACATTTTTGATTGTCTTTTGCAGTTCGCTCAAATTGCTCTCCCCTTTTTCTTCTAGTTTTCGCAAAGTCATCGGTTTGGATGCTTCAGGAATGACGACAGTCTCATCCGGCTCAACTTCAAGTCTTAATGCGCTGGCCAGTTCACTACTTGTGCCAGCCTTTTGAATTTTCTTTTTGATATCTTTTATGGTGTCGTATTGCGTACTCGCTCGTGCCATTCGAGACATCAGCGACTCAGCGACGACCTCCTGCCGAGCAGGAGTCGGAGTCCCGACCCCCGCTGAGCGGGGCGTCGGGAGTGAGGCCATCTGTCCTGGTTCAGGGGCAAACTCAATCCCCAGCGCAGCAAGACCTGAAATACTACGTGTTGTGTGGTTTTGACTCGAGGTTGCCCCAACGTCGCCGGCGCGGGGAGCAGTGTTTACGGGAGCATTCCCGAATTGACCTGCAGCTCCCGTGGGCACTGATGCCTGGGCCGGCGGCGTTGAAGTCGCTGTTGTCGGTGCCGGTTCCGCCCCCGCCGGCATCATACCGCTCCAATCGTTAATCTCCCGCTCGACCGCTTCGCGCGAACGGCAGTAGCGCTTGTGCGATGCGTCGACGATTTCGTCTACGGTACATACTTCGCCTTCAGGTTTAAATGGTGCGAGGGTGTCTGCCGAAAATGGCCGGCTCGTCACCCCATCAATCATCAGCTTGGTGTAGACTTTATAATTCGGCAGGTTAACCATGTCCGGTGCGAGGAAGTCCGGTGTCGTTTCTTTTTCTAAAAATTCTGCATCGTCGGCACCCACGCGGAAGATGACCATCGTCCCCGTGTTGCCGAAGACCGCATCGCGCACTTTGGTCGAATTATCTTCAGCCAATTGCCCAATATATTGGTGCGCAATGGTGAGGTCGAGGCGGTATTTACGGGCTTCAGAGAGAATATCGGCGAATGAATCGGTAGCGAAGTTTTGAAACTCGTCTAGATATAAATAAAAGTCTTCACGATCGCGCTCTGGTATACGCACGCGCTCCATTGCCGAGAGTTGGATTTTCGTAATGAACATCGAACCCAAGAGGTCGGAGTTGTCTTCACCAATGCGCCCCTTCGATACGTTGAGCAAAATAATTTTACGCTCATTCATCATGTCAAAGAGGTTGATGGTACTCTTCTTCTGCCCCACGATATTGCGTACGAGCGACGTCGATAGAAACTGCCCGACTTTATTTTGAATCGGCGCGATAGCTTCACTACGGAATTTATCTTGCCAGTTTTCGTATTCGTTGACCCAAAAGGTTAGAACGACCGGGTCTTTGATGTTCCCCACAATTCTCTGACGATAATTTTTATCAACCAACATGCGCGGGATGCCGAGTAAAGTCGAACCCGGCGTATCGAGCAAGGCCAACACACAGTTGTTCATGATGTACTCCATTCTCGCCGACCAGACGTTGGCCCAGATCTTGGTAAAAATCCCCATCAGCCCCGAAGCAATCAAATGCTTTTTCTCCGGGTCATCAACTTCAAGCACATTAAAGCCAGTATGGAAGTAGGGGTCCGCCGGGTTGATGTACACCACGTCTCCCAAACGATGTTTGGGAATCTGCCCAAGTAGTCCTTCAACAAACTCTCCGTGTGGGTCAACCACGCAAAGCCCTGAACCATTGCGAATGTCCTGCACCGCAAGATTATTTAAAAGCGCCGTTTTACCGGTACCGGACTTACCAATGATATAAAAGTGTTGCCGGCGGTCCTTGCGACGGATACCAAAGCGGACCTTGGTACTACGATGGTTCGTCTCGCCGAAATAGGTAATGCGATTATCCTCAAGCATGAGTACAATTCTAGCATAAAACAAAGAATGCTTGTATAATAAACTGTGCAATAACAAATCATGGAGGTAGGAAAAATACAAAAGATTAGATATACCCCGCCGCCGGCAGAACTCGCTACGCCGGACAATACTCCGCTTGAACAGCTGACCTGTTTGGGGCGGACGAATTATGTGGTGGCCATGGATGATCGGCGCTACATCTTTGGCATGAAGCGGCTTGACCGCACGCGCCACATGTACATCATCGGCAAGTCTGGTGTGGGTAAATCCAAGTTACTCGAGATTATGATCCGCCAGGACATCGCGCATGGTGACGGCATGTGCCTCATGGACCCGCATGGTGACGTTATCGAGGATATTTTAGACTTCATTCCCGAGGATCGTATCGAGGACGTGGTTATCGTTGACCCGTCGGACGTCAACTTCCCCGCCTCGTTCAATCCGCTTGTCGGTGTCGAAGTTGACCTTAAACATCAGTTGGCGCAAGGACTGATTGAAGTTATGCAGAAGCAGTTCGGTGCCGGATGGAGCCCGCGCCTGGAGCACGTCTTCCGCTTCACCGTACTCGCCCTCCTCGACTACCCGTACGCGACCATGCGCGGAATGCTTATGATGCTCACCGACCGCAACTACCGCCAAAAGGTGGTCGAGTACATTCAGCACGACGTGGTCAAAAGATTCTGGGCGATTGAATTCGCTGACTGGTCAGAAAAATTTGATACGGATGCAATTATTCCGTTGGTAAATAAATTAGGCCAATTTCTCTCTAACCCACTTTTGGGAAATATCTTTGGTCAACAAAAAAATCTTATAGACTTCGAGGCTTTAATGAATTCGAAGAAATTAATTTTCATCAACCTTTCGAAGGGTCGCCTCGGCGAAGAGAACTCTTCATTCTTCGGCTCGATGCTTATTACGAAAATCAAGCAGGCCGGTATGGCACGTGCGCGACTTCCAAAATCCGCCCGCCAAGATTTCTATTTATACGTAGACGAGTTCCAAACAGTGGTTACCGAAACTTTTGAGAATATTTTATCCGAGTCGCGTAAATACGGCCTCTGTCTTATCGTCGCTCACCAATACGTCGGGCAATTGTTGCCGAAGATCACCAACGCCGTGCGCGGTAACACCGGCACCATCGTTGTCTTCCGTGTCGGTGGTGACGACGCAGAATCCTTACAACCAGAAATGGCCCCGCTCGTTGAACCCAAAGACATGCTTAACCTAGGCGTGCGAGAATTTTATGTAAAGATGACCATCGACGGCGAGAACTACGACCCCTTCTCTGCCGAGACCTTAAAAGTCCTCCCCCCACTCCACGAATCCTTCCGTGACCGCATCATCGACATCTCCCGTAAAAAGTACAACATCCCCAAGGAACTTGCTGAGCAGTTGGTGAAAGAAGAAGATGAAAACTTAAAAGCCAACAAAGGTGGTGGCACCAAACCCGGCGTAAGTGCACCCACTGCTTCATCCGCACCCACTGCATCCGCCCCGGTGGCAGCAGTAGTAGACAGCGCCCCCGAGCCTCTTATATAATGGGTAGTTGAAAAGCGAAGACCACGGTGCAAGTGGACGGAATGAACCGTGGCTTCGCGGCCGTGGTCTAAAGTCTCCAGGTTGTTGGCTTACGACGGCCGTGGCGGGAGCAAGGACTCGATCTTTTCTGAGAGCCGGCGGAGCCGAATCTTCGTTTCCGGTCGAAGTTCGAATCTGACGTTCGATGCCCATTTCTCGTCGTACGACTTGAAATGTTCATACAGCTCGATGAGCAAGACATCAATGTCGGGAAATTCGTCTCCGAGCTCTTCTTCGAGAGCAGTGCTGACCATGTTGTCGAACAACCCGAAGGTGTCCGAGCTCACCTTGCCAGCATCTGCCTCTTTGACCAGCTGCTCGAGCTTACTCTGCAGTAGAAGCAGAGTGTCCTGGGGTGTACCCGTAATGGTCTCTTCGGCCATTTTTCCTTCCTCCTTGTTCCTGGTTCAGGGTCAAAAGGATAATACCTTATTTTTTCCGAATTGTATATTAGCGTGCGTACAAGACCGCAGCTATCCACTTGGCGCTGTGAGCGCCAAGTGGTACAATTGCAGTATGAACTTGCGCGAATTTGAATCGGGTGAATACTATCACGTATATAACCGTGGTGTTGATGGCCGGAAAATCTTTGATGAAAAATACGATGTTGCTCGGTTCTTTCTAAGCATGAAACTATTTAATACTATTGATTCGCCCGGGAGTGTTTATGAGCAATCATTCAATAAAAACAAACCATATAAGGCGGAACTTGTTGAGTTTATCGCATATTGCTTAAACCCAAATCACTTTCATTTTCTGCTAAAACAGAAACGTGATGGAGGAATCAGCTTGTTTATGCAGAGAATGGGAGGCTATGTAACCTACTACAACCTTCGACACAAACGCAAAGGCGCCTTATTCCAAGGAGTTTTCAAGGCGAAATTAATAGACGACAACGATTACCTGCTCCATACGAGTGCATATGTAAACCTAAACGACCGCGTACACCAACTTGGCGCTGTGAGCGCCAAGTTGGTTAAATCGAGTTGGAAAGAGTACTTTGATCGGCGACTCCCCACTTCTGAACGTATTTGTAAGACTGATATCATTACTGATCAGTTTTCAAGTGTCAAAGAATACGAAAATTTCTGTGAAGAATCACTCGAACTTATGTTAAGCACCAAAGAAGAAACTAAGGAACTGAAGAAGTTAGCACTAGAGGATTTTTAGCCCACTTGGCGCTGTGAGCGCCAAGTGTCTTATCAAAGACATGAAACTACCAAAAATTATTCCTGCTCCAAAATCATTCGAGGACATGCCGGAGGGTATCGGCTCGCACTGGGCATTTGCAATAATTAACGGACGCTTGGCAGAAATTCATTGGCATCAGATATCGAAGGATTCAATTATGCCATGGGCTCACGCTTATGTTAAGCGATCTGCATACAAAACCAAGCATGAACAAAAGATGATTGATGTAGATATCAAGAAATACATTTTCACCTATCGAAAGAAAACCGGATATGCGTTTGCGAAATCCTTAGTGAAGAAGCTCGCCTGAAACACGTCTTTCCACTCACTTGGCGCTGTGAGCGCCAAGTGGGGTGCGTGCTCGGTTGGAAAGATGTATACTATCCTTATATGAATTCCGAAACTAGAATCTGCCAGTCCTGCCAACAATCCTTCACCATAGAGCCTGAGGATTTTGTTTATTACGAAAAGATTTCAGTGCCGCCACCAACCTTTTGCCCGGGGTGCAGATTGCAACGGCGACTAGCTTGGCGGAACGAGTCGACTTTTTATAAACGTAAATGCATGGCACCGGGGCATACCGAGGACGTGGTCTCGATATTCTCGCCCGACAAACCATTCATTATATATGACCAGAAGTACTGGTGGTCCGACGCTTGGGAGAAAGGCGTCGCACAGCAGGAGTATGATTTCTCTAAACCATTCTTCGCACAATTTCGCGAGCTGATAGAAAAGACCCCGCTCCCCGCCTTGTCCTCCAACTACTCGACGATGGTCAACAGTGACTACTCCAACTGGGCGGGCGATCTACGTAACTGTTACCTCGTCGTCGACGCCGACTATGTCGAGAATTCTGCTTATAGTGCAGGTTGTGTACATTCCAAAGAGTGTTTTGACTGCGACCAAATTCGGGGCTGTGAGCTCTGCTACCAAAGTTGCAATCTGGAGAAGTGTTATCGCACGATAAATTCTGTCAGTTGTAAGGATTCCACCGATATATACTTTTCAAAAAATCTGTCCGGCTGCAGTAACTGCTTTGGCTGTATTAATCTGCGTAATCAGAAGTACTGTATATATAATGAGCAGTATTCAAAAGAGGGCTACGAAGCAAAACTTACAGAGTTTCAATTGAACACGCATGAGGGTTATGAAAATGCAAAGGCGTCAGCCGAAGCATTTTGGCTACAACATCCAGAAAAGTACTACCACGGTTCGCACAATGCGAATGTTACCGGTGACTACATTTATAATTCCAAGAACGTAAAAGAGGGTTACTTGATTGGCGATGTCGAAGACAGCAAGTATGTCGCACTCATCCACTCCAAGTCGACGAAAGACTGCTACGACTACACCGACTGGGGCGAGAACGCACAAAATGTTTATGAAGCTATTGGCTGTGGTCTTGGTGTAAATAGTTTAAAATTCTGCCAATTGGTCTTTAGCGACGCACGAGATGTCGAGTATTCTGCGCTCTTTTGCCCTCGTATCTCAAGCTGCTTTGGCTGTATCGGCATCACCGACAAACAGGACTGCACTTTGAACAAGCAGTATAGTAAAGAAGATTATGTTGCAATGGTAGAGAAAATTAAAAAGCATATGGACGAGATGCCGTACGTTGACGCGGCCGGGCGGGTGTACAAATACGGCGAATTCTTCCCCCAAGAAATTTCCCCCTGGGCCTATAACGAAGCGGTAGTGCAAGAGTACTTCCCCTTGACCAAAGAAATTGCAGAAGCAAAAAAGTTTACCTGGCGAGACGCTGATGCACGTAACTATACGGTCACTCTGCAACCCAACGATGTGCCCAGTAAAATTACTGAGATTACCGATGATATTTTAAAACAGACAATTGCGTGCGAGCATTCCGGAACAGGATGCAACGAAAAGTGTACAGAGGCATTTAGAATCATCCCGCAAGAGTTGGCATTTTATAAACAACTCGGCCTGCCGCTCCCTCGCCTCTGCCCTAACTGCAGACATTTCGGCAGATTAAAGCACCGGAACCCACTCAAACTCTGGCACAGAAAGTGCATGAAGGCGGGATGCCAAAACGAGTTTGAAACGACATATCTAGGGGACAGCAAAGCAATAGTATACTGCGAGACTTGCTACCAGGCGGAGGTAGTGTAGAATCTACTCATGCCAAGCAAAACACCTAAATTCGACGAAGCGCTAGACCAGATCTTTTCGACGCTCGTGCCGCATGAGCGAGTGTGTAAACAGTGCAATCAGAATTTTCAAATAGAAGCAGAAGACATAGAATTTCTAAAAAAATTGCGAGTACCACCACCGACCCTCTGCCCTCGATGTCGAATGCAGAGGAGACTTTCCTATCGCGTAAACTTACGACCGGTCTTTCGAAAAAAAGTTTGCTCTGTCCCCGGCCATAGTGAAGAAGTGCTCACATTTTTATCCCCAGAGAGTAAAACGATCGTATACGATGATGACTACTATCGTGGCGATGAATGGGATGGGCTTCAATTTGGGATCGACTACTCGGGGGCAAGTTCCTTCTTTGACCAATTCAGCAATCTCACCACCACCGTGCCACGACAAACCTTAGGCAAAGATCCAGCTAGTGTAAATAGCAAATACGTCATCGGTGGAAAGTCGGCAAGTAATTGTTATTACGTGTCCGTTCCTTACCTTTCTGAGAATCTTCAGTATGGATTTACGGGAAATAACTCCAAAGACTGTACTGATTTTATAAATATCGACCATGCAGAAAATTGTTATAGTTCCGCAAACCTGCTTCGCTCTTTTGACTGCAAGTTCTGTATCAATAGTTCTGACTGCGTGAGTTCGGCATTTCTCTACGACTGCAAAAGTTGTGCAGATTGCTTTGGTGCGACCAATGTGCGTAATGGGCGGTACATCTTTTTTAATGAACAACTGACCAAGGAAGAGTACTTTTGTAAATTGCTTGAGATAGATCTTGGGAGTCAGAAAGTTTTAGAGGAGTATAAAGCGCGTTTTACAGAACTCATGCGTGAGGCAATTCGCAAAAATCTGGATAATCAGAAAGTTGTTAATTCGGTTGGCAACGATTTGCGCCAGTGTAACAACTGTTTCAGCTGCTTCCAGATAAATCACAGTGAAAATCTCCGTTATACCGCTTTATTTTTAGATCAAATGACCGATTCTATGGATTGTTTTGGTGGTGCGACATCCTCACTCGCATATGAAGCTACCGCGATAGCTGATGCGACCAACATAATTGGAGGCATTTTCATCCGCAATGGTCAAAATATTGAATATTCAATGGAGTGTAATACGGTACAAAATTTATTTGGCTGTGTCGGTTTAAAGAATAAAAAGTTTTGCATTTTCAACAAGCAGTATACAGAAGAGGAGTACTGGCCCAAAGTTGATGAGCTTAAATCAGCAATGCTTGCACTTGGAGAATATGGAGAATTTTTTCCTCCCCACATGAGCCCTATTGCTTATAATGATTCATCGGCATACATCGAATTCCCACTCACTCGTGAAGAGGCAACAGGACGAGGATTTCTCTGGCACGAAGATGATGTCATTGGTCCCAAGATTGACCCGGCCACGCTCGTACAATCATCTGAACTGCCTGACAACATCAATCAAGTTTCTGATGATATTTTAGGCAAGGCAATTGTGTGTGCCGAAAGCAAAAAACCGTTCAGACTAAATAAAGAGGAGCTTAACTTTTATCGTAAACACCGTATCGCATTACCGAGACTCCATCCCGACATGCGCATTCTTAAACTCCTAGAACACCGCATCCCGTACAGACTCTGGCATGACACCTGCAAAAAATGCGGGAATAAGATACAATCAGGTTACGACCCGGCGAAGGGTTACAAAGTCTATTGCGAAAGTTGTTATTTAGCAGAAGTCGCTTAATCTAATACATTATATATATGACCCCAGAGTCAAAAAACTGTAAAACCTGTGCGCAAGCGTTTACCATCACGGCGAAAGATTTTGAGTTTTACGAAAAGATGGGTGTACAAGCACCTTTATTCTGCCCTGATTGCCGGTTCAAGCGCCGCACGGTTTGGCGGAATGAGAAGACTTTATATCGCCGTAAATGTGCCTTGTGTGACAAATCGGTTATTACGATGTACCACGAACGAGCGGTGCACCCGGTCTACTGCAATGACTGCTGGGCTTCAGACAAATGGGATCCGCGCGAGTACGCCATGGACTTCGATTTTAATCGACCGTTCTTTGAACAACTGGGACAGCTCCTTCGTGTTATTCCGCAATCTGCCACTTACTCAAGCAATGCCGCTGGCCCCAACATTAATAGCGAATATACCAACTTTGCTGGCGCGAACAAAGACGCCTATCTCTGTTTTAACTCAAGCATTAACAACGAAAATATCGCTTATTCGCGCGGCCTGATGAACGCCCGAGACTCCTTTGATTGTTACTACGCGAGCGGTATCGAACGCGTCTATGAAGGTATCAACGTGCAAAAATCAAATAGTGTCCGGTTTGGGCACAACGTTGTTGACTCACTTGATTCGTGGTTTTTGATGAACTGCTCGAACTGTACCAACTGTTTTGGTTGCGTGAACGTTCGCAATGGACAGTATCAGTTTTTTAACGAACAGCTCTCGAAAGAGGAGTATCTGAATCGCGTCAGTGAAATTGTTGGTAGTTATCAAAGATTGGAAGAAATGAAAGAGAGGTTTAAAACACATGCACTCGCATTTCCTCGTCGCGAGAATCAAAACCTCAAGGCAGTTAATTCAACCGGTAATTATCTCACGGAGGTCAAGGACTGTCACCAATGTTTTGAGGTTGAAGACGGAGAAAATCTGAGCTACTCGTTTTCAACCAAGATTACAAAGGATTGCTGGGATATGCTCGGTCACGGACGCAAGGCAGAACTGGCGCTTGATTCGGTCGGCGTCGGCTACTGCCAGAGAATTATCGCGTCGTGGTGGGTAGAGAATGGTCAGAATATCGAATACTCATTCGCCGTTCGTAGTTCCGTGTCAGAGCTTATCGGCTGTGTCGGCCTCAAAAATGCCAAGTACTGCATTCTTAACAAACAGTATGAAGAGGAAGAATATCGAAAAATCCGCGAGCATATTGTACGTGAGTTAGAAGATTTAGGCTTGTACGGATCAATGATTCCTCCCAAATACGCGTTTTTCGCATACAACGAAGCAATCGGCCAAGACAATCTTCCGCTTAGCAAAGAACAGGCAGTTGCTGAAGGCTTTATGTGGGAAGATAATTTGCCCGAGACCAAAGGCAAGGAGACGCTTTTGGCAGAACATATTCCGGACCATATTTCTGAAGTAAAAGATTCTATTCTCCATGAGACGCTCGCGTGTATTCAATGCAGTCGTAACTACCGTCTCATTCCGGCTGAACTCACCTTCTATCGTAACATGCTACTCCCTATCCCCCACAACTGTTGGCAGTGTCGCTTCACCGACCGCATCAAGCGCCGCGGCCCGATGACCATTTTTGACCGCACCTGTGCCAAATGCAGTAAACCGATAAAAACCTCATACGCTCCCGACCGACCCGAGATTGTGTATTGTGAAAGTTGTTATCAAGCGGAGGTAATCTAAAATGCAGAGCAAAACTCCAAGATTCGACGCTGAGCTTGATGCGATATTTGCAGAGCTAGTTCCACACGAGCGGTTGTGCAAACAGTGTGCTCTGCCCTTTCAGATTGAGTCAGAAGATATTGAGTTCCTAAAAAAGCTGCGTGTGCCAGTACCAACCTTGTGTCCACGGTGTAGGTTGCAACGCCGCATGGCTTGGCGGCTTAACTTGCGCCCGATATTTTATAAGAAGTCTTGTTTGGCGCCGGGGCATACCGAGAAAGTCATTTCATTTCTTGACGAGACGAATCCTATTACTGTTTACGACGACACTTTTTACCGGAGTGAAGAATGGGATTCACGTTCGTTTGGCACAGAATATGACCCAACGAAACTAGTGTCCACTCAACTCCATTCACTTTTTAGCAGAGTTCCCCACCAAACCTTAAACAAAGACCCAAAGAGTATCAATTCCGACTATGTCGTTTCGGGCGACCAAGCGGCTAATTGCTATTATGTGGCCGTCCCCGTACTTTCAGAGAACATGCAGTACGGTTCGGTCTGTACTCGGTCCAAGGACTCTCTCGACTTTGCCGACCTCGATGAGTCAGAGCAGTGCTACGGCTGTACGCGCAGTGCACGTTGTTATAACTGCACCTATTGTGTCGAGACGACCGATAGTGTGGACTCGTACTTTCTCTATGATTGCAAGAACTGCATGAACTGTTTTATGAGCAGTAATTTGCGTAATGCAAAGTACGTCTGGCAAAATGAGCAGCTCGCCAATGAAGCATACGAGGCAAAATTGCAGGTGCTTAATCTAGGCAGTTATGAAGTTATGGAGAAATGCCGCAAAGAGTTCGATGAATTATTCAAAACGGCCATTCACAAAAATCTTGATATCCGCAAGGCGGAAAATTGTACCGGTAATGTCATCGAGGCATGCAGGAATGCACACAAGTGCTTTCGCGTGCTCGAGAATTGCGAGAACATCCGACACGTGAGCATTATGCGCGTGGTCACCGACTCAATGGATATTCATGGCGGCGCCCGCAGTTCTTTACTTTACGAAGGCGGCGGGCTTGTCGATTCAACCGAGGTGAAGTTCTCGGTACTTATCCGCACGGGCCGTGAGGTAGAATATTCGACCGAATGCACGAATGTCGAATTCTGCTTCGGCTGTATTGGGCTCAAGGGTAAAAAGTTCTGCATCTTTAATGTGCAGTGTAGCGAGGAGGAGTATTGGCCCAAGGTGGATGAGATAAAAGCGAAGATGCTCGCTACTGGTGAATACGGTGAAATGTTCAGTATCGCCTCAAGCCCCTTCCCCTACAACGACAGCAACGCGATGGTCGAGTTCCCGCTTACGAAAGAAGAAGTTCTTGCAAAGGGCTGGAAGTGGCACGATGACGAGGCCGCAACTACCAATGTTGGCATAGACACAGTCAAGGCAGCAGATTTACCCGACAGCATCAGAGACGTTACCGATGACATCCTACACAAGGCGGTCTTGTGTATAGAGACAGGCAAGCCTTTTCGCCTCACACCGTACGAGCTCAACTTCTATCGCCGGCACAACCTCCCCCTCCCGCGTCTGCACCCATATGTCCGTATCACCAAGCTTTTAGAGACGCGCATCCCCTTTCACCTTTTTGACGATATCTGCAAAAAATGTAATATGGCCATAAAGTCTGGCTATGATCCGAAGAAAATGTATACTGTCTACTGCGAGCAGTGTTACCAGCAGGAAGTAGCATAAAAATACATCATGAAAGTAAAAATTGCAGAATTAAAAAAGTTAGCCAAGAAGGCAATTGTGCGGTATGGGTATACGGAAAAGGAAGCTGGTAAAATTCTGGAGGTACTGATGTACGCACAGCTCCGCGGCAACAATCAGGGCGTTGTGAAGTTAATTGGTAAAGGAATTCCAAAAGCGTCTGACGCCGGGAAGATTACTTTAGCCAAAGAGACGACGTTGTCTGCACTCGTGAACGGCCAGAAGAATCACGCGATGGTGGTGGTAAACTACGCGACCGATTTGGCGATTACAAAGGCGAAGAAGCACGGCATTGGCATCGTCGGCGTGAATCACCTCAACACATCATCGGGTGCCATCGGCTATTATGCCAAGCGCATTGCAAAAGAAAAACTTATAGGCTTCGTCTTCGCTGGCTCCATGGAAACGGTCGCCGCGTACGGCTCGTATCAACCAATCTTTGGCACCAACCCGCTCGCCATTGGCATCCCCACGCAAAATGACCCGCTCGTCCTGGATATGGCCACGGCGGCGATGGCTTACTTTGGCGTCATTGAGGCCAACACTGCCGGGCGTAAATTGCCGGAAGGAATCGCCTATGACAAAGAAGGTAATTTGACGGTAGAACCGGGCAAGGCACTCGATGGCGCATTGCGGACCTTCGACAAAAGCTACAAAAGCTCTGACCTCTCCATGATGGTACAGATTTTGACTGGCCCGTTGGTCGGCGCATCATTTACCGGTGTGGGAGACGTGCCGAACAATTGGAGCGGACATCTGGTGCTTGCCATTGACCCGGACCTCCTTGGCGGGAAGAAGGCACTCCGCGCGGGAGTCTCTAAAATGATAGAAAAGGTAAAAGCCACAAAAAAGCTCCCCGGTGTGGCAGAAATCCTTATGCCCGGCGAGCGCGGGGATAGGTTAACGAAGCAAGCGCTCAAGTCCGGAGAAATAGAAATCGAAGATAATTTGTATCGTGAATTGCAAAAGAAGGCTTTGGGCAACTAGCGAATAACTAATGACGCGTTGCATAACCTAACTTCAACAATTTCGGACGGCCGTTAATAAATGTTGAAGTGAGAGATCATTCCGTACTTTCTTCCCAAAGGTGTTTAATGAACATCTTCTGCGTCTCTGCGATACTTTTATCTTCTATTACGACACCGACAAGTGTGTCGAGTGAGACGAGTGCAACCGTGTGGCCGTAGACTAAAATATCGGTAGAAATCTTCATTGCTTTTTTGAGGAATCTTTTTTGCGAGAGGCCGGTGCGATACGGCTCGGCTAGGAATTTACGTGCGAACGGCGTGTCTTCTGCCAAGTCATAAATAATCCCGCCCGCCCTATCGAGGACGCGAAAGATATGCCGCGCTTCTTCACGAGAAAACATTTTAAGGAATTTATCTGCCGAGAATATGGACCAGATTTCCTTGGACCTAAATATTTCTTCGTATAGTTTCATGAGTCCCGCCTTACCTTCGTAAAATCTAATCTTTGGTGCAGCTGAATTAGTTTTAAACAGTGTTTGCAATTCAGGCAATACCACCGTGAGTGCGTCGCGTCGTTCATCAAGTTTGAGAGTGAGTTCGCTCGGCGATTCTGCTTTGTAGCAAACCTTCTTCCCCTTCGGCATCTGCGTCGCGAGATGTTTCGCAATCAAGTCCGAAAGTATCAAATAGGTAGTCGGGCGTTTGAGTCCTGCCCGTTTAGCAACATCGGCAACCGAGGCGATACCCAAAGAAAGCAAAGCAGTATAAACCGCCGCCTCTTTTTCGTGTAAGCCGTATTCAGTAAGCTTTTGATTCAGTATATTCATAGTTTGTGTGTTTATAATTTGTCAACTTTTCTGACAAA
>OBEQ012634464.1_pt1 | contig 14251 bp, 11 predicted proteins | sample 1670901 | NCBI WGS metagenome assembly OBEQ01 (sample SAMEA104232315, study PRJEB22302) | groundwater metagenome | biome: forest; feature: aquifer; material: groundwater | place: USA | collected 2011-08-07 | depth 5.4 m
GGAAGCTGTACACACTCTGGCAAAGATGATATTGAAGCTGCTGTATGGGCAAACATACAACTAGCAAAAAGCAAAATTAATAGAAAATCCTCGACCCCGGTAAGTGTAACTTATGGTTCTAGAGATGGCTGGCTTTCTGTTCAATCTAATAAAACAATGCAGGATTTTATTAGTGCGGGACATCTTGTTTTATTAGACAGTGCCTGTGGTCCTTGTATTGGTATGGGATTTACACCTGAAGCTGATACTGCTTCTGTTAGATCTTTTAATAGAAACTTTTTTGGACGTGCAGGAACAAAAGAAAAGATCGATCAGGTTTATTTAGCAAGTCCGGCTGTTACGGTTTATCTTGCGGCATGTGGAAGGCTGGATTCATATGATTCACAAAGTAGATCTTTTATTGCAAAAGATGATGCTGGAAATGAAATTAGAGTGGTGTTAAGTAATCCAATGGAAGAAGCCAAATTAACACCTGTAATTTCCAATGATTTTAATAATCCAAGTGGAGAAAGATCGGCATTTATACTTCCAGCCCCGCCTGATAAAGCAAAAGGAATAAATGTTTTATATGACGGCGAAACAATCTCTGCATTACCAGATGATATGTACGATATTCCAGGTGATAAGTTTGAAAATCTGCCTGTCTTAATATCACTTGGCGACAATGTCACAACTGATGATCTGTCTGCAGCAGGATTAAAATACATTCCAAAAAGAGGAAATCTCTTAGAGCTTGAGCTGGGATTTTTTGAGAGTAAAGCATCACAAGAGAAAAAAGATCCACAATATTATTACAATTTAGCTAAAGAATATAAAACAAAAAATAATGGCTCTGTAATGGTTGGTGGAAGATTGTTTGGTTCAGGAAGCTCACGAGAATCTGCTGCATTTATACCAAGGCACTTAAGAGCAAAAGTTGCAATTGCAGAAAGCTTTGCACCAATTCATAGAGAAAATGCAATTGAGCAAGGGCTTTTTTATCTTACATTTAAAGACCCTACTGACAGAACAAAGCTTGACAGAGAGGATCTCATTTCAATTTACGGGCTTGATAAACTTGATCCTGATAAAAGAGATGTTGAAATTAAAGTTAAAAAGAAAGACGGAAAAGAGTTTTCAATAGTTTGTGAGCATGTATTGGACACTCCTTATAAGATTGAGGTTTTTAGAGCTGGATCTGAGCCTAAATTGTTTAAAAAGATTTTAATTGATCAATTTAAAGGAAATGTTTCAGAATTCATGAAGTGGTTCGAAGAAAAGAATAGATTGTGATAAGATTTCTATTAAGTTAAACAATTTTAATTAGGAGGATAAGTATGAAGCTTGTAGGAATAACTCCGGCAACCGGAACAAATGCTTTGGCAATAGCAATAAATTATGGAAATAATATTCCACAAATACGTGTTAATTCGTCCAATAGAGGCAATTTAGATTTTAACAGTCTGCCTGATTATGACAATGTTGTTGTCCTGGGACACGAAAAAAGTAATCCAATAGGTGGTTTTCACTTATTAGCACAGATTAATAATGGTAGTGGTGGAATAACTCAGGCAAAGCAAGGCGCTTCTCTCCCAATTCAACCTTGCAAGCTTGAAGAACAAAAAGAACCTCCTTCATTTTCTGCTTACATAGAGAGACTTTCTATTTAATAAGTTGAGAATTTTTTATTAATCTTTGATTAGTGTTATCTAATGGTATTTAGATACAATACTATTGATGTTTAAAAAGTTATTTATTCTTTCCTCTTCAATACTTCTCTCTTTTATTTTTGTAGTTAAAACCTTTGGTAATTCAAAAGAACAAAATGAAACCCTAGTTAATAAAGAAAGAGTTATTAAGAATTGCTCTTTTTATAAATGGTTTGATCCAAACACAAATGAAAAAGAAGGAAAAGAATTGCTTAAAAATTGTTCGAGCTGCCACGCAGCTTATTACAATGAATGGACAAACGATAAACATTCAATGTCACAAAATAACCCTTTTTTCTTATCAATGTATAAAGATTTTAGAAAAGACCACCCTGATAAAAATGGAAACTGTTCTCTTTGCCATAACCCAGAAGCCGCTATTGACAACGGCTTTGACGTTGATCTAAGAAAACAAAGAGCAACTAAAACAAATGGAATATCCTGTGATTTTTGTCATAAGATTGAAGATGTTGATCAAAATGATTTCAAGAAAGGGGTTACTGGTCTAAGCATTTTAAAAATCTGTAAAGGAATGAAAGATATCAGGATTGGTTCAATAAAAGATCCTATTCAAATAAGCAATAAAGAAGAACTACGATATAACTCTTTATATAAAACAAGCCTTTATTGTGCAAAATGCCATGAAGGCTCAAATGGAAACATAAAAATTTATTCTACGTTTTCAGAATGGCTAAATAGTCCAGCTGCAAAGAAAGGGGTACAATGTCAAACCTGTCACATGCCTGTTAGAGAATCGGAAGATAGAGATCAGAAATTAGAAATTGTTGACAATCCAAATATAAACCACAAACAAAGACCATACTATGAGATTCACAGTCATGGGTTTTTAACAAAAGAGCCTCATGAATTTAGAAAGAAATATGTTGATTTAAACCTTGCAGTGGCATTGCGCAACAATGTCATATCTAATGGATATAAGATCATCACTGTCACATGCACCGTTGAAAACAATAATTTTGGACACAGTTTCCCTACAGGCTCTCCAATGAGAAATGCAATTTTAGTCCTTGAAGCAAAAGATAAAAATGGAAATGATTTAAAACTTATAAAAGGATCTTTATTGCCAAATTATGCCGAAAATTTAAAAGGAAAGCCAGGTAAACTATTTGCAAAAATACTATCTGAAACTTCAAGCGAATATGCTGCAACTCATGGAAATAGCGGAATAAGGTTTAGAAAAATTGCAAACAAGCTTGGAATCCCCGCTCAAGACTGGTGGAATGTTTTTATTGCAAATGATACCAGGATAAAGGCTAATGAAAAAGACATCTCTGTGTATGAATTTACTGTAGGGGCAAGTCGCGACTTACTCTTACAACCAGTAACAATTACTGCAAAATTAGTTTGGCGAAATACTTGGGCTGGGTTAGCTAAGTTAAAAGATATTGATCTAAAAGAAGATCTGCTTATAAAAAAAGAGCTTTCTTTGTAAGAAGTTTTTAATTGCCAGAAGATAATAGAGGAATATTAATATTTCGTGAAAAGGTCATTCCTTGTGAAGTCTGAGTAATCATCAATTCTATTGACTCTGGAATGCCATTGGGAAATAATTTATTTATTTCTCTTATTTTTTCAAGTTTTTTAATTGGTGGAATAATCAAATTTACTCTCTTGCTTGAATCCTTTGCTGTTAAAGAAAATTTGTTTGGTGCTATAACTAAAGCTTTTTTTGGCAAGTTAGAGGTTACGTTAATTTTACTGTCTTCAAGGCCAGTGTTAAAAAGATTTTGATCAAAGCTAAAAATTAAAAAACTTTTTGCTGGTTTGTTTTTAAAAAGTGTTATTCCATTTAAAGCATCTCCTTCAATATTTAAAGAAAATTGTTGTTGTATAACTTCGCCTCCACTGCTTGAGCTTGAAGAAGAAGTGGCAGCAGAAGAATCATTTCCTTTTTTGTTGTTTTCTGCATCTATACCTGCATTGCTTGGTGCTTCTATCTGAGATCTTATAAGAGTAAGAGGGTTTCCTGTGATTGGAAGCCTAAATATTCCTCCTCCGTTTGTTGCCACATAAATGCTAGAACCATCAGGTGTAACATCAAGATCTGTTAATTCCCGCATTGTAAGTCCATCATTGTATTGTGACCATGTAACACCATCATCACTAGATACATAAAACCCGGTTACATTTCCTGCAGCATAAACCTGGTGTTTATCAGCAACAGGATTAAAAACAATTGAAACTATATTGTCAGAGGTACGAACATCGCTTAATACAGGCCGCCAGGTACTACCAGCATCAGTTGTTCTAAATATCTGACCATCAGCCGTCCCTGCAAGAAGCACATTGGTATTTGCAGGACAAATTGAAACAGAGTGAAATGATGTTACATTGCCAAAACCATTGTTTATTTGGTTCCAATTTTCCCCTCCGTTTGTTGACTTAATTATCCCTACATCATTTGTAGCAGCATAGATAATATTTTCATTGTTCAAATCAATATCAACTGACCATGTATTTTTAAATCCAGGTATTCCATTTTGTTTATTAATCCAGGTCATTCCTCCATCAGCAGATTTAAAGGTTCCCCAACCAATTGAGTCAACAAAGTCATGAAATAAAGATTTCTTTACACATGTTGCAAAAGCAATATTTGGGTTTGACTTTGACCATTTTATATCAGTAAAAGCAATTTCTCCATCTAAGCCAGTGCTCGATGGGTGAAATGCATACTCTTCGGGAAAAAGCATAAAAACTGTCTTCCAGCTCATTCCACCATCAACACTAAGAAATATTGAACTCATAGCATTATTACTGTCACCAAGAAGAACCTTATTATTGTCAATAGGATTTGGTGCAACTGCCTGAAGCTCATCAAGTCCAACATCACCAAGTCCAACAGGAATCCAGTTTATTCCTTTATCTTCACTTAAAAATATTCCTGATCTTGAAGTAGCAAAAACTTTATTACTATCAGGACTTACCGCAACACCATTTGCTTGAGTGCCTGAATACCCAAAAGCATCTGTAATCCAAGTTTTCCCGGCATCTGTTGATTTAAAAACTCCTCCCACATAACTATCAACAAAAACTGTATTTTCATCATTTGGATTAACTGTTATGTCTATTGGGTGCCCAGCATTTGATCCAAGAGGACCAAAGCCAGTTTCAGTCCAGGTCATTCCACCATCAGCAGATTTAAAGAATATTCCAAATGCTCCTGCATAAATTATATTTGGATTTGTTGGGCTAATTCCAAGTGCTGAGTATAACTGTGGAGAACCATTATTTCTTTGTCTTTTTACTTCACTCCAGCTCATTCCACCATCTCGAGTTACAATAATTGCACCATCTTGATTTTCTACATCAGTATCAAATTGAGGAATCATTCCAGTTGTTCCCCAGATTGTATTTGAATCATTTGGATCAAATTTTATATTTGTAACATAGAAATTTCTTATTCCATTATTTGTTTGTATCCAGGTAGTTCCTCCATCTGTGCTTTTATAAACCCCCTCAAGTTTTTCAAGCTGCTGTCTGTCAAAAAAACCACTTGCCACATAAACAGTATTTGTATTTTTCGGATCAAAAATTACATCTTTAAATAGGTTTCCGCCAGATAAAACCTGTGTCCAGTTTTCTCCACCATCTGTAGTTCTATAAACTATGCCATGAGTTCTCTGGAAGGCTCCCATAAAAGGACCAATCTCTTCTAGATCACCTGCTGCAATAATTGTATTTGAATCTCCCAGCTTTACAGCAAGCCCCCGAATTTCTACATCTGTCCCTGACGGCAATCCATTGTCCTTATGTTGCCAGGTAATTCCTCCATCTGTTGAAAGAAAAACTCCCATTGCATTTTTTACACCACACCAAATCCTATTTGGATCATTTGGATCTATTGTTGTTACAAAAACAGGAATAGCATCTCCTGATTTTCCAGACCTTGCATCTATTCCTTCATTGCTTTCAACCCAAACATTTCCGCGATCATTTGAAATATGAATTCCTGCAAAAGAATCAGTGACAATTATTTTGTTTGAATTTGCTGGACTAAATCTAATTGTGTAGCCTTGCCCACCAAAAGGACCATTTAATTTTTGCCAAGACATTGAGAGAACTTGGTCTTTGATAATTAGTTCATCAGGTGTTGGAAAATCAGGGTATTCTTTATAGAAAAAAGATTTTGCCGGAAAAATAAATAAAATTAATCCTATAACAAAAAGAAAACACAAAAAACAATATTTTTTTTGCATACCCATAATATTAATTTCTAAACAAGAATAGTACAAACGTAGTATAGAACAATAATACCTCTTTTTTTTATAAATATCAGGAATCAATTTAAAACATTTGCTGATTTTACAATGTTACAAATTCTCCCAAGCAAGGAATTGTTTAAGGGAATAATATAACCGAGAAAAATGATGATAGAATCAAATGAAAATTTTGTTTCAATTAATGAGTTATCAAATGTGCTTAGTTGGATTGAAAAACTAGAGCCAGATCTGCTAAAGGATTTTATAACCTATTGGTCTATAAGAAAATCTCCTCACTTCGTAGCATACAATCTGATAGAAAGTATAAAAGATAGAAGTGCAAGCAGTTGGATAAGCTTGATAGAATCAAATCACAAATTTAGAGATGCTTATGGCGAAGAAAAAGCTAATGAACTTATTGATGTTATTGAAAACAGCAAACTAAAGAAATAAAAACTTATTTTTTTGATTTTTCTGGCAATAAGTTGACAATGGGAATAGGATTCATTGGTGTTGGCATAAGAAATCTTGATAGTGCATTGAGTGTGTTTACATTGATTCTTCTTTTTTGTTCCGAATTTTGACTTGGAATAAAATTTCCAAGAGGCATTATATTCATCGGTGTAGGAAACATAAAGGTCCTGGCAAGTTTTTCAGTCTGCCTTAAACTTCTTTCATGCGGCTCCAGAACCTCCTCTATGCCAAACTTTTCAGCCATGGCTATTTTTAGCTGTCTATTAGTGATTCCAAAACCCATTGGTACTGTTACCATCTTAACCCATGTAGCCATTCCTGCTACTTCACCATTTGAGTCAATTAGTGCACTTCCTGAATCACCAGAATTGAATCCCGGAAGGACCTGAACCTGATCTTGAGGCTTGCCTTTATTCATGGACACTTTAACAGTATTCATTACATGTCTTCGACCAACAGAAAATTCCCATCCTTCTGGATATCCATTGTTAAATAGAGGCTCTCCTGGTTCAAGTGGTTTGGTTAAATCTCGGATCTTCAGTCCAATTTTTATTTCTTTTTCTTTTTCGAGACGATCTAACTCAGAATTTTCTTTATCAGATACTGGAAAAACCACTTGGTCTCCATCAGCAACATTTAAGAATGCAACTGTTCCATCAGACAAAGGCTGTGGAGTCATTTGAAATTTATATAAGTCTTTATAACCCCTGATTTTTAATTTTCCTCCATCAACTCCCTTTATGTTAACTATTCCACTGAAGTCAACTACATCACTATATGAGTGTCCACAAGTGACCCCATATCTTTTTTCACCAACTCTAATAAAAAATCCTGACCATGTATATTCTCCTTTTGGACCAGCTGATATTACAAAAGTAGAAGGTAGTGCCCCTTGAATAACCTTTAATAATTTTTTCTCAGGTTCACTTAGCGAGGAAACTTTTTGACTTAAATCACTTAGTCCACTTGCTAAATTGTCTATAGCTTCTCCTTTTCGTTTTAACTCTTCATTCAAAGTTCTTGTCGTTTCTTTATCTTCATTTGCTTGTCTTTTGAGATCTTCTACTTGTGTTCTAGCTTGTCTTAAATCTTCATTGAATTTTGCTCCTTGTTCCTCAAGCTTTTTATTTGCTTCACTAATAAGCGCTTCACTTTTTCTTGTTTCAAACCATAATTTTGCATCAAATCCACTTCTAACACCTGCTAATTTTTTATTAAAGCCTTCTTCTAAATCAGACAATTTTCTTTCATGTGTTACTCTATTTGCTTCCTGCGCCTCCTGAAATCTTTGATTTTGATAGTATGTAGTCCCCCCAACAGCACCACCAACTCCTGTAAGAAGAACAAGATAACGACCGAGTCTATTTAAATAACCGCCTGAACTAATTTTGCTAACAGCCATTGATACTCCTCTAATCAAAATTTGCTTTGCTGTTTTTTAAGCACACAGCATTAACAATCTCAATTGTCTTTATTAAAGGTTTCTATATTCTATGACTTTAAAATGCTTTTGTCTATCCTCATAGTAGTTTATACAAATTTTGAAAGCATTAATCTGCTCTCTATGTGCATTTTTTGTTCTGCTTCTTCTAGTATCTTAACTACTTGGTATCCACTTGTGCCATCTGATCTTGGGGCTTCGCTTGTTTCTATACAGTGAACAAAGTGTTCACATTCAAGCCTTAAAGGCTCATCCTCACTAAAGCTTACAGATTCTACTTTTACTGTCCCGTCAAGCTCAATTGAATATAGCTCAAGTTTGTTTTGAACTCTTATATCATTTAATACTGCTGTTTTTTTGCTTCCGTTTACAGTGAGTAAAACTTGTTTTTGCGGATCAATCCAGCTATTGTGAATGTGAGCAGGAATATCTCCCGGGAAGTTTAAATCCAAGTGAGCAACATCTATTACTCCATCGCTGTTTGTTGACCAACCGCAGGCATTTATTATTCCTGTTGGCTCAAGTCCTAAAATATAGCTCATCATTGAAATATCATGGGGTGCAAGATCCCAGATTACATTGTTGTCCCTTCTTTGTTGTTGATTAAAGTTTCTACGATCGCTGTTTAAGAACCTGACGTCTCCAAGTTCTCCTTTAAAAATTAAATCCCTAAGACAGTTAACTGCAGGATGATAAAGAAGAAGATGACCCACCATAAGAGTAAGTCCTTTTACACTTGCCAAATGATTTAATTCTTGTGCTTGCAAGTAACCTCTTGCAAGTGGCTTTTCAACATAAACATTTTTTCCAGCCAAAAGTGCAAGTCTTGCTAATGCATAGTGCGTATGTGTAGGTGTAGCAATTACAATCCCTTTTACTTCAGGATCAGATATTAGGTCTGAGTAGCTTACTGATATTCGAACTCCATATGTTTTTTTTACCCAGTCCAAAACTTTTGGATCAGCATCACAAACAGTATTTAAAACTCCTATGCCATGGAGATTTCTTGCCAAGTTTTTTCCCCAGCTTCCACATCCAGCAAGTGCAATATTTTTTTTCATGTTTCTACCCAAGTAGGTACGTAGCATGCCACGTACCTACGGTTAGGTTATTTTATCTCTTATTTACTGCTGATTTGAATTGCTTACCGGCAGAAAATGCAGGGACTTTTTTTGCAGGAATATCAATTTCAGTTCCTGTTCTTGGGTCACGACCTTTTCTTGCTCGACGGTCTCTTCTTTGGAAGGTGCCAAAACCAACTAATGTTACTTTTTCACCTCTTGCAACTGATTTAGTAATAGCGCCTATTACATAATCAAGACTTTCTTCTGTTTGCCTCTTGCTTGTACTTGTCTTGTTTGCTACTAATTCAACGAGTTCTGCTTTATTCATTTTTGTATAATCGGCACTTTGCTTACCATTTTTCCAAGTGCCTCAGACTCCTTTCTTTCTAAAGAACCACCTATCCAGGGTTTCCAGTCTTTTGCTTTCACAAAAGCATTGAAAACACTGAGTAATACTTTATCACTAAAGACAAAATGTAAGTCATGCTTAATGTCTTTAATTTTTTTATTTTTTAACCCGTGATAACATAAACTATGAAATTCACTTACTATTTAAGAAATTTATGGCTATAATCTCAACATCTGATAGCTCTTCAAAAAAGCCTAAAAAAAGCACTGGTAAGGCTAAGAACCCAAATTCAATTGTTTCTTTAAAGTCTGAGCCAACACAGTTAGATCAGCAACTTGAACCATCATTAAGACCACAAAATTTCACCCAATATATTGGGCAGCCAAAATTAAAAGAGTTATTACGTGTTTGTATTGGAGCTGCAAAAAAAAGAGAGGATATAACAAGCATTGGCCATATTTTACTTTATGGCTCTCCTGGTCTTGGAAAAACAAGTTGTGCAATTATTCTTGCTAAAGAACTAGGAACTGAGGCAAAGGTTTTCAGTGCGCCAGCTTTAGCCCAACCCAAAGATATTATTGGTGTTTTGCTTTCACTAAGTGCTGGTGATGTTTTATTCATTGATGAAATCCACAGACTAAACAAAGTTACTGAAGAGCTACTCTATTCAGCAATGGAAGATTTTGTCCTTGATCTCACTGTTGGAAAATCACAAGCAGCAAGAGTAACCAGGCTTCCTGTAAACAGATTTATTTTAGTTGGCGCAACAACAAGGCTTGGAAGTTTATCCAGTCCACTTAGAGATAGGTTCACCCACATATATAAAATGGATTTTTACAAAGATAATGAACTTGTCCAAATAATAGAAAACACAAGCAGGATTTTAAAATGTAAATTTGAAAGAAAAGCTGCTTTTGAAATAGCAAAAAGAGCCCGTGGAACTCCAAGAATTGCAAATAGATTGACCAGACTTGTGAGAGATTATTCACAGCATGAAAATATTTCTGTTACAAAAGAAGATGATGCGAAAGCTGCTCTTGAATTATTCAAAGTCGATCCAAACGGACTTGAAGAAAGCGATAAACAACTTTTAAGAATCATTATTGAAAAATACAATGGCGGACCTGTAGGCGTAGAAGCGCTTGCAGCAACGCTTGGGGAAGAAAGACAGACAATAGAAGATTGCTATGAACCATACTTGCTACAGGCAGGATTTTTAACTAGAACTTCCCGAGGGAGAATGGTTACTGAATCAGCATATAAATATTTAAACATTGAAATAAAAGATGCAGAAAACAGTCAGCTTAGAATTAATATTTAAATAAAAAGTTTGTTTTACTTCATTATAGTCGTTATGCATTTATAAACTCGGTTAAAAATTTGTGTTTGATTTAACTCTTCTGATGAGTCAGGTAAACTATCTTCCTCGCCAGGATCTATTTCTTCAAAAAGTATTATTTCTCTTTCTCTTTTATCTGTTTCATCAAGAGTTGGTTTTAAACGACAAATAAATTCACCACATTCATATAAAAATCTTATTGTTACAGGGGTTTGTTTACCATCAACAACACAAGAAAATTGCCCTTCTGCAATTGTTTGTTCTTCCCTTACTGTTTCATGATCTAATTTTCCGAGATTAATACAAACTCTTTCAGCAAAAGCTCTAATTGGACTAGCAATAATGCTCATGTTTATAAATCTTTGTAGGTAGTGTTCCCTGAAACTCTTATTATTATAGACGTTTTTGGACCAAGCTGTAATATAAAGTTGTCTACGATTAATTTAATGCAATCTTCATTTTCTTTTTAGATTTAAAGCTCAAATGCGTTATTCTTGTCACTACATTCAGAATGAATGGTTAGAATATAAATTATGAATTCAGCTAAGTCGCAAAAAAAAATTAAGATTGGTCTACTCGGCGCAGGAATTGTCGGTAGCGGTGTAATTAAAACTCTTTTAAATCATCAAGATGTAGAAATTAAAAAAATTGGCGTTAAAGATGTAAATAAAAAAAGGAACTTGCCTCAAAATCTTGATAAAAAAATCTTCACAACAAATTTAGAAGAAATAGTGAACGATCCTGAGATTGAAATTGTGGTAGAAATGCTTGGTGGGCTAAATCCTGCAAAAGATCTTGTTATAAAAGCAATCCAGAATAAAAAAAATATTGTCACTGCAAATAAAGACTTGATTGCAACTCACGGGGCTGAACTTTTTGATCTTGCTCGCAGTAAAAATGTACAGATTCAGTTTGAGGCAAGTGTATGCGGTGGTATCCCAATAATAAATACTTTAAAGCAAACACTAAGCGCAAATAAATTCTCAAAAATAATTGGAATACTAAATGGGACCACAAATTATATTCTTTCCGAGATGTTAAGCAAAAGCCTAAGTTTTGAAAAGTGTTTAAAAGATGCTCAGGCACTTGGATACGCTGAGCCAGATCCAACAAATGATATTTCTGGAAAAGATGCTGCATATAAAATTGCAATTCTTGCAAGCATTGCATTTCATGAAAGAATTAAAATTGATGATGTTTATACAGAAGGCATTGAAAAAATTACCCTCTCAGATATTGTTCTGGCTGAAGAGCTTGGATACAGGCTAAAGCTTATAGGACTTGCAAAAAAAGAAGGCGATCAAAAAATCGATATAAGAGTCCATCCTGCATTCATTAAAAGGACTAATACACTTGCTTCAGTGTTTGGTGTAAATAATGGTGTTCTAGTTGAGGGGGATCTTGTCGGAGAGCTTACTCTTATTGGGCGCGGAGCAGGAGAATTTCCTACAGCAAGTTCTGTTGTCGGAGATATAAACTTACTCGTTGCACAGCTTTCTTATTCAACATCGCCAAATCCACAGCTTGTTTGTCATCACTCATCATATGCAAAAATTAAACCAATATCAGAAACTGTAAACTGTTATTTTTTGCGCATTAGGACAGAAGATAAAGCTGGCGTAGTTGGACAGATAGGAACAATTTGCGGTAAATACGATGTCAGTATAAATGCTCTTACTCAAAGAGGAGCAAACCCTGACAATACAGCATCAATTACCTTACTCACCCATGCTGTAAAAGAAGAAAAAATACAAAATGCAATTAATGAAATTAAAAAAAGTGCTTTTGTAAAACAGGTGGAAAATGTAATTAGAGTGCTTGAGTAAGTGTAAAATATAAATCTAATGCCTAGCGAAATAAAATCAGAAACTCACAGTAAAGACATGCCATGGCATGTCTCAACACTAAGGCGCTCCCATTTTTGTGGAGAATTAAAAGACTCTGACATTGGGAAGGAAGTTACTGTTGCAGGCTGGGTAGATACTTCCCGTGATCTTGGAGGAATTATTTTTATAGAGCTTCGAGATCACAGCGGGCGCTTTCAGATTGTTGCTGACCCAGCAAAAAATAAAGATGTGCATAAAGTATTTGAACTATTGAGAAATGAATTTGTTGTCATTGTAAAAGGTCCTGTCACAAAACGTCCTTCTGGCACAGAAAATTCAAATCTTCCAACTGGCACTGTTGAAATGTACCCGACAGAAATTGAACTTTTAAACAAATCAAAGCCTCTGCCTTTTATGCTCGACCAGGCTGAAGATGTAGATGAAAATCTTAGATTAAAGTATAGATTTCTTGATCTGCGTCGTGAAAAAATGCAAAAGACTTTTATTACAAGACATAAAATAACTCAGGCAATAAGAACTAAACTAAACGAGCTAGGATTTTATGAGCTTGAAAGTCCAATACTTACAAAAGCAACCCCTGAAGGAGCAAGAGACTATCTTGTTCCGAGCAGGGTTCAACACGGAAAATTCTTTGCTCTTCCCCAATCACCACAATTATTCAAACAGCTTTTTATGATAAGCGGGTTCCCAAAATATTATCAGATTGCAAGATGCTTTAGAGATGAGGATCTTCGAGCCGACAGACAGCCAGAGTTTACACAGGTAGATATTGAAATGTCATTTATTGAGATGGATGATGTTTTAAACTCAGTAGAACAAATTTTAGTAAGTGCTTTTGGCGCAGCTGGTGTAAAACTCACAAGCCCATTTCCAAGAATGGATTTTGACAAAGCAATGGCATTATATGGATCCGACAAACCTGATCTTAGGTTTGGGCTTGAGTTTATAGATCTTACAGATATTATGGCAAAAAGTGAATTTAAATCTTTTAGTGAGATAGCAAAGTCAGGTGGAGAAGTTAAGTGCCTTTGTGTTTCAGGAATCTCAGAATATTCAAGAAAAGAAATGGATGATTTAAAAGCACTAACTATGTCAAAAGAGTTTGGTGCAAAAGGCCTTGCTTGGATTACATTTAAGTCTGATGGTTCTGTAAGCTCACCAATAGTAAAGTTTTTCAAAGAAGAAGAAATAAATGAAATGAAAACAAGGGCAAAAGTAAAACCCGGAGACACCTTGCTTTTTATTGCTGACAAACCAAAAATTGTTGCCCAGGCACTTGGCAGATTGAGACTTCATCTTGGCGAGGTCCTTGGACTAATTGATAAGAACAAACATTCTCTAACTTGGCTTATAAATTTTCCTTTATTTGAATATGATCCTGTTGAAAAAAGATTAAACTCAGTAAATCATCCTTTTACTTCACCAAAACCTGAAGACATTCATCTGTTAGACTCTAACCCTGAAGCAGCAAAAGCAGCAGCATATGACATTGTTTACAACGGTATTGAAATTGGTGGTGGCAGTATAAGAATTCACAATACTGAGCTTCAAAGCAAGGTGTTTAAAATTCTTGGACTAGATGAAAATATAGCAAAAGATAAATTTGGATTTTTGCTAGATGCTTTGAGCCTGGGAGCACCTCCACATGGCGGGCTTGCTCTTGGTCTAGATCGTCTTGTTATGCTACTTACAGGAAATAAATCTATTCGTGATGTTATTGCATTTCCAAAAACTCAAAATGCAAGTTGTCCACTGACAGACGCACCAAGCGAGGTTAGCGATAAACAATTAAAAGAATTAAGCATAAGAGTAGTTGAACAAAAGTAAAA
>OBEQ012360011.1_pt1 | contig 14250 bp, 15 predicted proteins | sample 1670901 | NCBI WGS metagenome assembly OBEQ01 (sample SAMEA104232315, study PRJEB22302) | groundwater metagenome | biome: forest; feature: aquifer; material: groundwater | place: USA | collected 2011-08-07 | depth 5.4 m
CGTCTCCGCCACGACCCATTCCCCCGTACCATACGGTACAGGGTCAGGTTCATGACTGCGCCACGGATTATTTTGACACTTTGTTAGGAATAAGTATCGTGGTTCGTGAGCGGTGTACCGGAGCAGAGCGACTGGTACGCTGCCCATCCTCCTCCATCCACTTCGCTCTTCGAGCTACGAGGGTCAAGTAAGGCTACGGTACGCACCATGTGGTGCATACCACGTGGACGGCAAGCCATTCGACTACTAATCGCGCAGAAATAAACCACATAGTATGATCAATCACTTCAAAACAAAAAAACTTATCTGGATAGCAGTTCTCATATTCGGCTTCTCGCTCTGCATTCGCCTGTGGGGATTAAACGCCATGGGGAACGTGTGGGATGAGTACTTCTACTACAATGCTTCGCGTAGTTTTGCTCAGAACATTGCCAAGCACGATTTCCAGCCGGATCATTGGGATAATAACTCCGAGCATCCCCCACTTGGCAAGTATCTCTACATGCCAGCAGTAGTCTGGAATAAAGCCCATCATGTATCCGATAAAGATGCCTACCGTGCCCCTCGAGTGATTTCAGCTATCGTGGGCTCATTATCGGTAATGGGAATCTTTTTGATCGGTGCTGTCATCTTTTCTACTCCTATTGGAGTAGTGGCCGCCCTAATCCAGGCATTGATGCCGCCGGTGATTGCCTACCATAAAATCATTGCACTCGATACCTTGATGGTACTATTTGTGAATATGAGTATGTTTGGCTATTTGTACTGGCTCAAGAATAAAAACATACGGTTTCTGTGGGGCTCGGTCATTGCTATGGCACTGGCTATTGCCACCAAATTTAACGCCTCGTTAATTTGTCTGGTATTCTATGGTGGCCTGCTCATTAGTCAATGGAAATCGGTCCGACGAGATAGTTCTGTGCGCGTTCCACTGCCGCTTTTAGTGTTCCCCATCCTAGTGCCATTGATCTTAATTGCGGTGTGGCCATGGTTGTGGGGCAATACCTTGGATCATTTTTTAATCACGCTCAGACATTGGGGTGGAACGGTAGACGAGCTATTCTTGGGCAGATTTGGACCAGCTCCTTTATCATATTTTGTGGTACATTTTTTGGTTGGGACACCATTACTAGTCTTGATACTGGGACTGTGTGGCATCATCAGAGTTGTTAAGACAAAAGATCTGCTTTGGTCGGTGGTTGTGCTGTGGTTTGTAGCGCCTTTCTTAATCTCATTCTACCACTTGCGCCAAGATCACATTCGCTACATTTTAGCTGCGTATCCAGCGCTTGCACTACTCGCTTCACTGGGAGTGTGGTGGTTAATTGATAAACTGAAGCGATTTACTAAGCAAGCTCAAATAGTAGTGCTTCTCATTTTTACCCTGTATCTAATCGGGCGGGTAGCCAGCATCCATCCGTACTATTTGGAATATTACAATGTCCTGGTAGGCCGCACGCGAGGAGTGGATGTCCACGACTTGTTTAACCTTGGTTTTTATGGAGAGGGAATTAAGGAAGCCACTGACTACGTCAACAAAACTGCGACAGCAGGATCAAGGGTGCATTATGAAATTATCCCCGATGATGCCCCCTATCTGGATCGCCCGAGATTAAGTCGCTATGATTATGAAGGAGCAGACTATTTGATTTTTAATCAAAACGCTCTTGCTGATCCACAGAAAAGCCGCATTATTTCGACGCAAAACTATCATGAGGTATACAAGGTGCAGGCTGACGATGGTTTCTTTGTCTGGGTATATAAACACAACTAATGCTTAATGGCGATGGATGAGAATGCACTATACTACCGTTGATGATTTTGGTTATGACGATGCAGTCAATAAGCTTATTGTAGAAGGCATCGCAGGAGGGGTAGTTAGTCGTGCATCTGTGATGGTCAACCTGCCAGGATCAGAGTGGGCCCTAGAGTACATCAAACGTCATCAATCATCATCCACTCAGTTTGGCCTTCACCTTAATTTGACTGAAGGCAGGCCAGTGCTTGATGCTAGTCTGATCCCATCATTAGTCAATGGTCAAGGGATGTTTTTGGGCTGGGGAGGGTTTATCAAGCGAAGCCTGCTCGGGCAGCTCAATTATGCACAGGTGACGGCCGAAGTTCAGGCACAACTAGACCAGGCGCCCTGGGCTACATTCTTAAATAGTCACCACCATATTCATCTGTGGCCACCTTTAGCTCGTATGATCAGTGATATCGCTCACAAACAAGGGATCGATGATATTCGCCGGCCTCAGCAGTTTTTCTGGCCAGCAGTGTGGCAGCGATATGGATATAAGGCGCTCATTATCCAGCTTCTCGGAATTTATCAAAGTCGAATCCATCGTCAGTGTTCAACCGACTATTTCATCGATCTGGATTGGGCTGGAGTGTCTGATCAATCACGGAAACGCCTTAAGGCCATGGTACCAAAAGAGGCAGAATTAAGCTGTCATCCGCATGCCTTTGAGATTGAGCACAGTGAAATTAATACCAAAGATTCGACACTAGCCTGGTTAATCAAGCATCTCGAATCAAAACATCGTACCAAAAAACAGAGCCTAACGTAGCTCTGTTTTTAGTAATTCAGATTAAGCTCGTTACAAAATCTCTTCGTCATCATCGTCAGCAGTTGTGGTGGTGGCTACGGCAGGGGGGGTGCTAGCAGCAGAAGTAGCCGCAGTAGGCGCTGGTGGTAGCGCAGGTTTTGAACCATCAATCTCAGATGAAGGCAAGTTACCGAATGGAGAGCTGATTTTTGGTGCATCTTCAGCTGGTTTGGCTGGTGGTAAGGCGCTGCCCAGAGGGCTCTGCCCTACGGGCGGGATAGGGGGAGGAGGCATTGGGGGTTTAGCAGATGCTGCTTGGTCAGCCTCTTTCTCTGTAACCAGTGGGCCAAATGGCTTAGTATCGGCGCTGCCTGCTCCAAATGGTTTAGGAAGTGGTGGTGGGGGTATCATCGGTGGTTTAGGAGCTGGGCTCATACTCGCCGGACTAACAGGGGGTGGAATTGGTGGAGGTGCCACTGGCATGGATGGCGGTGGCAATGGTGGGGTAAGTGCCGTGCTGGTTGGTTTGGACACAGCAGCCGATACCTCTGCTGCTCCTTCTTTGCCCACGACTTGTTGCAAATGATCAATTGACACCAAAGCAGCCACTGGGTGATCACCTTTGGTAATGACGTAAATACCTTGCTTATCCAGAGATTCCACTAAATGATCTAAATCATCTCGTGCGTTTTGCATCGAAATGATGTTCTCAATAGGGACATGCATAAATCCCTCCCTCCTTACTGTCTATATGTAGTGTATCCGATACTACTCTAGGTATGCAAATATCGAACAACGTAAATAGACGAAATGGTCAATTTGGCCTAAGTTAAAGGTATGGCAGATTTATCAGATAAAATCTTACAACTTGATCGATCCCAAGAGGAAACGCAAACAGAGGAGAGAGCCGCCCGGCTAGGATTGGCGTATACCAATTTGTCCGGTCAGCACCTCGATATCGACGTGCTCAAACTGATTCCGCGTGATCGTATTGAATCCCTGCAATGCATACCTCTTGAGCTTAAGGAGGGCATATTAGCAGTTGGGGTAGTTGAACCAGAAAGTGATGGGGTAAAACAGGGATTGCGAGAGATTGAGCAAATGACCGGCTACACTATTAAACCGGTGCTTATCTCAGCCAGTAGTTTTACGTACGGGCATAAAACCTACGATATTTCGGTGCGTGAGAATGAGGGGGAGCGTCCGGTGGTTCTGACTGAAAAGAATATGGATCAGTTAACCACCTTAGTTGATGAACTTAAAAAAGGTCAAGAGATCTCTGGATTAAATGTAACCGATCTGTTTTCGGCGTTGTTGGCTGTAGGAGTGCAAAAGCTGGCTTCAGATGTTCATTTTGAGCCGATGGAGAAGCAGTACATGATACGCCTGCGTATTGATGGGGTGCTACATGAATTATTAGAACGTCCACAACACGAATACGCTGGCCTCATTTCACGCATTAAGTACCTAGCCAAAATGCCCCTTGGAGCCACTACGCACCCCCAGGACGGCCGTTTTACCATTACGGTGGCAGATACTGCTCTAGACCTGCGGGTGTCCAGTTTACCCACCATTTACGGAGAGATGATGACCGTACGTATTTTGAACAAAGAAACGGTGATGTTGCACTTGGAGCAGCTGGGGCTCCGCAAAGATCTCGAACAAATTGTGCGTGCTTCATTTACGAAGCCGCATGGGATGGTGCTGGTCACCGGCCCCACTGGGTCAGGTAAAACTACCACTCTTTATAGTATTTTAGCCGAGCTCAATAAAGAGGAGCGTAAGATTATTACCATTGAGGATCCAGTTGAATACAAAATTGCTGGTCTTGAGCAGAGTCAGGTTGACCCAGAGCGAGGTTATGATTTCGTCGATGCCCTACGCGGAGCCCTCCGTCAAGACCCAGATGTGCTGATGATCGGGGAAATTCGCGACAAGGAAACCGCCAATATTGGCATTCGAGCTGCCTTAACTGGCCACATTGTGTTGGCCACCATGCATGCCAACAATGCGCCGTCTGCCTATAGCCGTCTCTTGGAGATGGAGATTCAACCGTTCTTGTTCTCTGGCAGCATTAATATGATTATGGCTCAGCGCTTGCTCAGGCTATTGTGCGAGCAGTGCAAGAAAGCACATCAGATTACCACACAAGAGGTAGCCCTATTCCAGCGCGAGTTAGGACGGGTGCCAGAGCAGGTATTTGAAGCAGTCGGATGTGCACAGTGCGGAAATATTGGGTATCGTGGTCGCACCGCCATTTTTGAAGCGTTTGTCCCCTCACCAGCCATGGAGCAAATGGCTATTTTGCATTCATCATTAACTGCCTTTGCTGAACAAGCCCACAAAGAAGGCTTAATCACCATGATGCAAGATGGCCTACTTAAAGTAGAACAGGGTCTGACTTCGATTAGTGAAGTGATGCGGGTTACCCGCGATTAGAGCTCAAATCAGGATCATAGGTCTTGACAGATTACATTTTATATGATATTATGTACTATTCTCGATAATCGAGAGTAGGCTTCAAGCGTAAGCTCGAGCAGTTCATATATAATCTATCACGTTTCTCCCGCACCACATGGTGCAGGACTTTGATCACGAAAGGATCATCAGATGACCAGCAAGATCTTTGTCGCATTCGCTTTATTACTCGTCCCATTCGGCGCTTCGGCGCAAGACGACGGGCCGATGTCAGCGCCCAAACAACCGATTAAGGCTGTAAGGCACATATCGGATCAGCAAGACCAGCCTGCAGCAGCCGAAGGGCTGTTCCATGACATGGTCATAAGCAATGCCATTGTGGTTGACGGGTGGATCGATTGTCCGTTCGTTGATCAGATAATCGCCCAGATGGTTTTCGATGGCGAAGGGCGATATGTTCCTAGCCGCAGAGATGCTGGGGTGACCCACGTAATCGATGGCACCATTACGGTGCTGCCGGTTCGTGAAGAAACCCAGTGGGGTCGTACCGATTTTCTGGGCAACTTAGCTGAGATGGCAGTGCGTGAGCTCCAAAGTGGATTTGGCCGCATCGGGATTGGAAACCTCACGCGCGGTGGAGCTTCAATGACCGTTCGCCTATTGCACAACTTACGAGTGGAGATCCAGGCTGGGAATCAAAAAGTCAGTCTGGACATATTGGTGAACTTATCGCTGCGGCGAGTCAATGCGGAAGGCAAGCTCGAGCCGCCAACAGTTTGGATCACGTCGTATTCCATCCAAAGTGGCATACAGCAAAGCTGGCAACGCCTGTTTATCAGGCAAGATCAGTGGTTCAATATCTTTGGACGCTCGCTCGACAGTGGTCGAGAATCGGTAACAGCACCGGTGAAACTGGCCCGCACGGCCATGCTAAAGGTGCTTCCTCAACTCAAGGTCAAGAAATTGGCGGATACATATTTCCGCCAGAAAACGACTGAATTTGAGGTTGAGGGTAGTCAGATTATCACCCTAGACGGGGCCCAAGAGTTTGTGATCAATGTTGATCAAAATACCTCGCGGGCGCTCGTTATCGGCCGCAGCGTTGCTCTCTATGAGAGTGAAAGTGGCCAGTCTGTGGGTCGGGTCAACGTTGTGGGCATTCGCTCACGTGGTGATCAGACCCAAATTACTCTTCGATACAGCGGGCAAAAGCCCCTGGACCGAAGCAAGAAATACGCGATAGAGGTGCCGCGCATATAGATTTAGCACCTCACAAACGCAAAGGTGCGGGGTTTTACCCCGCACCTTTTTGCATGTCTAAATTGAGATACTGGTTAGGCGATAAGCAGGCGAGCAGCAGTCTTTTCAATCACAAAGGCCAAAACGATAATAATGATGCCGATAATGGCATTGACAATAGCGGTCCGGGCTTTGGTGGCTTTGGTCTCATCTCCACCAGCCGTAATGTAGGCAATACCGGCGTAGAGTAGGTAAATAACCGCTAGTGCACCGGCGATGTACAGCATGTAGGTGATGACCAGATCAACTAATCCACCTAAGGTGACATTGTCACCATTGAGCGGACACAGTGGTTTAAAATAATTGGAAACTCCAATACCGGTTGGGGCGGTACCAGTAGTGATACCAAAACTTGAGGTGTTACATCCAACCAGATCTGGAGTGGCTAGGCTGCCACCAGGTCGTGTTGATTGGGCCAATACGTGTTCTAAGAGTAGTGGTGAAAGATTCATACAATTCCCTTTTTTAATTACTACTTACATACTAGATTTTATTCTGCAGTGCTGTCAAGGAGGTGGCTAGCCAGCGAGCAGCGATGAAGCCAACTTCTCGATCACAAAGGCCAGAAGGATGATGATGATGCCGATCACGGCGTTGACAATGGCTGTCCGGGCCTTGGTAGCCTTTGCTTCATCTCCCCCAGCCGTAATGTAGGTAATACCGCCATAAAGAATGTAAATAACGGCTAAAGCGCCGGCAAGGTACAAAACAATGTTAATGATAAACGTGACGTACTCGCCTACGGTGTGCACGGTAGCTACGGGGGCGATTGGTATCACATACGGGTTATTGAGCTCTTTCCCTAGTTTACTCGCATCTGGGTCTTGAGCCAGGGCATGAAGGATAGAAAAAAGATGCAACATATTTATTGTGTCACAATTTGGCGGATTAATTGTACTACTACAAACGAAAGGCTGACCACAATGGCGCCAATAACCCCATTTAGTACCGCGGCACGACCTTTAGAGGCCTTGGTTTCATCTCCTGCTGAAGTAATGTACATGAGGCCTCCGTAGAGAATGGCAAAAATAACTGCCAGAGCGGCCACAAATAACAGCATCTGAATGACAAAAAACACAATGTTTGGAATGTAGCTGCCAGAGCCTGGCTTAACAGCCTGTGGCTTTAGGGGCTGAAACAACTGAGATAGTTTGATTAAGTCAAAATCCATGTCTACCCTCCAAGCAGTGGATTAGCCACATTATCAATTGGAGCAGGAGGAGCGCCTTGAACAAACCGCTGAATCTCGTAAATAATAATCTCGCTTAACAGTATAATTATCATGCCAATCACAATCCAATAAATACGTTGCTTGGCTTTTTGGGCTTTGGCTTCATCTCCAAAGGCGGTGAAGTACATATAGGCTGTAAGAGCTAATCCAACAATGGCCTCGAATGCAGCTGTGGCAATAATTAATGAACGAATGATGTCTAAGGTATAGGTTATAGTACACAAGTCAAAGTTGGTTGGGTCCACCCCATGGCGAATGAGCTCAATAAATGTTTGAGTTTTTCGCACAGCGGCTGTGGTGGTGTCTTTACATGGGTCCATACACTATCCTGTAATGGTTTTAATCAGGCGGCTAACAATAGTTAGTATGACAATACTCAGCAGAAGAATCACGGTGCCAATGGCGGCCATAGAGAGTGCCTTCTTGGCTTTCTCAGCCTTAGTAGCGTCCCCAAACGACAAACTGTACGAAATACCAGCAATCAAGAAGGAAATAGTGGCAAAAATACTGGCAAACATGAAGACCAGTTTAATGATTAAGTTAAATAAAGCCAAACGAAGCACTAATCCCCGCTGACCTCTAATGAATGAAAGATCTGGTACATCAAAAATGAGCTCTTTTAGCTCAGGAGATGGGCTCATGGCGGTGCTGCCACCTGGGCTTGGTGCTGGTGGAGGCGTAAGACTGGTCACCGTGCCTGTGCTGCCCTTAGTGACGGTGAGCGGTGGGCCATCAACAGAGGTTCCGGTAGTGGTATTTCGAAATTGAGCCATTAGGCTATGGTCGTCTGTACCGGTGCCACTGGTATCCCAACTAGTGCTTAGACCGTTTAGAAATAGGCCCTTGTCGCTTCCATCGACAAACAGCCGGTACTGATAGGACGAGCCAGAACCAGGGGCAAATTTGGACAAAGCAGGATCAGATAATTTTACATCGGTACTGCTACTAGTACTGGTGCCTACGGTTAAAGCAAGTTGCGATTTCGTGGGCGCAGACTCGTTGGTAGTGGCGCTGCATTGATCTTTGTAATTGGTAATAAAAATTTCTTCATCAAGCAGCGTAGTGCGCGTAGTATGATCGGACCCTTCGCCCTCAAGCCGAATAGTTACATAGCCCGATGTTTGATCCGCATTGCCTTTACATAAATCCCAAGTGTAGGCTGGATCAAAGGTGAAAAACTCGGCATCGGTGCGGTTCCACGCGGTCTTATCATAAAATTTGTCGGTGTTGCCAGTGCTAGAATCGTTCGGGTTTTTAATCGACAGCCAGTACTTCGGGTAAAAATCGGTACCATTATATTTAGGCAAGATGGTTAGCGTTGGATGACTGACGTTAGCAAAATTAAATTGGTTAAAATCACCTGCTGTAGGGGTGTAGGTAAATGAGTAACCGCTTGTACCTTGAGCACTGGCTATCCCAATACTCAAGAACGCCACAACTACAACAAAAAATCCCCACTTTAGCATATGTATGGCTCGCATATTATGGTTTCCTTAAGAGCTCTGTAGTGGTAGTGGCGGCGTTGTCTATTGCAGCTTGGGCTGGTTGATTCTTGACTACTACATCATTAATCATGCTACTAAGCACATCTTTCACTTTTTCAGGATATTTACCTTTGGGCCAGGTTTGAGCTGTGCGAGTTTGCGTATCGAACACGTTGTAACTGCTGCTTTGAGCATCTAACTTTAAAGCGGGTGGGCGCTTGGTAGCACTTAAGTATGAAGATGGCTGGGCCCCAATGGTTAAGACAAAATCCCAGGCATACTCGGGACGTTTGGCGTTATTGGTCACGGTCTCGGTCCAATAAGAGGCGTGGTTGACCACAGCAGCACCTTTTACCTGAGGCATTGGCACAATATCGTACTTTAGTGTGGGGGTTTGCTGGTACAGCGCTTGAGCTACGTATTCATACGCTACCATAATGGCTACTTTGCCATCCATAAAGGCTTTGAGCGCATTCTCTTGGTCGCTATTCCAGGTGTATGCCGATGACCCCAGCTTGGCAAAATTGGTATAGAAGGTAAGGGCACTGGTGCCATTATATACTGGTTTATTTGAGCTATCATTTTGATAGGTATTAAACCGGGCTGACTTTTGCGATTGATCAGTCATAATGGTGCCATTTTGCAGCATTAAGAGCGACAGAATATCGGCTGAAAACGGTACGTTGTTACTGGTGCCAAGGGCAATACCAGCTTGGGTGATATTTCCGGCCGCATCTTTTTTAGTTAAATATGGCAACTCGTCTAGAAGCTCATTCCAGGTGGCTGGAGGGTGGCGAAACAGTGAATCGTCAAACTGCGGGTTGGTTTGGTTAGCTTTACGGTAGGCGTCTTTGGCCTCTGCCCACATCAGTGGATTGACGTATAAAGCGAGCGTATCAACATAGAGCGGGATGCCGTATATCTTGTGATCACTCAGGTTGTCTGGCACCGTTACCGCCGCCCAGGTGTCTTTGTAGAAGGTTTCATTGTCACGTTGGTCTTTATTGGTTTTGGTAAAGCCATCGGGCATGGGAATCAGTTTGTCACGTTGGCGCTCCATCCACTCGTTTGGGATGCTCCAAATATCTGGTCCGGTACCAGCCGCCAAGGCGCTTAACGATTGCGTTTCATAATCAGCGATATCTTTTTTGCTGTAATTAATGGTTACCTCAGGATGAGCCTTTTCATAGCTTGCTATAGCTTGAGTAAATGACAGATCATCATCAAAGGTCCGCCAGACGTTCAGCACAATTTTATTTTTGGAGCTGGTAGCAGTTTGTTTTTTGCCACAACCAGTCAGTACCAGCGCGCTGGCCACAATGGTGGTAATGACCAGTGCCTTTTGCGTATAGAGTAAGATACGATTATTTTTCACGATGTTCCTTTAAGGTGTGATGTAAAAATTCAGTTAATTCTGGTGCAATATCTTTGCGTGAGAGGGCAATATCGATATTGGCCTTCAGGTAATCGAGCTTGTTACCACAGTCGTAGTCTACTCCACCTTGCAACTCATGAGCATACACTGCTTCATGGTTCATCAGCTCGGCTATAGCATCCGGCAGCCAAATTTCCCCGCCTTTGCCTGGCTTGAGATTTTCTAAGATAGCAAAGATTGTCGGTGGTAGCGCATATGCGCCAATACTAACCAAATATGGTGCTTTAGCGGTGTCTCCTGGCTTTTCTACCATGCGCTCTACCCGTGTATCAACCTCAGACACTCGCTCTCCGGTAAGCACGGCATAGCGATGTGGGGCCTGTGGGTCGGTAGTCAGCACCGCATTCAAAACTGCTCCACCATAATAGGCATACGCGTCAATCAGTTGCTTAGCACGGGGCGGGGTGCAGTTAGAGAATTCATCACCCCACAGCACTAAAAATGGCTCATCGCCAATAATTTCCTTGGCTTGCAAAACCGCATGCCCATTACCAAGCTGTTCTTTTTGTCGTACATACACAAATTTAGCGAGGTCAGAAATTGCTCGAATCTCGTGGTATTGGTCCATTTTGCCGCTACGTTTTAGTATTTCTTCAAGCTCAAAGTTATAATCAAAATGGTCTTCAATGGCCCGCTTGTTGCTGCCGGTGATGATCACAATTTCTTCAATACCAGAAGCGGCTGCCTCTTCAACTACATACTGAATAACCGGCTTGTCCACAATAGGCAACATTTCTTTTGGGCTGGCTTTGGTCATAGGCAAGAACCGGGTGCCATACCCAGCTGCTGGAATGACCGCCTTACGGATGCGTTGTGCCATCGCTTTACCCTGCTTGTACCGTTAGGTTGCGTGTTTTTGATCGTGCGTCTTTAGGTATGGTGATGGTGAGGATTCCTTCTTTCAACATGGCAGAGGCCTTATCGGCTATGACTGAGGCCGGTAATACAAATTGGCGCGAGAACGGTCCCCAATAGCACTCTTGTACCAAGTAGTCATCATCAGCCATTTTATGCTGATTGTGACGCTCGCCTTTGATGGTCACGGTCTCGTCAGTAATGGCAATATCAAGATCTTCAGGCCGCACCCCGGCAATCGGAGCTTGAATGACGATGTTTTCAATGGTTTGAAATACATCAATGGCCAGTTGCCCACCGTCTTCATGTGACGTTGGAATTTCCATAAGGTACCTCCTTAGTTGGTTGACTTTTATTATATCAGCCACAACCATAAATAAACAATTGCCTCAAGTCCTAGCGTGCTCGAGCAATAACAAGACCAATGATTCGTTTGGCCCCAGCCTGTTTCAAAGCATAAGCGCAGGCCGATAATGTTGCTCCGGTAGTGGCGATGTCATCAATAACCACAATGGTTTTACCCATGACTTGTTCTGGTTTTATGACAACAAATGCTCCGAGTACATTTTTAGCCCGATCTTTTTTGTGCAAGGCAATTTGGGTGTGGGTAAACCGGGTCCGTTTCAGTAGCAATTGCGGCGCCTGTATGCCGAGCTGATCTGTCAGGCAGTGCGCAAGCATCGTACTCTGGTTAAATCCGCGCTGCCACAATCTACGTCGATGCAAGGGCACGGTGGTAGTAAGCAGGGATGTCGAATGTAGCGATGTCAAAGCATCCCGTGTATCGGGATTAGCGTATACGAGTTGTGCTAATGTCTGTCCCAAATCAAGCCGGCCATGATATTTGAAGGTATGCAGAGCTTCTTTGAGCGGGCCTTCATCGTAATGAGCTGCCGCTAGGAGCTGATGTAGGGGCGTGTATCTTTTGCACGCAGAGCATGTTTTGCCCTCAGGGGTAATTTTATTACAGCGCACACATTGCTGATGCTTGATTAGGACTATTTGTTCAATGCAATTTGCACACAATGTTTGATCTTCAGCCCCGCACCCTGCACAGTAGCAGGGGAAGAGGGTATTAATAGTCCAATCAACAATATGATCGGTGTGTATCATGTATTAAGTGTAATCTTTTAGCCCAAACAAAAAAGAGCCTGCTAGTTACAATGAAGAACAATCATAAATCTTATGTTCCCGATTTCCGGTAAGCCAATTAGGTCTACCCGCTACATCGAGTGTAGTGGTGTGACCGCCAGAAATATCTTTGCAAAAGTGTCTGGCGATATTTTTATACACTCTCTCTTCTGGGTAGGGAGGCACATTTAATTCACCAAACGACCAGCTGAAAAGATCAACCATATTTCGGTTCTCGGCTATTTTGTATGTATAGCTCTTTTGTACGGATGTCGAAAGGCGGCTTTCTGCTGAATCATCAACAGATAATGAGGCCGAAACAGTGTTTCCCGAATATAGTGCAGCTGATAAATAGGAGTCCCAGTGATTAACAAAACTGAATAAGGGCATAACGAGAAATAGTACCACAATCAAATAGTGAACAGCCAGCCGTTTTTGAAAAAGAATCTCCTTAAAATGTACATCTTTGACCCGATAAAACAAGATGAGCACAAACAGCATCATGGCAATATTCCACGGCCAAACGACGCTGTTCCACCTATGACCAAATGGACCGAGAGTAAACAGAATAAACACATGCATGAAAAGGGCAGCGATAAGCGCAATGTTTCTAAAACGCTTTGTCAGTAGTCCAAAGCCAATAGAAAACTCAAGCAGGGGTAACAGCACTCCGAGTGGTAGTAGTGCTTGTGACAAGCTGACAGGCATAAGATGGGTAATAGGACCGATTAGCCAAGGATACACTTGATGTATGAAACTAACATTCAGTTTTTGTAGACCGCTAAACATATAGGTACCTGCCACAATTACGCGCACGGTATTGAGTATTTTCCTTTCTCGCTGAATTTCAGCTGGGTTATTCCACGAATAAAAACTGAGTACAAAGAACATTGCCAGATATTGATAAGCCCAGGGCTGCCATCGCGTTTGATCTCCAAGCATTATTATGCTGGTCAATAATATAAATAGCACAATATATTTTTGTACTTTGGCCTTAAGCAAAATTAGTATCAGAAATGCTAACAGTGTTATGAAAAACATATAATCAATTGGGTAAGGAATAGTAGGCCAATGGTGAGCAATCGGACTTAAGGGGTAGAAGCGAGTGGTAAGCCACAGTTTGGGTGAAAGTAAAAAACCAATAAAAAATGCTAATGCCAAAGTAATTTTCAACCAATAAATTCTAGATGCTGGGCCAAATATAAAATGTCTATTGTGAGAAACAAATTTATATCCGATGACCAACAGTTGTCTGATAATAGGTAATTTGCCGAAATATACGAGGAATCTAAATTGCGGATACGGGTCAAGAATTTTTAAAATTGCTGTAGCATTTTTGTAGATCTTACCGTCTGAATCGATTACATGGATCTCTTTTTGAACCTCTTTTACAGTCAAAGCATGAGGAAGGGTGCTCTGGTTAATGTCCATGCAATTGAATTGCTGGCCTTGTGATGAACTATGCACCTTGGTGGTGATTAAGGAGCACATAGGGCATGTGGCGTCATATAGTATGGTTGTTTTAGAACGGTTCAATTATGCTCTTTCTACTTATTAACCACCGTTATTCTTGAGTTTTTATTACTATACAATAAGACTGTGTTACTGATCTATAATCACACAAAAAAGAGGCATAACCTCTTCTTCGGCGATGGTACCCCCGACAGGATTTGAACCTGTGACCTCTGGATCCGCAATCCAACGCTCTATCCAACTGAGCTACGAGGGCGTGGCGGAGAGGGAGAGATTCGAACTCTCGATAAGCCTTACGGCCTCCTACAGGTTTAGCAAACCCGCCCCTTATAGCCACTTGGGTACCTCTCCATCGCTCATTATTCTAACACTGAA
>OBEQ011459649.1_pt1 | contig 14248 bp, 13 predicted proteins | sample 1670901 | NCBI WGS metagenome assembly OBEQ01 (sample SAMEA104232315, study PRJEB22302) | groundwater metagenome | biome: forest; feature: aquifer; material: groundwater | place: USA | collected 2011-08-07 | depth 5.4 m
CAGCGCCAGCGCACGAAGCATCATAAAGTCATCCCGCTCAAGAAGATGGAAGGCTCCCCAGATACTAAACGTATCCCGCGCGGCCTTTCTATCTTTTTTCCTTCAGAAAGTATTCGAAGAAGTCCGCGACCCGGTCGCTGGCCTCCGGCGTGATCTTGTGTTCCGGGCGGTTGTGCATGCCGACCCGGTGCTCCGCGCCGAGGAGGCTGTAGACGGCGACGGTATGGTTGAGGGCCTTCCAGCGCGCGGGGCCGTCCTCGGAACCGCCCGCGACGAAGAAGGGCCGCGGGGCGATCAATGCGTGCAGCTCGTGGAGGTCCCACTTCTCCTCGATCAGCTTCTTATAGGGGCCGACGCGATCCGCGGCCCCCTTCAGGACGCCGCGCGGGCGGAACTCGGTCCCCGGGGCGTAGCCCAGATACCAGGGCTCCCAGTAGTTGATGTTGCCGCGGGCCTCGTCGAACACGACGGGATCCGCCGCGAAGCCGGTTACGTCCGAAAACGTCGCCGCGTGAAGCGTGACCGTTGCCGGTGAGTCGAGTTCGACTGGTGCGGTGGTGACGAACGCGAAGTAAATCCGCGTGTGGTGGCCGATCGTCACCGTGATGCTGGGTGTGAGCGACCTGTCAGGCATGGTGTTCTCCTTCCTTCGAGATTCCCCGCCGTTCCGATAAATGCCTTCCGTTGGAAGTGCGGAGGACCGAGTCAAGGCCGCGCCAGCGGCGAGCAGAGCGAGCGAAGCCTTGACGCGGCCGAGCACTTCCGCAGAATCCGCATATCGGAGCGGCGGGCTGTGACGTCATCGAGTGGCTCCCATCAGGCCGGCTTCGTGGAAGCTGTAGTACCGGTGCTCGTCACCGACGATGAGGTGATCGAGCAGCGGCAGATCGAGCACGTCTGCGGCGGCGCACAACCGCAGCGTGAGCCGCGCGTCGTCTGGGCTCGGCGTCGGATCGCCGCTCGGATGGTTGTGGACCACCATTAGGCCAGTCGTTCCCGGTGTCAGGCACGCGGGCACGAACACGTCCAGCATCGAGACTGGTGTGCTGGCGCGCGTGCCGCGCGAGAGCACATGCCAGGCGAGCAGGCGATGTTTGGTGGAGAGACACGCGACGGCGAAGACCTCGACGGGCTGATCGGCAATCAGCGGGGCGAGGACCGCCGCGGCGGTACGTGCGTCCTTCAGCACGACCGTCGGGATGTCGACCACACGTCCGTCTCCATCACGGAGCGGACGATAGGCACACACGAGTTCCCGGACGCGGTGGCCGCGCGGGGATGTCGGTGACATTGATTCATGCAACATGAGCGATCTCCTTTCAACGAACACGGGTGCGCGGCCCTGAGAGCGGCGCACCTGTTGATTCGCGATAGCGGTGTCCGCGATCGCGGGATGTGAGGGACTCCTGGGCGACGGTTGGTGTTGTGGACGCGATCGCGCGCGACAAGCCAAGTCGCGTGGCGGTCAGTGCGAGGTCCCGAGGACACCAGCTGTGTCTCAGGAGCAGCGCGATGGCGAGCAGCCGTGGGTACTGGCTGGCGGGCAGTCGGGCCACACGGCCGACGAGCACGTCGAAGTCGTCGCTGATGTGGAGTTCTTCGAGCAGTGCGTGCAGCAGCCCGCGAGACAACGTGAGGCCGCCCGCGCCTTCTGCCAGGGCACGAAGGTCGTCAAGGCGGCCGTGTCGTCGCCAGTGATCGACCTGGACGCGCTCAGGCGTCCAGGTCGTCCGCTGTGGGCTGGTGGTTCGTTGGCGTGTGGATCCGTCGCGCATGGCAGACACCTCCGGTTGAGCGCCCGGCTCTGAGAGCGGAGGCGGCCACCTGCGCGACGGCTGTCGCGTGGGGCGGATGAAGGACGTGGCGTGTGCCGACGCCCGTTGTGTGTGGAAGGAGCCGCGGGGCTGTGCCCGGACGGCGAAGGACCAGGCCTAGTGGACCGTGGTCAGGAGGCGACTGGCGGCACGGTCGAGGGCGAAGCGGCCGTCCTGCCAAGGCGTGCGTTGACTGAGTCGTGTCAGTCCCTGCACGTAACCCCAGACAGATCGGGGATTCGTCTCGTGCGCTTCCGCCAACGTGTACGCCTCGGCGGCCTGCTTTTGCGACAGATCGAGTCGCTGCACGACCGCATCGAGAACCGCATCGCGCGTGTCACCGAGCTCCTGGGTCATTGACCGCAGAAGCAGGGTGTGTTCGGCGGCGGTGTCGGCGTCGAGGGAGGCGCGAACTTGGTCGAGTGACGTCGTCCACGCCTCTTGAATCGACGCGCCCACGTGCCGGCGCCGGAAGCCGGCCACGTGCTGGAAGCCCCAGATGATGTGATTCCCGCACACCATCCGGAACAAGAACAGATCGAGCGTGAGGGCGGCGGCACCCACATCACTGTTCCGGAGAATGAATCCGCGGAACAGGCCGGCGTGTGTGCGGTCCGTGGGATCGTCGAGATCGCGGTTGCCGTCCACGAGGAACAGGAACATGTCTCGGTCTCCCAAGTAGGCGCCAGACGGTACGCGTTCGGCGCCATACTCGCCATCCTTGTAGCCGAGCGGCAGGTGCCAGGCCGGGTGCTGGGCCATGAGGTCGAGCACCCGGCTGGACAGCTCGTCGTGGTGAGCACGTGCATACCGCGGTGATGTCATCGCGTGCACGGTCCACGGTGCGGTGTGCTCGACGAACAACTGGTGGTGTTCGCGATGCTGCCGCTGAAGCCCGTAGTTGATTGCGCTGGACGCAATCGCTGCGGGCAACGTCCGAAGGTAGTTTGGCGGCGCGCCGGCGATCGTCGCGAGCTGGCCGAAACTCCAGTGCGTCAAAGCGGCGGTGCGACCCGACGTCTCGCGAATCACGAGATCGTCGCGGTCGATCGCCTCGGTCCTGAACTCGCCGGTCTCGATGGGGCGCTCGTTGATGCGGGCGCGCCGTGCGCGGGCCGCATCGTACAGCGCGTGAACGCTGGCGTACCGTTCATCGGGTGGGCGCGAGGCCCATTCCCTGTGAGCCGAGTACGCCGTGACAGCGGACACACTACTCCCGGTCATATGGTGCTCCTTTGCTACATGCCCTGAGGGCGATGAGGTGGAAACAGCTCCAACGTCGGGCGACGTGGAGGGGTGGCCAGGACGGCCACAGCGAAGATAGAGAGAGAATAGATCTAAGCGATTAAGGTGTCAATAGCGCGTATGGAGCGCGTATGGAGTATGTCAAATGCGCTTGTCCATTTAACGTCGCGGCGGCGAGTCAACCGGCTACTCCAGCGAATCGAGCCATTCCTGTAGCCGCTCGAGTGTGTCCTCCGGGCGCGGTCCACCGGTGACCGTGTCTGTGTGCCATGCGAGCGGGGTCTCGAGTGCGTGGATGACGGATTCGCGACTAAAGGGCTTGACGAGGTAGGCCAGCACTCCGGCCTGCATGCTGATCTGAGGAGCAACCGTGCTGACCTGCGTCGCAAGAACGACAGCGGTCTCCCGATAGCGTTTGCGCAGTTCGGCCGTCAACCACAGGCCGTCGCGTCCCGGCATCTGGATGTCGCAGAACACCACGGCGGCGGGCTGCTTCTCGATCACTTTGAGCGCGGCGTCGGCCGATTCGGCCTCCAGAATCTCGTGCCCGGCTCCCTGCATCCAACGCGCCAGTACCTGTCGCACGCTGGATTCATCGTCAACAATCAGAATCAGCGCCATGGGTGATCCATCTTCATGGGGTGTGCGCTGTCACCGTTCTTCGAGCAACCGTCGACGGCAGGAGTTAACCGTCACAGCCCCGTACACGTTCCAGCACTCGGCGGATGCGGACCCTCAACTCGTACGCATCGACCGGTTTCGTCAGGTAGTCATCCGCTCCGAGGTGTTGCGCACCCATTCTCGTTGCAGACGGTTCCAGGGCGCTCATGAAAATAATGGGGATCTGGGACGTCGTCGGATCGTGCTTGAGTTGGCGGCACACGGTGAATCCGTCGGGCTGAGGAATCATGATATCAAGCAGCACCAGATCCGGATGATGCTGCGCCACCGCGACCAGAGCCGATTCGCCGGAATCCGCCGTCACCACGTCGTACCCGTCGCCAGTCAACCAGCGTTGGACCAGCTCGAGGTTGGTGTGAAAATCGTCGACCACCAGGATCCTGCCGCGCATTCGATCCGCTGCGACAGCAGCAGTACCCTCACCGGATTGGCTCGTACCGTCAAGAGCAGCCAACACCTCGAAAAATGCTTCTGCCACCTTCGGGTCCAGGTGCGTCCCCGCCAGCGAGGCGAGATGCGCACGGGCCTGCTCGGCTGACCAGGCGGGACGATAGGGCCGGTCCGACCGAACCGCATCCCAGATGTCCACGGCCGCAAAGATCCGGGCGGCGAGAGGAATCGCCTCACCTTTCAGCCCGCGAGGATACCCGGTGCCATCCCACTTTTCGTGATGGCCATACGGGATGTCGAGCGCCGGTCGCAGGTACTCGATGGGAGCCAACAGCTCCCGCGCGTAACTAGGATGTCGACGCATGATGTCCCATTCCTCGAGACTCAGCGGTGACGGCTTGAGCAGAATGCGGTCGGGGATCCCCATCTTGCCAATGTCATGGAGGAGGGCGCCACGCCGAATGTGCACGCAGTCTGCCTCGCTGATCCCCATCATGCGCGCCAGCCGCAGGGTCAGGTCGGTCACGCGCCGACTGTGTCCTTCGGTTTCCCGATCGCGCAGATCGAGGGCCCGGGCCCAGCCCTCCAACGTTGCTTCGTACGCCGCGGCCAGTTCCAGCACGGACTGCTGCTCGCGCTCGCGAAGGGCCTGTTCCGCCCCGCGCCGTGCCTGCCGTTGCTGAGCGTCGGCAAGCTCGCGCCCCACAACCGGGATCAGGCGCGCCAACTGCCCCTTGACGAGGTAGTCGCTGGCCCCGGCTTTCATGGCCTGCACCGCCCGCTCTTCGCCGATGGTGCCGGACACGATGATGAAGGGAATGTCCGTCCCGGATGCCTTCAGCAGGGCCAACGCGGCCGACGAATCGAACTGCGGTACGGAATGATCCGAGACCACAAGATCCCAGGTCCGCTGGGCAAGCGCCGCCTGCATGGCCGCGGCGGTGTCCACGCGTTCGACGGTCGGCCCATAGCCGCCTCGCTGCAGTTCCCGCACGAGCAGTTCGGTATCATCCGCCGAATCTTCGACGATCAAGACGCGCAGCGGTTCGGGCATCAGCGCGTTCTCGGCGGTCTCTCATTCAGGAGGAGCCAGTACAAGCCCAAGTGCCGGACGGCTTCGGCAAACTCCGTGAAATCGACCGGCTTACGCACATAGGAATTCGCGCCAAGGCTATAGCCGTTGATGAGATCCCGGTCCTCCTTCGACGACGTCAGAATCACGACCGGTAGGAGCTTCGTTCCCTCGTCGGCGCGGATCCGCCGCAGCACCTCCAGACCGTCGATTTTCGGCAGCTTGAGATCCAGCAGCACGACCGCCGGCATCGTCGTCATGTCCCGTCCGGCGTAGACACCGGTCCCAAACAGGTAATCCAGCGCTTCAGCGCCATCGCGTGCGACGACAATGGTGTTGTGAATCCGATTTTTTTCTAACGCGCGCAGCGCCAGCGCTTCGTCGTCTGGATTGTCTTCGACCAGTAAAATGGGATCCATCAAGGCCTCCTTAGAGGTTCCCTCTCCGCTTTACTACCGAAACCAGGCTGAAGGTGACTCTCCTACGCGTCCAGCACGCGCCGCACCTTACGCACCAGCGCGGTTGGCGTGAAGGGCTTCTGAAGAAACGGCACTCCCGGATCGAGCACTCCAAGGGGCACAATCCCCTGATCCGTGTACCCCGACATGTACAAAACCTTCATGTCCGGCCGACGCATGCTCAGCGAGTTAAAGAGATCCGGCCCACTGGCTCCAGGCATGACCACATCCGTCAGGAGGAGATCCACGGAGCCAGCGTGACGCTCGACGAGCGCGAGCGCGTCCTTCGGGTTCGCCGCGGTGAGCACGTGGTAGCCCGTTCGTTCCAGGGTCGTGCCTGCGAGCAGTCGCACTGACTCTTCATCCTCCACGAGCAGCACCGTTTCAGAGCCGAGCGTGGCATCGGCTGATTCTGCAGCGTGTTCGGGCTCCAGTCTGTCGATTCCCGGCTCCGCAGGTGGCAGGTACACCTTGATCGTGGTCCCAAGCCCAACTTCGCTGTACGCCAAGACGTCGCCACCGCTCTGCTTGACAATGCCGTAGATGGTTGCGAGACCGAGCCCCGTTCCCTTGCCGGGCTCTTTCGTCGTGAAGAACGGCTCGAAGATACGTCGCTTCGTCGCTTCATCCATCCCGGTGCCGGTATCGCTGACCGCAAGCATGACGTAGGGGCCAGGAGCCATCATGGGATGCGTGCGGAGATACTCCGCATCCAACTCGACATTCGCCGTCTCGATCGTCAGTTTTCCACCGTTGGCCATCGCGTCCCGGGCGTTCACCGCCAAATTCATCAGCACCTGTTCGAGCTGCCCGGCGTCAGCCACGATCGGTGCCAAATGGCTCTCCAGGACTGTCACGAACTCAATGTCTTCGCCGAGCAGCCTCCGTAGCATTCCGCTCGTGTTGGTCACAACGACATTGAGGTCAAGGAGGCTCGGCTGCAGAATCTGCTTTCGGCTGAACGCCAGAAGCTGTCGAGTTAGACTGGCTGCTCGTTCGCCGGCCTTCTGGATTTCCAGCAGATCCTTGCGGCGCGGATCGCCTTTCTCAAACGCGTCATCCAAGAACGCGGTAAATCCCAAGATCACCGTTAACAGGTTGTTGAAGTCGTGCGCCACGCCCCCGGCGAGCTGCCCAATGGCTTCCATCTTTTGCGCCTGGCGAAATTGCTCCTCCAGTTGCTTCCGCTCGGTGATGTCGCTGACCATCACCAGCACCTCGGTGTCATCACGGCCAACGTCTGCAGTTGGGGTGTTCGACAGCGATCCCAAGAAATATGAGCCATCGCGGCGTTTGAATCTCACTTCTTCGAGCCGCCCGGTGGCCGTGAATAGCCCCTCGAGGTGGGCTCTCTCAATGCTTCCACCGTCATCATCCACCACGAATTCGTCGATCGACGCGCCCTGCCACGCCTCCCCATCGATGCCCAGCATCGCGGCCATGCGCCGGTTCATGAAGGTAATCCGGTCGTCTGCGTTGATCACGCAGAGGCCTTCCTGCGTGGTCTCGACGATCCGGCGATATTGCGCCTCGCCTTGGCGCCTGGCCTCCTCGGCCAGCCAACGCGCGCGCCGCTCCTCGGCCTGGCGCAGCGCGCGCTCGACGGCCGGCAAGAGCCGAGCGAACCGGCCCTTGACGATGAAGTCATCGGCGCCGGCCTGGAGCGACTCGACCGCCGTTTCTTCGCCCACGGTGCCGGAGACGATGATACAGGGTACGTCCACGCCCAGGGCTTTCCGAACGGCCACCGCCGCAGGGGCGCTGAATGTCGGCATCGAGTAATCGGAGACAATCAGATCCCACGGCTGTCGCTCCAGCGCCGCTTGCATCGCATCGGCGGTCTCGACGCGCTCAAATGCCACCTCATACACGTGTTCGAACTCGCGCAGGATCAGGTGGACGTCGTCGATCCGGTCTTCGACAAAGAGCACGCGAAGGGCCTTTTTCACGACATCGGCCCTCCTCGCTTGTCGGAAGGCAGCGTCCAGAAGACGGTCGCCCCCTCGCCCACGCGCCCCGTCGCCCAGACACGGCCGCCATGACGGTCGATAATCCGGTGCACCGTGGCCAGCCCGATGCCGGTGCCGGGGAAGTCTGCCGCCGAGTGCAGCCGTTGGAACGGCGCGAAGAGCTTGTCCATGTACGCCATGTCGAAGCCCGCGCCATTGTCTTTGACAAAGTAGGCGATTTCGTGATCCTCTTGAAGACTTCCGAGCTCGATACGGGCGTCAGCGACTTTGCCCGTAAACTTCCAGGCGTTCCCCAACAGGTTGTCAAAGACGACGCGCAGCAAGTGCGCGTCTCCGTCAGCCACGAGTTCCGGCGGGATCACAAACCTCGGCTGGCGCTCTGGGTCTTGTTTCTGCAGCTCCGCCGCGACGGTGCGGGCCATTGCAGACAGATCGACGCGCCCCCGGTGCATCTCGGCGCGTCCGATGCGGGACAACTCGAGCAGGTCGTCAATCAGCTCGCCCATCCGCTGCGCCGCTGCGCGCACGCGACGGAGGTAGTCCTGCCCCTTCGCATCCAACCGGTCCGAGTGGTCTTCGAGCAGTGCCTGACTGAAACCGTCGATGCTCCGCAACGGCGCGCGCAGATCGTGGGAGACGGAATAACTGAACGCTTCCAGTTCCTTGTTCTTGCGCTCGAGGTCTTCGAGAAAGGCCGCCCGGGTCTCCGCCAGCAGACGAGCGGCCCGTGCCTCGGTGGCCTCGAGTTCCTTGTGCAGCAGTCGTTCACGAATGCGCCGCGTTTCATCCTCGAGCTGCTTACGCCGGATCTGCGCGCGGACTCGCGCCTTCAGCACCTCGAAATCGCTTGACTTCGCGATGTAGTCGTCTGCACCAGCCTGCAAGCCTTCGAGCATCGCCGTGCGATCCTCGAGCGCGGTGAGCATGATGACCGGAATGTCGCGCGTCGCCGCCGCACCCTTGACACGTCGGCAGGTCTCGTGGCCTCCGAGCCCCGGCATGAGCAGATCCAGTAGGATGCAGTCGACCCGTTGCACGGCAAGCAGCTCGAGCGCGCCCTCGCCTGAATAGGCCAGTACCACCTCATACCCCTGCTCGCGCAACGTGTCGGCCAGCTCGTTGAGATAGGTCGGGCTGTCGTCGACCGTCAGGATCTTCTTGGGCGACAGCAGGCTCGGCGGGCGTTCGTCCGTTGCCGCAGTCTCCACACTTCGGAGGATGGCCCCGAGACGCGCCAGGACGACGGGAGTGTCCTCCTCCTTCCGCACGAACCCGTCAGCGCCGGCGTCCAGCGCGAGCACTTCGGCGTTCAGATCCTCCGACGCTGTGAGCAGGAGACACGGCGTGCGCCGCAGCGCGGCGTCGAGCCGGATGCGCCGCACGACGGTCGCGCCGTCGATGCCCGGAAGCACACCGTCCACGATCACCGCTGTGGGTCGCTCGTGGGCCGCCATCCGCAACCCGTCCTCCCCGGTCGCCGCGGTGATCACGCGGTACGACGCTGTCTCGAGGGCATCTTTCAGAGCCTGGCGGAAACTGGCGCTGTCGTCGATCACCAAGATCGTCACGTCGCGAGCCTCGGTGGCGGGCTGGTTGCGCTGCAGCAGTTCTTGCGCCCGCGCCACCACCACGCTGGCCTCGTAGGGCTTGCCGACGTACTCGTCGGCACCCGTGCGAAGTCCCCGGATTCGGTCGCCCACTTCGGCTTCCGTCGACAGCAGCATGACCGGGATGCCGGCGGTGGTAGGCAGACCGCGGAGTTCCTTCAGGAACTCCACGCCATCGCCGTCGGGCAACAAGACGTCCAGAATAATGACGGCGAAGGGCTCCCGCGCGAGCGCGTCACGCGCTTCTTTGAGGCTCGAACAGGGTACGGGGCTCTCCCCGGCTGCCTCGAAGGCTTCGACCAGGTCCATTCGGACCGTCAGGCTGTCATCGACGATGAGGACGCGTGTGTTCATGACGTGGTCCGCATCCCTAGCGGGCTCCGCCCAGTTGCACGATCGTGGGTCCAATCTCGAAGAGGCCAAGCACACACTCGGCGGCACCTAGGAGCACCGCTTCTCGGGGCATCCCGTAGACCACCGACGTGGCTTCGTCTTGAGCCACGGTGAAGCCTCCGGCACGTCGTATGGCCAGGAGACCGGCTGCCCCGTCGCGGCCCATGCCCGTCAAGAGACACGCCGCGCTCCGGGAACCAATTTCGCGGGCGAGTGACTCAAACAGTACGTCCACCGAGGGACGGCACGAATGCCGCTCCGGGTCCGTGGTGAGGCGAAGTCTTCCCTGTCGCACGAGGAGATGACGGTCGGGCGGCGCCATGACCACCCGATTGTGGATGGACCCGAGCGATTCGCCGTCGCGCGCGTACGCCACACGAAGTGACGTCTGACCGTCGAGCCATTCCGCGAAGGCCGCGCCAAACGGTTCGCCGATGTGCATGACGAGCAAGACGGGAAGCGGATACGTCGGTGGCAGCGCTCGAAGGATCTCGACCACGGCGGCCGGACCGCCCGTCGACGCCCCCAGCGCAACCACCTCACAATTCGTCTGCGGATGCCCGTTCGTCGAAAGCAACCTCAGGGGCTGGCGAGCTTGCGTCCTGCCTTGCAGCCGCCCACGAAGATGCGTGATCACCTTGATTCGCGCAATCAGCTTCACGGTCGACACGAGATGCTGCTGCCACGAATCATCGGCGTCTTCTCCGGTCGGCTTTTCCAACACATCAACGGCGCCTGCCGCCAGCGCCTCGTACGTCTTGAAGAGTTCGCCCCGATTGGTCGAGGCCGACACGATCAGGATCGGCGTCGGACAATGCGCCATGATGTATTCGGTGGCGGCCAGGCCGCTCATCAACGGGAGCATCATGTCGAGGGTGACGACATCGGGCCGGAGCGTCTGGCACAATTCGATGCCCCGTTTGCCGTCCTCGGCCTCGCCGACCACGTCGATCCCGGGATCCGCCGCCAGCACGCCAATCAAATGCCTACGGACCGTGAGCGAGTCTTCAACCACCAGGACGCGGATCTTCGCCACTGTCTACCTCAGGAGCTTTCCGATCAGTGCGAGCAACTCGCGCTGGTCGAATTCGCCTTTCGCGACGTACGCGCAGGCACCGAGTTCCTGGCCGCGCTGTCGATCTTCTCGGGCGTCCCGGGATGTCATCAGAATCGTCGGCACGTCGCGGAGCGCGGCGTCGCTGCGAGCCGTCTCCATGAAGGCAAAGCCATCCATGCCGGGCATCTCGACATCCAGCAGGAACAGCCCATATCGTCGCGTGCGTGCCTTCACGAGCGCTTCCTGCGCCGAGGCCGCGAGATCGACGTCATAGCCCGCCGACTCGAGGACGCTCTGTTCGAGCATCCGCGTCGTCAGCGAATCATCGATGACCAGGACCGGTGGTGGAGACGTGGGTGCGGCGAGCGCCGGCCGCCCCGCAGCCGCCAGAGTTGCGAGAAGGCCGTCTGCATCGAGCACGAGGCGGGGCGTGCCTTCGGCGTCGAACGACGCACCAGCAATCATCTTTTCCGCGGGCACCCAAGCGGGTAGCGGGCGCAGCACGATATTCGCGGTGCCGAGCAGTGGGCGAGCTGCGATCGTTCTCAATACCTCTGGCGCGTCATGGTCGGCGTCGACGAACACGTGCCGAATGGTTCGAATCGTGCCGCGCCGTCGCGATCGTTGTTCTGGTGCGACCGCATTGACCGAGATGTACACATTCGCGCCAGTCGCGTTCTCCGCTCTCAACCACGCTTGGAATCTCACGTCGGCGATTCTCGCGATCGACCCGACTCGTTGCGCGACACGTCCCGTGGTATACGACTTCAGGAAGACAGCGACCCAGTCTTCGGGTTCGTAGGCCGTCTGTAAGAACCGAACGGGTGCGAGGCGATCCACAGGCACGCGATCACGCTCCCGTCTTCGTGAGCATCACGTGGCCCCGGAACGTCGAATGTGCGAGCGTGGGGCAGTCAACCCCTGAGAAATCCGCGTCGATGCTCGGCACATCGGCTGTGCCGACGCTCAACAGCGTGCCGGTGCATCCCCGCGGCGATGCGTAGTCGCCCTGCGTGCTGAGCCGTGCCGGCGGCGTGTTCGAGGGCGTCATGGCGCTGGTGACGGTCGTGGTGATCGGGAGCCAGGGATGCTGCGATCGAATGGTCACGCGAAACGTCTGCAGATTGGTGCCCGCGACCGTCTCGAACGTCCAACTCGTTGGTCCCGAGGTCGTGGCCTCACCCTCGCGCTCGATTGTCAGCGTGCCGCTCCATGTACCGCTCAGGAATGACTGCGGTGCAGACGGGGCGGAGGGGGCCGGTGTGCCGCCACCACAGGCGGCCATGGTGATCAGTGTGGCGGTCAGCCACCACAATCGGGCAGGTGCCGTCATATGACCGCTCCTACTGGAACTCGCGTCGCGTCCAGCAATTGCGAATCCAACAGAAACTGATCCGCGTGTCCGTCGAAGCCACGAATGGCCATGATTTCCGTGACGCGTCGACGGCCGTTCACCCGAGCGATGTGCACGACGATGTGAATCGCCAGCGCGATCGCTTCGCGCACGCTGCGGTGCGGCAAGCCGACATTGGCCGTCAGGACGCAATGAGCCAGACGCGTGAGCGCCTGCTCGGCCGAGTTGCCGTGAATGGTGCTGAGACTTCCGAGATGGCCGGTGTTGAGTGCTTGGAGCAGATCGAATGCCTCGGCGCCGCGCACCTCGCCGACAAGGATGCGATCAGGTCGATGTCGCAGCGTGGCTCGAAGCAAGTCTGCGATCGTAACGGGCGGAAGCGGTGTCTCATGACCGAGCGGAATCTGCGCGCGGCGCGCTTCAAACCGGAGGAGGTTCGGTTTGACGAGGTGAATCTCCGCCGTCTCCTCGATAACGACGATGCGATCGGCATCAGGAATGCGCGCCGCGAGTGCGTTCAGGAGCGTCGTTTTGCCTGTTCCGGTCCCACCAGAAATCAACACGTTCTGCTGTGTCGCGATGGCGTCGATCAATCGCCCGGCCATATCTGGCGTGATGGTGCCGACGTCGACCAAATCCTCAAGGCTGTAGCGGCGAGTAAATTTCCGGATGGTCAGAGCAGAGCCGGCGACCGCGCAGGGTGGGAACATCGCCGCGACGCGCGAGCCATCCTCAAGACGTGCATCGAGAATCGGCTGGGTCTCGGAGACCTCATCACCGCATGCCCGGGCAATGTTCTTGATGGCGACGGTCAAATTGCGAGATTCCAGGGTGCGATCGGTCACCAGCTCCAACGCGCCTTCCCGCTCGACGAACACACGTCTGCCGCCGTCGTTCACCATCACTTCGGTGACGGTCGGATCGAGGAGCAGATCCTCGATCGGTCTCAGGAAGGGCAAGATGCGATCGAGGCTGCTCACAAGGCACCTCGCGCCGAGTGGTCGAAATAGCTCGTCTGCACGTCGAGGTACTGCGGTTTCAGGTAGCAGTACTGGGGCGGGAGGGGATTGAGGCCGTCATACGGCAGAACGACCGCCTGCGCGTTCTGCAGTTCCATGAACACGCGCGACCGGAAGACGTGGTCCGCTTCAAGACTGTACGCCTTGCTCGCCGTGACGGTGTGGCTCGCCGCCGTCGCACGACCGGTCAGCAGCGAGATGTGCGCGCCTTGGCTGGCTTCCGCCAGGGTATACCGTGCCTTCACTCGGTCAACGCGGCCGCACAGATCGGCGGCGAATTGGGCGGTGAACTCGTCGCTGGTCGCGAGAAACACCTTGGTCCGAAAGCACTGCAGCAGCGTCCGCCAGCTCTCGTCTCCCGGCAACGCCGAGCGCAAGGAGCTGACGCTCTGCGTGGCGACAATGGGAATCAAACGCGCTTGGCGCGAAAGGGCGAAGGCCCGCTCGTCGCCTGTCGGCTCTGTTTCGCCGACGGTTGCAAACGCGTGGTACTCGTCCGCCACGAACAACAGATCGCGCCACGGTTTCGTCGGATTCGCCGCGATCTTCGGAATGCGTTGCAGGACCGCGCGCTGGAAGTCGAGCTTCAAGAGCACGCCGAGTGCGCGTGACAATCCCGGGTTCATCGCCACCGGGAAATTGAGTCCCAACACGTGGCCGCTTTCGAGCACCTCTTCGAGGGGCGGCAGTGGCCGTGCCTCGCCCGGCTTCGGCGGCTTCGCGTACGCCTCTCGCGGGGGGCAGAAGGCGCGGTACACGACCGGGTTCTCGTCGAAGAGCGAGAGCAACACCACAATGCCCTCGACGATGCTCGCCTTCACCTTTCGGTCGAGCGGCGACCAGGTCGAATAGAACCAGCGATCGATCGCTTCCAGCCGATGCCGGCGATCGGCGGACAGCGCCGCATTGCCCTTGCGCACATCGAAATGGATCGCGCGCTCGACCAGGCAACTTTCTAGATCAGCGTTATACGGGTGAGCGATCACCTTGTCGTCCAGATCTGCCCACAGCGTCCACGGCGCATCGCGCATGTCCAGCTCGTAGTCCGTGCGCGCAATCGCGATGACGTCTGGCGGTTGCTTGAATTGCGCGTTCAGGGCACGGATGTTCTTGTCGATTTCAGCTTCGTTGATGATGTATCGATAGACCTCGGACAGTGTGGTGTACCCCTCACTGATCCGGCGCACC
>OBEQ011108508.1_pt1 | contig 14247 bp, 15 predicted proteins | sample 1670901 | NCBI WGS metagenome assembly OBEQ01 (sample SAMEA104232315, study PRJEB22302) | groundwater metagenome | biome: forest; feature: aquifer; material: groundwater | place: USA | collected 2011-08-07 | depth 5.4 m
GACGCCATACTGAAAAACATGTATGGTGTGACGGGTGACGGGCTGCATGACCGCCTGTTACACTATACCCGCGCGGTGACAGGTTCTTACTGGTTTGCCCCGTCACACGAAGGGCTGGAAAATATGCTGCGTTAAACTCAGGGAGACAGAAAATGAGCGGAACAGAAATAAGTATTCCGTGTAAAGATGGTTCCATGATGGGCTATCTTGCCATGCCGAAATCCGGTTCCGGACCCGGCGTCGTGGTGATGCAGGAAATTTTCGGCGTCAATCAGGTGATGCGCGACATCACCGGCATGTTTGCGGATCAGGGCTTTGTGGCGCTGTGCCCCGATCTGTTCTGGCGCATCGAACCTGGTGTCAATATCACCGATCAAAGCAAGGCTGAATGGGACAAGGCGTTTTCGCTGTTCGGCAAATTTAAGAGCGATACCGGCATAGAAGATGTGAGCGCCACGCTCGCTACCCTGCGCAAGATCAAGGGCTGCAACGGCAAGGCCGGCACGGTTGGCTTTTGTCTGGGCGGACTGCTGGCCTATCTTGCCGCCGCGCGCACGGATACGGATGCCTCTGTTGGATATTACGGCGTGGCCATCCCGGATTTTCTGGGCGAATCGTCAAACATCAAAAAGCCGCTGATGCTGCATATTGCCGGCAAGGACGGTTTTGTCCCGCCGCCTGCCCAGGCCGCCATGCATGCAGGCCTTGATGGCAATAAACTCTGCACGCTGTATGATTACCCCGGACAGGACCACGCCTTTGCGCGCATGGGGGGTGAACATTATGATGAAGCTGCTGCGAAATCCGCCATGTCGCGCACGATCGGTTTTTTCAAAACCCATCTGGCGTGAGAAGCTGTTGGGCAATATCATATCTCTTTCCGCAGAGACTGAAGAGACTGAACCTCACCCCCTCCCCAGCCCTCCCCCTTTCAGGGGGCGGGAGCAATCCGGCCTTGCCGTCTGTAATTGCTGGCCGCCACAGCGTTCCCTCCGCTTTTTAAGGGGAGGGACAGGGAGGGGATCAACGCGCCGAAAAAGAGCCGCCCGTTTAGATATCATTAAAAAAAGATATGGCGTATTAATCTGTAGACTGATTATTCTCTGCGCAATGTTATGCGCTGGCCCCGCCCTGGCGCAAGATGATCCTTCACCCCTTGACGAGGCCATCGCCCCGTTCGTGATTGCCAATGTCGAATTTACCCTGCTGCATGAGCTGATCCACGTCCTGATCGATGAGGCTGGCATTCCCGTGCTGGCGCGTGAAGAAGACCAGGCGGATTTTCTGACAGCCGTAATACTGCTGAGCCAGCAGACCGGCCTTATTTACCCGCCGGCCGCGGGCAGTCAGAATCCGTCAATTGACTGGCCGCATGATCCCGGCCCTCCGGCAAAAAGTACGATTTTACGCATGCAGGCCATTATTGACGCCTGGCGGGTTGAATGGACTTTCGCCGAACAGGATAAAATGGAAATTCCTTACGCTGATCCGCATGCGCTGGAAATTCAGCGTCTCTATGACATGGCCTGTCTGACTTATGGGCGCGACCCCGGCCATTTGGAAGATTTTCGCATCGAGAATGAATTGCCGCTGGAGCGCGCGGCGTTATGCGAGCAGGATTTCGCCAAAGCCGAGCGCGGTCTGGAGTTTATCAAGACCACGCTGCGCAACAACGCCCTATCGCCTCTAAACCCAGGTAAAAAACCCGCGCCGGATTTCGATATTCAACTTAAATTCGAGGACACGTTTTCGCCCTCCCATAAGCAGTATAAATTATGGCTGCAAAACGCCTCGATACTTGTTCCCCTGATAGAGGCCCTGAACAAAAGCTACTTCATGCCACACCCAATCACGGTGCGCTTTCGCATTTGCGGGCAGCCAAACGCGTATTGGGAGCCAAAAGACGCGGAGGTGAACATGTGTTATGAGTTGCTTGACCGCTTCGTACATCTCAGCCGTTTCCGCGAAAAATATGCAATTGAACGGCGCAAGAACGCGCTCGGCATGGCCAAGGCGAATTCGGCATTCAAGTAGCGCCGAATTTACGTATTCATCGACGCGAAGAATTCCGCATTGCTCTTGGTGCCACGCAACTTGTCAAGCAGGAACTCCATGGCGTCCACGGTGCCCATCGGGTTGAGTATGCGGCGCAGCACAAACATTTTCGCCAGATCGGCCTGGGACGCCAGCAATTCCTCCTTGCGGGTGCCGGAACGGGTGATGTCGATGGCCGGGAAAATGCGTTTGTCGGAAACTTTGCGGTCCAGAATGATTTCGCTGTTGCCGGTGCCTTTGAACTCTTCGAAAATCCCTTCGTCCATGCGGGATCCGGTATCAATCAGCGCCGTCGCAATAATGGTCAGCGAGCCGCCCTCCTCGATATTGCGCGCGGCGCCAAAAAACCGTTTCGGGCGTTGCAGCGCGTTGGCGTCCACACCGCCCGTCAATACCTTGCCGGATGAAGGCACCACGGCGTTATAGGCGCGGCCCAGGCGGGTGATGGAATCCAGCAGGATCACCACATCGCGGCCATGCTCCACCAGACGCTTGGCCTTTTCCAGCACCATTTCCGTTACAGCCACATGGCGGGTGGCTGGCTCGTCAAAGGTCGAGCTAACCACTTCGCCTTTGACCGAGCGCTGCATGTCGGTCACTTCTTCGGGCCGCTCGTCAATCAGCAGCACGATCAGATAACATTCTGGATGATTGGCGGCGATGGCATGGGCGATATTTTGCAGGATCATGGTCTTGCCGGTGCGCGGCGGGGCGGTAATCAACGCGCGCTGCCCCTTGCCCAGGGGTGCGGCCAGGTCGATGACCCGTGTCGTCAGATCCTTTGTCCCCGGGCCCATTTCCATGATCAGGCGTTCGTCCGGATAGAGCGGGGTCAGATTATCGAAATGCACTTTCTGGCGGGTGCGTTCCGGGTCTTCGAAATTGATGGTGTTGACTTTCAGCAGGGCGAAATACCGCTCGCCATCCTTGGGGCTGCGGATGCGTCCTTCCACCGTGTCGCCGGTGCGCAGTGAAAACCGCCGCAACTGATTGGGGCTGACATAGATATCGTCTGGACCCGGCAGATAATTGGCCTCCGGCGAACGCAGGAAACCAAACCCATCCTGCAATACTTCCAGCACGCCAACCCCGGTAATTTCAATCTCCCGCTCGGCCAGTTGCTTCAAAATGGCGAACAGCATGTCCTGCTTGCGCAGGGTGCTGGCGTTTTCCACCTCAAGCTCTTCAGCGTATGCGAGTAATTCTGTTGGCGATTTGGATTTCAAATCCGCCAGTTTGACTTCCTTGACTTCCATAATATCCATGGGGGTTCTTCCATTTGAATAAAGATTTTGTGAGGGTGTCGCGAGGGACAAAAGGAAAAAAGACTGTGGGGGGATGTCACCGTATCCGGACCGGATCGGCGCATAGGCATGGCAGGCCGTAAATCTGCTATGGCAAAGATGTAGCGCTTTTTAGTACCTGACGCAACATATGAACATTCATAACTTAAAATTTCCCAAATGGGCGCACAATTACCAAAATAACGATGCCGATCATCAGCACAAAGGGAATTTCATTGGCAATCCGGTAATACAGGCCAGGCCGGGAACGTATATCGGCTTCAAATTCACGCCGCCAGCGGCTAAACAGCCCATGAATCCCCCCTAAAACAAGCACCAAAGCCAGCTTCAGCCATATCCACCAAGACTGCCAGTCGATGAGACCAGGTGTCAGCAAAAGCAGCCCGCCCAGGATAAACACCAAAATCATTGCAGGATTTATGATGCCACGTAACAGACGCCCCTCCATTAACTTGAATTTTTCCGACTGAACGGATCCGACCGGCGCATCCGTATGATAAACATAGAGCCGTGGCAGATACATCATACCAGCCATCCAGGCGATTACCGCAATCAGATGCAGGCTTTTGATCCAGAGATAATATTCGCTCAGAAATTCAGACATTTTCACTAATCTATCAAACACTTAACCGAATGACTACCGCATAGTACGGGGTGGGAAAGAACATTTTGCACAAGTTGAGACAAGCCGCGTACAAAGTCCGGTTGTACTCCTAGGGCAGCAATTCGGATATAGTTTGGCACGCCTGCCGCCTCGGCCAGATGCTTATAATCCATATCCAGCTCCACCAGGGTTTCAGAATGTTCCGAGACAAAGGCTATGGGAACCAGCACCACAGCAGCGCCAGCCTGACCTGCTGCCTGCAATCGTTCTTCAGTTGAAGGACCGAGCCATTTCAGGGGCCCAACCCGGCTTTGATAACAAATCTCCCAATCTTCCTGCACCAGACCCAGTTTTGCAGCAATGGCGCTGGCTGTACGCAGCACTTGCTGGGGATAAGGATCACCAGCATCTACTATTTTTTGGGGCAGACCATGGGCTGAAAATAATAATTGTGCTTTGTTATTTGCTGCTATCCCGAAATATTCTGGGGCTTGTGCCTGTATTAATGCAGCATGGGCGGTAATAAAATCAGGCTGATCAGGATAACAGCAAATTTCATGCACAGTTGCAGTTAAACCTGCGGACAGCGCCACAGATCGCCATTCTTGCAGGGACGACCGCGTAGTAGTCGTGGAAAACTGCGGATAGAGCGGCAGCAGAATCACATGCTCCGGCGCAAATTCCTTCAGCTCTTGCACAACATCTTTTGCCCTGGGGTTCCAATACCGCATCACTGTAAAGCAGCGCAGATTGATCAATCCCTGATTTTTCAACATGTCTTGCAAAGCCATGGCCTGTTTTCCGGTCTCACGCACAATCGGTGATCCACCACCGATTTTAGCGTAGATTTCCCGGGCTTTTGCTGTACGTCTCCAGGCAATAAAACGGGCTAGAAACCAGCGGACCGGTCCTGGTGCAGTGATAATATTTGGATCAGAAAACAAATTAATCAGAAATGGATGCACTGCCGCCGGTTGATCGGGCCCCCCTAAATTAAAAAGTATTACTGCTATTTTTTGATTGTTCACGATCGCCATTGTTTTACGAATTGCACTAGTTCCGCCACGTTTTCCGGAGGCGTTTCCGGTACAATCCCATGACCAAGATTAAAAATAAAACGCCGGTTACCCATCAAGGTCAAAATCCGCTCTGCCTCTCGCAGCATGGATTTACCCCCGGCTACTACCAGCAACGGATCAAGATTTCCCTGAACCGTCACACTTCGTTGTAATTTATCCCGCGCAAATTGAAGTGACAATGCTGTATCCATGCTCAGACCAGCAACACCCGTTTCCAGCGCATAATCGCTATATAGCGGACCAGCGCCTTTTGGAAAACCTATCACTGGGATATCAGGAAATTCTACTTTTACACGCCGGATAATTTCTTTTGTTGGCTTGATACACCAGCGGCGAAACTCCGGTTCTGGCAATGAACCAGCCCAAGTATCGAAAATCTGCAAAACTTCGGCTCCAGCCTTAACCTGACCAATCAGATACTCAGCCGTTACTTGCACAAGAATATCTATAAGAGCTGCAAAACCCTCAGGATCTTGGTAGGCCCAGATACGCGCCACGGCCTGATCACGGCTGCCAGCGCCTGCGGCCATATAGGTCGCCACCGTCCATGGCGCGCCCGCAAATCCAATCAGACATACATCAACTGGTAATTTCTGACGCAACAACCGAACCGTTTCATATACAGATTTCAGGCGCTCCGCCGTCCCTTCAACATTCAAAATCGCTAAGTCAGACCCCTTCTGAATACAGGGTGAAAGCAAAGGCCCCAGTTTTTCCTCAAACCTTACCCCCTGCCCTAAAGCATCCGGTATCACCAGAATATCGGAAAATAAAATCGATGCATCAAAACCAAACCGCCGGATCGGCTGCAATGTAACCTCGGCAGCGAGTTCCGGCGAATAACACAAATCCAGAAAACTACCCCCACGAGCCCGGACTGCACGATATTCCGGTAGATACCGTCCTGCCTGCCGCATCAGCCAGATCGGCGGACGTGGTAAAATCTCACCTGCCAATGCTCGTAATAATAATTTTTGGCTCATACGCTGAGAATTTCCTTGATATTGATCTCGGATCTCAATTTTTCCACAGTTTTTTCCTTCTATATATTTTTATAAAAAAGGTTGAAGTTGTAGTAGGTCTGCTGAAAATTGGGGATAAAACACTGTACTGTATTTATGCGTTTATATACCGTCTAAATATGTATGATTACCCTATATTATAAAGGTTTCACCCGTAATTCACATGCTGGGCATTTTATTGTCCATGACATAGAATTCATCCAACAAACAACGAACCAATCCGGATATTTTTTCAATGCTCCCGCAAATGCCGTTTTCTCCACCTGATTCACTTAATTCACAGAAAATTATCATCTGATGGCGGACACCCTGCACACTTCAACTCAACCGCCAAAACTGGCAACCTATTTCCATTTGCATCTGGTTTCCGATGCAACAGGTGAAACATTAAATTCTGTCACCAAGGCTGCAGTAGCACAATTTGACAGCGGAATCCCCATAGAGCATACATATGCTCTGGTGCGTACCACACGTCATCTGGATAGAGTTTTAAGCCAGATCGAAGATATGCCAGGCATCGTCATTTATACCCTGGTGAATTATGATCTGCGGGACATGCTGGAACAGCGCTGTGCCGATCTGCAATTACCCTGTCTATCCGTGCTTGATCCCGTCATTCAGATTATTGGCACCTATCTGGGTTCAGGAATTTCCCACCGCCCTGGGGGACAACATGGTCTTACCCCCGAATATTTCCAACGTATCGAAGCCCTGCAATATACCATGGCTCATGATGACGGTCAGTCAACACATGACCTGCATTCGGCGGATATCATCCTGTTAGGTGTCAGCCGTACATCCAAAACACCGACCTGTATTTATCTCGCCAATCGGGGTCTGAAAGCCGCCAACATTCCCGTTGTCCCGAACATACCCTTGCCAGAATCATTACCTACTCTCAGCAAACCCTTGATTGTCGGTCTGACAACCAATCCGGACAGGCTTATTCAGGTGCGGCGCAACCGATTATTATCGCTGAATGAAAATGACGAAACCACTTACACGGATATGGATCTGGTGGCTGAAGAGGTACGCTATGCCAGACGGCTTTATGCGCAAAATAACTGGCCGGTGATTGATGTAACCCGCCGCTCCATTGAAGAAACAGCCGCAGCCATTCTGAATTTACTATCTAACCGTGAGATGGATAAGGCAAAAGCATAATGGCTGAGATACCACCACGCGCCGGAATTATTGGTTGGCCGGTCAGCTATTCGCGCTCGCCTATTTTGCACGGTTACTGGCTGCGTAAATACGTCATTGCCGGTACATATGAACGCATACCCATTGCACCGGAAAACTTTCCTGCTGAATTTCGCGCACTTTCAGCGCAAGGTTTCGTGGGCGCTAATGTCACCATCCCGCATAAACAATCGGCCATGAGGTGTTGCGATGAACTTGATTCCATCGCAAAAAGATTGGGTGCGGTGAATACGCTGATCATCAAGAATGGGCGTTTTTATGGCTCCAACACAGATGGTTTTGGGTTTATGGAAAATCTGCGGCAAGGCGCACCAAACTGGAAACCACAATCCGGACCTGCTGTCATTATCGGTGCGGGCGGCGCTGCACGGGCGGTGATCGCGGCGTTAAGCGATGCAGGGGTGAAAGAAATTCGTCTGTTCAATCGTACCCGTACGCGCGCTGATCAGCTCGCCGCCGATCTTGGCGGTCCCATTGTTACGGCTGACTGGGCGGGGTTGAATAGCGCCCTGGGGGATTGTACTTTGCTGGTGAATTGTTCCAGTCTGGGCATGGCCGGGCAGCCGGAACTGGAAATTTCATTACAGGCCTTGCCGCCATCCGCTTTTGTCACTGATCTGGTCTATACGCCGCTATATACGCCATTACTTATTGCCGCGGCTGCGCGCGGAAATCCCACTGTTGACGGGCTTGGCATGTTATTACATCAGGCCCGTCCGGGTTTTGCGGCATGGTTCGGGATTATGCCCGAAGTGGATGACGCGCTGCGTAATATTTTACTGGCGGATATTGAAAGCGGGAAAGGAAAATAAACCATGGTGATTATCGGGCTGACCGGTTCCATTGGCATGGGTAAATCAGAAACCGCGAAAATGTTCCGCAAACTGGGCATTCCTGTCTATGATGCAGACGCTGCCGTGCACGCTATCTATGCGCCGGGGGGTTCGGCGGTTGCGCCAATAGAAGCCGCGTTTCCAGGTGTTACCGGCGCAAACGGCGTTGACCGTGAAGCGCTTGCCAAACAGGTGCTGAACGACGCCGCAGCGCTGAAAAAGCTGGAAAGCATCGTGCATCCGCTGGTTGGGCTGGAGCAGCAAAAATTTCTTGAACAGGCAACGGCTGAGAAAGCCGAAATCGTCGTGATCGATGTGCCGTTGCTGTATGAAACTGGCGGTCAGAAACGGGTGGATTGTGTGGTGCTGGTTAGTGCGCCCTATGAATTGCAGCGCGAACGGGTATTGGCCCGCCCTGGGATGAGCGAAGAAAAATTCCAGGCGATTCTTGCAAAACAGGTGCCGGACGCGCAAAAGCGTGAACAGGCTGATTATATCATTGATTCAAGTCAGGGCCTGGAACCCGCCATGGCGCAGGTAGAAGCTTTGATCCCGCTGCTTAAAAAAGTTTCAGCAAAAGCGTGGGATTCACGCAGGCAACAAAGTGAAAAAGGATAGGCTTTGCGCGAAATTGTACTGGATACGGAAACCACCGGCCTTGATCCGCGCAGCGACCGGGTTATAGAAATCGGCTGTATCGAGCTGTTCAACCATGTGCCAACTGGCGTGACGTTCCATACCTATCTCAATCCCAAACGCGATATCGCTGCCGAAGCATTTAATGTGCATGGCATCAGCATGGAATTTCTCGGCGATAAGCCACTGTTTGGCGATATTGCGGTGGAGTTCAGCAGGTTTATTTCTGATACCCAGCTGGTTATTCATAATGCGGCATTCGATCTGGGTTTTCTGAACAGCGAATTTGACCGCATTGGTTTTGGTAAATTACCGCCGGGCCGGGCGATTGATACGCTGCTGATTGCGCGGCGTAAATTTCCGGGCGGGCAGAACAGTCTGGATGGGCTGTGCCGGCGTTTCAATATCGATATTTCCGGTCGCGAACAGCATGGGGCGCTGAAAGATTCAGAACTGCTGGCGGCGGTTTACCTTGAATTAATCGGCGGTGCGCAAAGCGGTCTGGCGCTAGATGATCCGGCGGGCGTACGGCAAGGGGGGCTGGGTCAGGGCATTACGGGCGCGGCGCCGCACACTAGACCCGGACGGCCAAGCCCGCTGGCGCTACTGTTGACGGATGCCGAACGCACAGCCCACGACGCCTTCGTTGCCACCTTGGGCGGGGATCCGATCTGGAAGGGATAATTATTGCTGCCCTGCAGCCTCTGCTTCGGCCTGTAATTGCGCCATGCGCTGGCGATACAATTGGGAAAAATCGATATTATCCAGCATAAGAGGCGGGTAGCCGCCATCGCGGGTCATATCGGCAATGATGCGCCGGGCAAACGGGAATAACAGACGCGGGCATTCGATTAGCAGCACGGGCTGCAGGGTTTCTGCGGGAATATTGAATAGCTGGAACACCCCGCCATACAGAAGTTCGGCCAGAAAAACAGTCGCCTCTTCCTGTTTGGCGTGCACGGAAACCTTCAGTTCGACCTCGTAATTGGGCTCTGCGCCGCGCCGGACCTGCACATCGATGCCGATATTGATTGAGGGGGGCTTGGTGGCCTTTGACAGGCTGCCAGGGGCGCCGGGGTTTTCGAAGGACTGGTCTTTGGTATATTGGGCTGCAATCGACAGACGCGGCGCGGTCTCGGCGGATTGTTCTGGATTTGCCCCATTGGCATCACTATCGGTCATATCGGTCAGCTTTCATTTATGTAAATTCTTCTATCTGGCTAACATGGATAGGTCTTTCAGCCAAGACTAGCTTTAGCTTGTGGCGAACCCGTCAAGAATGGGCTAGAATATCAGTCCCGTGGCCGATTGGGGCCACACTGCGAGTTGGATAATGGGTCAGGGATTTCAATTTTTCGATCTGATATTTTTGGGCGTGATCGCCGTGTTCATCCTGTTGCGTCTGCGCAATGTATTGGGTACGCGTACCGGTCACGAAAAACCGCCAGAAGATTTACGCGCCGGCAAAACCGGACCGGTCCCCGGGCAAAAGGAAGGCGCCGTCATTGCCTTGCCGCGCCGTGGCGGGCCAGGTGGCGCAGAGGCGGCGCTTTCCCTGCCTGAAATCCGCTTGCGTCAGTCTCTGACAGAGATTGCCCTGGCAGACCCGCAATTTGGTGCGGATGATTTTGTCGATGGGGCGCGTCAGGCCTACGAAATGATCATTATCGGTTTTGCCCAGGGCGACCGGGATTTGTTGCGGGGCATGGTGGGCGAGGAAGTGTTTGCGAATTTTGACGCCGCCATTACGGCGCGTCAGGCGGCGGGGCAAAGTATGGAAACCCGTCTGGCCGCTATCGGTGATGCACATATTACTCAAGCCGCGCTGCGCGGAAAAATTGCGGAAGTGACGGTAAAATTCACGGCTGATCTGATTTCCTGCGTCAAAAACTCCTCCGGCGATCTGGTGCAGGGTCATCCCACTTTGCCGCTGCAAGTATCGGAACTCTGGACCTTTTCGCGTGATACGGCTTCATCCGATCCCAATTGGAGCCTGATAGCCACATCGGCCGACGCCCTGACTGATGCCCCCAGCGCCGCGCCGAAAGATTAGTCTGGTTCTGGCGCTGTCCGGCGCGCTGCTGGCGGGCTTGCTGGCAGGGGTGTTTGCGGGGCCAGGCCTGCGTCAGTTTTTTGCCGGATTGACGGCGCCGCAACCCGGTCAATTATCGCTAAAACCTGTCGGCTATGCCCAGGTGCCGGGTTGGCGCGACGATCCGCTGGAAGATTTTGCCGGCGCCTTGAACAGATCATGCCGGATATTTCTGGCGCAAAAGCCGGACAAGCCAATAGGACCGAAGGGCCGTTTTGGTGTGGCGGAGGATTGGGCCATAGCATGCCGTCAGATGGCCGCGTTACCAGAAGATATTTCCGGCCAGCCACTGCGCGATTTTATGGAACAGATATTCGTGCCCATGGCTGTGCGTAATCACGGCCGCGACCAGGGCCGTTTCACCGGCTATTATGAACCGGAACTGCGCGGCAGCCTGCGCAAACATGGCGCCTATCAGGTGGCGCTGCTGCGCGCGCCCGATGATCTGGTCAGCGTCAATCTGGGGGAATTCAATCCGCAATGGCGGGGCCAGCGGATTGCCGGGCGCGTTAAAGAGGGCAGGCTGCTGCCCCTGCAAGCCCGTTCCGAAATCATGACCGGGGCGCTGAACAAGGAAAATCTCGAACTCCTGTATGTGGATGATCCGGTGGATGCGTTCTTTTTGCATATTCAGGGATCGGGCCGGGTGAGGCTCGATGATGGCCGGGTAATCCGTCTGGGCTATGCCGGGCAGAATGGCCATCCCTATGTGGCGATCGGCAAAACGCTGGTGCAATCCGGCGCGCTAACCCGCGAAACTGTTTCCATGCAGTCGATCCGCGCCTGGCTTGAAGCGCATCCCGCAGAACGTGACACAGTGCTGGCGGGTAATCCATCCTATGTATTTTTCCGGGTGCTGGAAGGCGGCGATCCAGACCTTGGCCCGCCCGGTGCGCAGAATGTGCCGTTAACGCCGGGGCGCAGTCTTGCGGTTGATCCCGACTTTCATGCATTGGGGGCGCCAGTGTGGCTGGATAGTATCGCGCCCAGTGGAAAGAATGGTGAGCCACGGCCCTTGCAGCGTTTGATGGTGGCGCAGGATACGGGCGGCGCCATCCGCGGGCCAGTGCGCGGCGATGTGTTCTGGGGCTTTGGTAAATTGGCGGAAGCAACCGCTGGACGCATGAACAGCGATGGGCGAATGTTTATCCTGCTGCCGCGCGCCATCGCCGCACGGGCCACGCAGGAAAGGGACTAAAGATGCCGCCCGCCAATCCAAAAATTGCGCTGTTCGTCACCTGTCTGGTGGATATGTTCCGCCCGCCAGCGGCGTTTGCGGCGGTGCGTTTGCTGGAAGAGGCGGGCTGCACGGTGGATGCGCCCGCCGCGCAGACCTGTTGTGGCCAACCGGCCTATAATTCGGGGGATAAAAAAAGCGCGGCGGCATTAGCCGCGCAAACCATCCGTACACTGATGGATTATGATTATGTGGTTGTTCCAAGCGGATCATGTGCGGGAATGATCAAACGCCATTATCCGGAACTGCTGGCCGGGGACGCCGCGCTGCTGGCGCAGGCCCGCCAGCTTGCCGCCAAAACCCATGAGCTGACACAGTTTCTGCATGAGGTGATGCAGTATAAACCTGCCGGAGTGACGGCTGAGAAAATCACCTATCATGACGCCTGTTCGGGTTTGCGTGAACTTGGCATTCAGGCGCAGCCGCGCGCATTGCTGCAATCACCGATACTCGAAAATGGCGATGGGGAAACCTGCTGCGGCTTTGGCGGCACGTTCTGTGTCAAATATACCGGTGTATCGACGGCGATTGCGGACAAAAAATTGGACAAATTTTCCGCCACCGGCGCGGCCACGGTAACGGGCGGTGATCTGGGCTGCCTGATGCATCTGGCCGGGCGCGCCGCGCGCCGTGGCTTGCCATTGCAGTTCCGCCATGTGGCGGAAGTGCTGGCGGGCGATACGGCGACGCCCGCCATTGCGGAGCCTGAGGAATAAATGCAGCGCCGCCCCGCCGCCTTTAACGCTAATGCCGCCGAGGCCCTGCTGGATGCGGATTTGCAGCGCGCGCTAGGCGCGGCCGAAGCGGGTTTTGGCGTCAAGCGCCGCAAGGCGATAGAGGGCTTGCCGGAATTTGAGGCGCTGTGCGATCAGGCGGCCGCCATCAAGGACCATGTGCTGGATCATCTGGATGTCTATCTGGAACGCTTCGAGGCGCAGGTGTTCGCCAGCGGCGGCATGGTGCACTGGTGCGAGGATGCAGAGGATGCGCACCAGATCATTCTGAAACTGTGCCGTTCGGTCAACGCGAAAATGGTGACCAAGGGCAAAAGCATGGTAGCCGAGGAAATCGGCCTGAACCCGTTTCTCGAAGCGAACGGCATTCGCCCCGTGGAAACCGATCTGGGCGAATATATTATTCAGCTGGCGGACGAACCACCCAGCCACATTATCGGCCCCGCTTTGCACAAGACGAAGGATCAGGTGTCGGACCTGTTTCATGCGCACCATCCGGCCCTGGGTTTTCCAGAACGCCTAGAGGAAGGCGAGGCGCTGGTCGGTGAGGCGCGCGCGATTTTGCGCCAGCAATATTTGCAGGCCGATGTGGGCGTCACCGGCGCAAACTTTCTGATTGCCGAAACCGGCAGCACGGTTATTGTCACAAATGAAGGCAATGGCGATATGACGCAGATTTTTCCGCGCATGCATATTGTCATCGCCAGCATCGAAAAGATCGTGCCGACTTTGGAAGATGCGGCCACCCTGTTGCGGGTGCTGGCGCGCTCCGCCACCGGGCAGGAAATGTCTGTGTACACCACATTCTCAACCGGGCCAAAGCGCCGCGACGATGCGGACGGCCCGGAACAGTTTCACGTCGTGCTGCTGGACAATGGCCGCAGTGAACTGCTGGGCGGTAATCAGCGCGACATTCTGCGCTGCATCCGCTGCGGGGCCTGCATGAATAATTGCCCGGTCTATATGGCGGCGGGCGGCCATGCTTACGGCGCCACCTATATGGGGCCGATGGGCTCGGTGCTGACGCCCAATCTGACCGGCCTGAAACGCGCGCAGGCGCTGCCCTTCGCCTCCAGCTTTTGCGGCAAGTGCGAGGCGGTGTGCCCGATGCGCATTCCCCTGCCCGGACTGATGCGCGATCTGCGCACGGACGCACATACGGCGCGCATTACCCCGGCGCGCGAACGCATCGGACTGGCGCTCTGGTCCTGGGTGGCGCAGCGGCCGGAATTGTATCACCGCCTAAGCGGGATTGGTTTACGTGTGCTGAATTTATTGGCGCGCGGGCGCGGGCGGTTTGCGTGGTTGCCGCTGGCGGGCGGCTGGACGAAGACGCGGGATTTTCCCGCACCCCAGGGCGAAAGTTTTATGGCGCAATGGGCGCGGCGCGGGAAACCCGGCGCATGAGCCAGCAACGCATCAATATCGTAAACAGAATTTGCGAATCC
>OBEQ012527078.1_pt1 | contig 14246 bp, 18 predicted proteins | sample 1670901 | NCBI WGS metagenome assembly OBEQ01 (sample SAMEA104232315, study PRJEB22302) | groundwater metagenome | biome: forest; feature: aquifer; material: groundwater | place: USA | collected 2011-08-07 | depth 5.4 m
AGGTATTTATGCTTTTGTGATTGTATGCACTGATAATAAAAATGAAATTGAGATTAGTCAATCTATCGCAGATTCAGTAAATGAATTTATTGGAAAAATTGCTAAACCAGATAAAATCCAACTTGTTAAAGGATTGCCAAAAACACGATCTGGAAAAATTATGAGAAGAATTCTAAGGAAAATTGCTGAAGGTGAACGTTCTAACTTTGGAGACACTTCTACCCTATTAGACCCAACTATTTTAGATGAAATAATTGCTGGATCGAAATAGAAGATTTTTTTAAATGAATACTTCAAGAAAAGAACAATATTAAATCAACTTTACTCAATCGTGCATATTTGAATTGTATATTTAAAAAATAAATCAATAATTATAGATCAATTATAAATGTTTAATGATATTTGTGTAATTGGTATACTTATTGAGAAAAGAAATTTAAATTTTTGAATTAAACTTAAAAATAAATAAAATGAAAAAGACAATCTATTTAGTCGCTGCTATCATTGTAGGAAATACTTTTAATGCATCTGCACAACTCCCTAACATTAAAAAAGGAATTGACAAAGCAGTCATTTCAAGAGGTACATCAACAGCTTTAACAGAGGAAGAAGTTGGTAACGGGTTGAAAGAAGCTTTAAACAACGGAATTGAAAAAGGAGTTAGCCAACTTTCTAAAGCAGATGGATACTTTGCGGATGCACAAATAAAATTGTTGATGCCAGATGAAGCTAAACAAGTTGAAGAAAAATTAAGAAAAGTAGGTCAAGGTCAAAAAGTAGATGATGTTATTTTATCTATGAATAGAGCTGCCGAAGATGCCGCTAATGCTTCAAAAGAATTGTTTGTTGGTGCTATTAAAAACTTAACATTGAAAGATGTAATGAACATTCTTCATGGAGCTGATGATGCTGCTACAACTTATTTAAGCTCAAATACTAGAGCTCAATTAGTCGAAAAATTCAAACCAATAATCAAAGCTTCATTGGATAAAGTAGGCGCTACAAGACATTGGGAAACAATGATTACGGCTTATAATAAAATTCCATTGGTTCAAAAAATAAACCCCGATTTAGTTGACTATGCGACCAACAAAGCTATTGATGGTTTGTTTATTCAAATTGCAAAAGAAGAATTAGCAATTCGAAAAAATCCAGCAGCTAGAGTTTCTGATTTATTGAAAAAAGTATTTGGTTAAATAGACTTGAAGATTCAAGACTAGAAGACTCAAGACTAAATGATTTTAATTCAAATTAAAAAGGACACCCTCGAGTGTCCTTTTTAACTTTATACGTTTATAAGTCTTTAAATCTTGAATCTTTCAGTCTTGAATCTATTTAAATTTTCACTGCTTTCTTCGCCTCGTATTTCTTCTTAATATACTTGAACAAATAATGCGTCCCGATACTTGATGCGCTTCCTATTAAAGCGCCTGCAACAACATCTGTTGGATAATGGACTCCTAGATACATCCTTGAATACCCAACTCCTGATGCCCAAATAAATGCTGGGGCGATTATATACCATTTTGGATAAATTAAACTGATGGAAGTAGCTGTTGCAAAAGCCATTGAAGTATGCCCTGATGGAAATGAATGCGAACCTGCTTTTGTATACTTAACAATATCATTTGGATAAGTCTTAAATGGTCTGGCTCTATCAATAGACAATTTTAAGACAGTTGTAATTACTCCAGCAACTGCTGTTGATGACAAATGCTCGTAACTTTTCCAACGTAATTCTTTGTCTTTCGTAATTAATCCTGTAGCAAACAATCCAACTGGAATAGTAAATGTCACAGCATTATCACTGTTTGTTATGAAAGTAAAGACTTTTCCTCCACTAGTTGTATAACTTCCATTTATTTTTTTCAAAAGATTTATGTCGCCATCTTGACAAATCCCGCTAAAACATATAAAAACAAAAAATATTTTTAGCATTTTTTTCATTCGCTTATTCGTTAATTATTAAAAAATCAGGTAATTCTTCTAGTTGAATAAAAGAGTTATTCACTCTATCAATTTTGCAAAAAACATGTTGCAAGCCATTCGTTAACATTAAATAATCGACATTCAACTGGAAATTATATTGTGCAATTTGATGGAAAACTTTTTGGTTTATTGCAACATCAGGAGCCTTACATTCCACAATTAATTTAGGCTGTTGATCTGTTCCAATTACAACTATATCACATCTTCTAGCTAGCTTGTTTACTTTTATAGAAAATTCAGAAATCAACAAACCCAACGGAATATTTTTATTGTTCACTAAATAATGAATAACATGTTGTCTCACCCATTCTTCAGGAGTAAGTAAAAGCGTTTTTTTCCTCGAAACACACCAAACAAAGAGATTTTCTCCTCTTTTAGAAAGTTTCAAATTTGCTTTTGGTAAAGCTAGAGCTTGAATCATTAAATTAAAAGCAACTCGATGTTTTTATATTTTAAATTAAAAACTTTACCAAGTACTTCACTTGTTAAAACTCCTTTGTAAATATAAACCCCACTTCTGAAACCAGTATCACTTTTTATTAAATCTTTGCATCCTCCTCTTTCTCCCATCTCTAGTAAAATTGGTGAAAAAATATTTGATAAAACAAAAGAAGCTGTTCTAGAAACACGAGAAGCGATATTAGGAACACAATAATGAATTACGCCATGTTTTACAAATGTTGGTTCATTGTGATTCGTGACTTTTGAAGTTTCAAAACAACCCCCTTGATCTATACTTACATCAATCAAAACGGAACCTAATTTCATTGTTTCGATCATTTCTTCAGAAACCACACAAGGAGTTCGTCCTAACGGAGCTCTTAAAGCACCAATTACAACATCAGCTCTTTTCAAGGCTTTTGCTAAAACTTTAGGTTGAATAACTGATGTATAAAGTCTAGTTGTTGAATTATTTTGTAAACGTCTTAATCTTGAAAGTGAATTATCGAAAACTTTAACAGAAGCTCCTAATCCTAAAGCTGCTCTTACAGCATAATCGCCTACTGTTCCTGCTCCAATTACGACAACTTCTGTAGGTTGAACTCCTGTTATTCCTCCTAACATAATCCCTTTTCCAACCCCATAACTTGACAATAATTCACCAGCTATTAAAATCGAAGTTGTTCCTGCTATTTCACTCATAGCTCGAACTACAGGAAAAACGCCCTCTTCATCACGAATATAATCCCAAGCTATTGCAGTAATTTTTTTCTGCATTAATTTTTGTAAAACAACTTTTGGCTGAATTGATATTTGTAATGCTGAAATCAAAGTTTGATTCCCAGTCATCATATCAAGCTCAGTTTCAGATGGTGGAGCAACTTTAAATATAATATCGCATTTATAAATTTCACTAGGATCATGACAAATTTCTGCTCCAGCTTCAGAATAATCTCTATCTGAAAAATTCGCCATTTCACCACTTTTGGATTCAATTTTCACACGGTGACCATTCAAAACTAAAATAGAAACAGCCTCAGGAACTAATGCTACACGTCTTTCTTGAAAAAATGTTTCTTTCGGAATACCTATAAATAATTTTCCTTTTTTAGGCGTTATTTCAAGCATTTCTTCTTTTGGTAGAAGACTTCCTTGTTGCATTAACTGTTTTAGAATTTCTGGATCTGTAATCATTTCAATTAATTATGAGAATTTCGAGTTTAAATATAAGAAACAGTTTTGAATTTAGTTTAAAAAAAAAGAATTATCGATCCATTATCATTTCTTACTTTTTTTCATTGCCAAAAAAAGTAAGCAAAAAAAGGCTAGTACTTAACAAATAACATTACCCATTACGATTTCAAAAGTGAAATTTCAAAAACTCATCCCGAAGAAAAATCGGGACTCAAACACTTCGAAATTCTTTCACTTTTCAAATCTATGGGTCCCAATTTTATTTCTTAGGTACGAGGTTTACTAAAACTTCGAGTTTACATCTTCTAAAAGTGAAGCGTATCAATAGTCTAACACATCAAACTTTGAACGAATTGATCTTGAGTCTAAACATCAATACTTATCATTCTCTGTCCTTCTTCGTTTGATCTAATTTGCACCGAAATTGTATTTTCGGGTAATAAATTAGGGATTTTTTCAGGCCATTCAATAAAACAATATCCACCACTATACAACATTTCTTCAATTCCAATATCGAAGGCTTCTTCTTCCGAATTTAATCGGTACAAATCAAAATGAAAAATTTTTCCAAAAGCAGGAGTTTCATACGTATTTACGAGTGAATAGGTTGGAGAACCTTCAATATCCTCCACTCCCATTGCTGTCAACAATGAAACAATAAAAGTTGTTTTACCTGCCCCCATTTGACCATTAAAAGCAAACACTTTTCTATTGTCTGTTTCTTCTAAAAATTTCATTGCCGCTGAAGGCAAATCTTCTAATGTATTTATTTCAATGTTCATTCTTATTTCGATATTATATCACAATAAATCGTGATTCTACTTTAAACTATTTTTGAAATTGTCACTTGAAATAATTTCAACTCCCGTTTTTGCTTCAATTTCTTTACGTGTATTCCCAGCAATGGTTCCACCTTGTTTCGCAATCACTTTACTTTGTTTAAACGTTTTCGGTTCTTTTTTCTTAGATATTTCGGTTGTAGTCACTTCTGCCAACATATTTAAAACAAGTTCTAAATTTGACATGTGATCTCTTAAATTTTCTTGTTTAAGATTTTTTAATTCTTTATAATCTTTTGTATTAATTCCTGCCCAAGCTGTCGTTATTTCATCTGTTAAAATAGCAAACTCTTGACCTTTTTGAATCCCTCTAACTTCCCACTCATCCGTCAATCCTTTTCGAACTTCAATGCTTTTCAATCGTTGGTTTACCCATTCTTTAGAATATCCTTTTTTAAGATATGTTTCCATTAAACGATCAAAACCAATTTCTGGATCTTGAATTTCATCTATTCTTTCAGCACCAACTTTTGCTAACCAAAGTTTAAAAGGTTCTGCTTTAGGTGAAGGAACAGATTGTATTAATCTGAAAAGTTGTTCTTTATTAGCTACATCTGTTTTATAAAACTTCCCATCTGAAGATTCCATTTTCAGTTGGTTACAATTTGTAACCAACTGACTCCCCTCTTTTTTCAATCTATTTTTTAATACTTTCCAATAATTATTAGAGTTATCACTTTCGGTCAAAACACCAATTACATCAACGATAGAAAAAAACCATTCTTCCTTTTCTTCATCCCAATGTGTTCTTATTTTTGTGTTATTAAACAACTTTATAGCGTTTTCTTTATTCATTACAATTTATTATTTTGATTAATTATTAATTAAAATTACGATTAATAATTAATCAAAACAAATTTATAATCGTTTTTATTTTGGTTGCATAACTACAAATGGGATTAATATTTCTTCCAATGAAATTCCTCCGTGTTGAAATGTATCTCCGTAATGGTTTACAAAATGGTTGTAATTATTTGGGTAAACGAAAAAATCATTCTCTTTAGCGAAAACAAATTCTGCTGACATAACACTTTTGGGTAAAAATGCGTCTTGTGGATTCTTTACTTGGAAAACTTCTTTATCTTTATAGGTCATTCCTCTTCCAACTTTGTATCTAAGGTTCGAATTTAAGTTTCTGTCTCCAACTATTTTAATTGGATTGGTCACTTTTATTGTTCCGTGATCAGTTGTAATGACTAATTTACATTTCGAATCTGCAATCTTTTTAATAATATCTTGAAGTGGCGAATGCTCAAACCATGAAACTGTTAGCGAACGATACGCAGCTTCATCATCGGCTAATTCTTTGATTACTTTCATCTCTGTTCGAGCATGTGAAAGCATATCAACGAAATTATATACGATTACATTTAAATCATTATCCTTCAACTCATTGAATGTATCAGCTAATTTTTTACCTGCTTCGTAATTTGTTATTTTATTGTATGACCATTTTATATTCTTGTTCAAACGTTTTAGATTCGCTTCTAACAATTCTTTTTCATACATGTTTTTTCCACCTTCTTCATCTTCTGAAACCCATAATTTCGGATACATTTTCTGAATTTCGGATGGCATTATTCCTGCAAAAAGGGCATTTCTAGCATAGTGCGTGGCAGTTGGAAGAATAGAAAAAATCACTTCATCTTCTTCAATTGTAAAATGCTTTAAGAAAATTGGTTTCAACATTTCCCATTGATCGTAACGTAAATTGTCAATAACAACCATTGCCACTTTTCCTTCTGTCAATTTCGGAAGTACTCTGTTTTTGATAATGGTGTGAATCATTTGAGGTGCTTCGTCCTTTCCATTCAACCAATCTTCATAATTATTTTCAATGAATTTAGAAAATAAAGCATTGGCTTCTTTCTTTTGACTTTCAAGAATTTCTCTCATTCCTGAATCTTCAATTTTCTCTAATTCCAATTCCCAATAAACCAACTTTTTGAACATCTCAATCCATTCATCAGCGTCCATTCGATTATTCAAAGCCATTCCTAGCTGTCTAAAATCTTGTTGATAATTGGAGTTTGTTTTTTGAGAAACCAATTTACTTTGATCTAAGTTTTTCTTAATCGTCAATAAAATCTGATTTGGATTTACTGGTTTGATCAAGTAATCGGCAATTTTACTTCCGATCGCTTCTTCCATAATAGACTCTTCTTCACTTTTGGTGATCATCACTACTGGAATAAAAGGCTTTTCTTCTTTGATTTGCGACAAAGCTTCTAAACCTGAAATTCCTGGCATATTCTCATCCAAGAAGATTATATCGTAATTATTTTCGCTGCTTTTTTCAACTGCATCAGCACCATTATTGACTGTATCTACTACGTATCCTTTCGACTCTAGGAATAAAAGGTGTGGTTTCAATAAATCAATTTCATCATCTGCCCAAAGTATTTTCACTTGCATGTGCTTGATATTTTATAAATTTGACGTTACGGAATCCTAATAATTGCTTTTTTGTCGTTGATTCAAAAAAATAAAATCCTCATTTACATATGTAAACTGCGGTTGTATTTTTTTAAATCGCCTAAAAAAATCTAATTTTTAGAATTCCTTTTAACTTTTAGTAATTATGCATTCTCGTCCAAATTTAACAAGAAATAATAAGAAGAAAATATTTAACGACCCGATTTATGGTTTTATTGCAATTCCAGATGAGTTTATTTTCGATTTAATTGAACATCCTTTCTTTCAACGCTTAAGAAGAATTGCGCAATTAGGGACAACCAGCTTAGTCTATCCAGGCGCGTTACACACTCGTTTTCACCATGTTATTGGAGCAATGCATTTAATGTCGACTGCTATTTCAGTTATTCGTAGAAAAGGGCATGAAATCACACAAGAGGAAGAAAGAGCGGTTTTAATAGCCATTCTTTTACACGATATTGGTCACGGACCATTTTCACATGCGTTAGAATATGATATTGTGAACGGCGTTAGTCACGAAGATATTTCTAGTTTTTTCATTGAGCGAATTAGTCAAGAATTCAATGGAGAATTGGATTTAGCATTAGAAGTTTTTCAAAACAAATACCACAAACCTTTTTTACATCAATTGGTTTCCAGCCAATTAGATATGGACAGATTGGATTATTTGAATCGTGATAGTTTCTACACTGGTGTTAGTGAAGGAGTTATTGGCAGTGAACGAATCATTGAAATGTTGAATGTTCATAATGGAAATTTAGTCTTAGAGGAAAAAGGAATTTATTCCATCGAAAAATTTATTGTAGCTCGACGTTTAATGTATTGGCAGGTTTATCTTCATAAAACGGTTGTAGCAGGAGAATTTATGTTGATTCATATTTTAAGACGTGCAAAAATCCTTTCCCAACAAGGAGTAGATTTGTTTGCTAGTCCTGCTTTGTCTTACTTTCTAACGAATGACATTCAATTAGAAGATTTCAAGAATAATCCTGAAGTTTTAAATACATTCGCTCAACTGGACGATTACGATATACTAGGAGCTATAAAAGTTTGGCAGCACGCTGATGATAAGGTATTATCAATATTATCTTCTCGTCTAGTCAATCGAAAGTTATTTAAAATTGAAATTGCTAAAGAACCTTTCTCAACAGAAAGAATTCAAAAAGAAAAAGAAATTGCCAAAGATCGATTTGGATTAACAGATGAAGAAGCCGAATATTTTGTCTATTCAGAAGTTTTGACGAATAATGCATACAATCAGACCAAAGAAAATATTAATTTATTAATGAAAGACGGAACAGTTAAGGATTTGTCAGATGCTTCGGACAATTTGAATATTTCTGCTTTGGCTCATCCAGTTGCTAAGTATTGTTTGTGTTATTGTGGGTGATTTTAATTTAACATTTTAGAGTTAAAAGATCTATTTAAAAGTCTAGATTGTTTGATGTTAGTAGTTAAATATTGAACCATAAGAGAAAGTATACTTTCGAAGAACGAATGATAATGAAGAGAAGGCATATAAGGACATATAAGTAACGCTTCATCATCATTTATAATACTTATTATAGTCTAGAGTAAATTATATAAAAGACTGATTTTTTTAAACGCATTATGTGATTAAATATTAAATTATTAACCTAATTCAAATTAGTTATAAGAAATAATCAATTAAATTCATAAGTAAAAATACAATCATATCTTACACGATTTTAATATAAAAAACATAACTCATAAAATGAAACAGACACACTTTTTTTTGATAATTTTGATACTAATCTCGTTCAGCTTTATCTCTTTCGGAAAAACTTCTGACACAACTTGTTGTAGGACAAATTCAACTCGACAAGATTCATTAACTACCTCAAAAACAACTAATTCAAATACACAATCAGATGAACCGATGCAATTATTTTTATTAGTAATTCTTTTAATAATCTTTTGTGTTGCGATAGGAATCGGCGTTACGCTAACATTTTTAGCTTTATCAATTGTATTCGGACTGGTTGCGTTCGGAGTCTTATCCACATCGATAATTGTAGCACTGAATAAAAAATCTTTAGAGAAAGGTTTTAAAACTTTTATCATTTTATCATCAACAATTTGTGGGATTTTATTGAGTTTAATTCTTTTTTGGTTTCAATATAAAATACAACATTGGTGGTCTATGCAAACTGCATTAATATCTGGATTTATTTTCGGAGCATTCAGCGGATTTATAGTTGGGAAATTAGCTGTCTACATATTGAAACGAATGTCAGGCTATTTTAAATTGAAACTTAAATTGTAACAATTATGGAGCTAAAACTAACCACCATAGAAAACATTCCATTAATCGAAATAGTAAATGTTTTCAATTTATCATTCTCTGATTATATTGTCCCAGTTCATTTTACCGTTGAACAATTAGAACAAAAAATTTTAGCTGACAGCATCGATTTACACCTTTCAGTTGGAGCATTTAAGAATGATGTACTAATTGGTTTTATTTTAAATGGAATCGATTGTATTGACACTATAAAAAAAGCTTATAATGCTGGAACTGGAGTAATTCCAACTGAAAGAGGTAAAAAAATATCTGAGAAATTATACGAATTCAACATTGAAATTCTGAAAAGAAATAAAATAAAACAAATTGTACTTGAAGTCATTACTTCTAATAATTATGCTATCAATCTGTATGAAAATATTGGGTTTAAAATCAGTAAAGTCTTCAATTGTTACAGAAGAGAAGTTGGAAAATCTGCTTTAATATCAAACGTTGAAATACGAAAAATGTACTCGCTGGACAGATATAAATTAGACCAATTTTTAAATTTCATCCCCTCTTGGCAAAATTCAATTCGAGCGATCAAAAGCTTAGATAAAGAACTTATCTATCTTGGTGCTTTTGATCAAAATGAAATAGTTGGATATTTAGTTTATAACCCAATTACGAATAAAACAATGCAATACGGAGTTGATAAAGATTTCAAAAATAGAGGCATTGAAAATTCACTATTTCAACAAATCTCATTAATTTCAGGTAAAGAAATTTTCATTAATAACATTGATGAACTTTCAACCGAAACAAATAAAACATTAATTTCTATTGGATTATCAAATTTTATTCAACAATATGAAATGCAACTTTTTCTTTGAATAAGTTCAAAAATGTCAATTTACATAACAACAAAACAAACGGCAATTAAAATTAGATGAAAGTAATAATTGAACCTTATAATGTAGAATGGCCAATTCTATTTCAAACGGTAAAAGAAGATTTATTAAAGCAAATAAGATTTTTAAATCCAACGATTGAACACATTGGAAGTACTTCGATTGAAGGATTATCTGCCAAACCAATTATTGATATTATGGTTGGAATTGAATCAATTTCATTTCTAGACCAAACAGTTGAACCACTCATTAAATCTAGTTATATTTATTTTGAAAAATTCAATTCAGTGATGCCTAATCGACGATTCTATGTAAAATTGAAATCATTTCCTTCAGACTTCACAGTTCCTTCAACTTATTTCGAAAAAGATGAAGTTCCGAATGAATTAAATGAGTATAAATTAGCTCATATTCATGTATTTGAAAAGAATTCACCTGATTGGAATCGCCATATTGCATTTCGTAATTATTTGAAAAGACACCCTAAAATTAAAAATGAATATCAGAAATTAAAAATAAGGCTGAGTTTACAAAATTGGGGAAATGGCAGTGAATATAATTCAGCTAAAAATGATTTTATCAAAATACACGAAGAAAAAGCGTTGAATTGGTGGATAAATAGGGAGGTTCAAGGAAATAATGATTAACTTTAAATTTCATTCTCTTTCAATAAATTACTTAAAATGGAAATCGATAACATCGTAGAATTTAAATCTTCTCCAGAAATTAAGGTAAAACTGGCTCTTTACGGAATTCCGAAAACTTTTTTAGAAGGAGATACCATTTTGAGAGAAAATTCCTACATCAATTCAATTCCAATTGTCATAAGTGGAAGTATTCGTGTAATGAGAACAGACGAAGATGGACGAGAGATTATGCTTTACTATATCGAATCTGGTGAAAGTTGCATTATGTCCTTTTTAGGAGGAATGCACCAAGACACGAGTAAAATCAAAGCGATTGCTGAAGAAAAAACGGAAATACTATTTATTCCAATTCAAAAAGTAACCGAATTGATCAAAGAATATCCCGAATGGTTGGATTATATTTTCAGACTCTACCACAAACGATTTGAAGAATTATTAGAAGTTGTAAATGAAGTCGCATTTAAAAAAATGGATGAACGAATTTTAAACTTCATCAAAAAGAAATGTGAACTAACGAAAAGCAATGAACTTCATCTAACACACGAACAAATAGCCAATGAATTAGGTACAGTAAGAGTTGTTGTTTCTAGGTTATTAAAACAAATGGAAGACAATGGTTTAGTCAAATTGGGGAGGAATAAGATTTTTCTTGTGTGATTTTTTTTGAACCATAATAAGGGCATAGGGCAATGGTCATTATGAGCTGTATTGAATTAGGGCAAAGGGATAACCAATTGTCTTAAAAAAAAGTGCCAACTCAATTATTTTTTGAACCATATAAGTGCAATGGTCATTATGAGCTGTATTGAATTAGGGCAAAGGGATAACCAATTGTCTTAAAAAAAAAGTGTCAACTCAATTATTTTTTGAACCATATAAGGAATATAAGGACATATAAGTAGATGGCTGGGAAATTAGAAATTTGGTGCAATTTATTTAATTTCACACAGCACTTGTATGAAACTTTATATTGTTTAAAAAACAACACCTTACACAGTCAAACATAACACCATCCTACTTTTTTCCTTTGCCCTAATTCTAAAACAGGCATAAAAACCAATGCCCTATGCCCTAAATCCCCCCTATGTAACATTTGTAACTGTAAAACATGAATTCTCCTATTATCTTTGTACGAGAAAAATAAACAAGATGAATTTTATACTGAAAAATAAATTAAATATACTTGGAATTATTATTGGTTCAATTGCTGGTTATCTGTTTTATTATTTTGTAGGATGCGCGAGCGGAACATGTCGCATAACTTCAAGTCCTATTAATAGTTCTTTATATGGCGCTTTAATGGGATCCTTATTATTCAGTATTTTTAAACCGAAAGAAAAATAAATTTTTAAAATAAAAATCAAACAAAATGAACGCAGAACAAATTATCAAAGAACAGACAGGAACAATCGTAGATGTAAGAACGTATGATGAATTTGCAGGAGGAAATGTTGCAGGTTCGATCAATATTCCGTTACAAGAAATCGCACAAAGAATCGATGAAATAAAAAATTTAAAAACACCGTTGATACTTTGTTGTGCCTCTGGAGGAAGAAGTGCTCAAGCTACACAATATTTAACTTCATTAGGAATTCCATGTTGTAATGGAGGTGGTTGGTTAGAAGTCAATTATTTAATTTCTCAAAACGTATAAGAAATGTTTAGTGCAATTAAACAATTATTTGGCTTAGGACCAAAAGTAAATTATGCCGAATTGGTAAAACAAGGTGCAATTATCTTAGATGTAAGAAGTAAAGGAGAATATTCAAGTGGGGCAATCAAAGGTTCTATCAATATTTCATTGAATCAATTGAATACTAATTTATCAAAATTAAAAGATAAAAACACACCGATTATCACGTGTTGTGCTTCTGGAATGCGCAGCGCTTCAGCAAAAAATATTTTAAAATCAAAAGGGTACACTACTGTTCATAACGGTGGAGGTTGGATGAGTTTAAATAGTAAAATATAATGTTCAAACAATCCCTATTAACAGGTTGGACATTTATGAGATGGCTACGGTTGGCTATTGTAATTATGATGATCATCCAAACATTGATTTCTCATGATGCATTTTACGCAGTAATCGCTGTCTTCTTTTTATTTCAAGTAATAACTAATGTTGGGTGTTGTACAATACCTAAAAATAAAAGTAATTCAGATTCAACAATTTAAATATAAAATCATGCTGAAAAACATCATATTTTCCGTCTTCAAGAACAAATGTCCGAAATGTCATCAGGGAAATGTTTTTGTTACGAATAAAGTTTTTGATTTGAAAAATTTCGACAAAATGAATGAAAGATGTCCACATTGTGATTTAAAATTTGAAAAAGAACCTGGATTTTTCTATGGCGCGATGTTTATCAGCTATGCCTTAATGGCCGCCTGGTTTACAACTACATGGATATTAAACATGTATATTTTTCAATTAAGTGACTATTCCTATTTACTATTTGTATTTTTGACTATTATTTTATGGATGACGATAACTTTTAGAACTTCTCGATTAATTTGGATTACTTTCTTCAATAAATTTGAAAGAAAATAATACAAAAACCTATTATTGAACAAAATCAAATTAAACAATAAAAAAAATGAAAAAGTACTTACTTTTAAACTTCATAGGTTTATCAATCTTGTTTACAAGCTGTTCAAATGGACAAATCTCAAAAACAAGTCTTTCACCTTTAGATTTTCAAAAAAAGATTGAAGAAAATCCAAATGCCCCAATTTTAGATGTCCGAACACCTGGTGAATACAATGAAGGCCATATCAAAAACACTTTAAACTTTGATTGGAAAGGAACTAATTTTGATCAACAAACAACAATATTAAAAAAAGACGAACCACTTTTTATTTATTGTCTAAGTGGAGGAAGAAGTTCATCTGCAGCAATACATTTAAGAGAAGTTGGCTTCAAAGAAGTTTACGAATTAAATGGCGGAATAATGAAATGGAAAAGTGAAAATCTTCCCATTGTAATTGATGTATCTGCAAAGCCAAAAAATCAAGGTATCACTTTAGATGAATACAAAAAATTAACAACCTCAGACAAATTAGTTTTAGTAGATGTTTATGCGGAATGGTGTGGTCCATGTCAAAGGATGGCTCCATTTTTAGACGAAATCTCAAAAGAAATGACAGATAAAGTAACAATTATCAGAGTTGATTCAGATAAAAATCCATTAATTTCAAATGAATTAAAGATTGAAGCATTACCAACACTTATCTTATACAAAAACAATCAAATTGTTTGGAGAAATATTGGATTTTTGAGTAAAGAAGAAATTATAGAACATTTGAAATAAATTTAATTTTCCATAAAACATTCATTAAGTGTTCTCATAATTGGGAACGCTTTTTTTTATTACAACTCATCAATCTTCGAGCGAAGTCTATCATCTTTTAATTAGTTTAAATGGGTATATTTTATTTTGAGGCGCTGGCTTTACAATTTAATTTTTAGCTAATTTTTAAATATGACAAAATACTATCTGATATTTAAAATAAAAATTATTAATCTTGAAATTCTTCATTCGTA
>OBEQ013029026.1_pt1 | contig 14244 bp, 16 predicted proteins | sample 1670901 | NCBI WGS metagenome assembly OBEQ01 (sample SAMEA104232315, study PRJEB22302) | groundwater metagenome | biome: forest; feature: aquifer; material: groundwater | place: USA | collected 2011-08-07 | depth 5.4 m
AAAATGGCAAACAGACCGGCAGCCAACATGACCTCAACCACTGAAAAACCAGAGTGAAATTGAGAATTGAGAATTGAGAATTGAGAATTATGGTCAGCACTCCGTGCTGGAATTAATAATGCTCGCACCCAGTGCGAACAATAATTTTGCATTTTGCATTTTAAATTTTGCATTTTCAGCGGCTAGCAATTCCTTGCGCATTTATAGTTACCGTCTTAGTTGTATTATTGCCGCTTATTGTAATCGTTGGTGTGGCACCGGGTAATCCCGTACGCTTGGTAAAATTCAAATCGGAAAATCCGGAAATTGAGATGTTTTGATTGATGGAAAAAGTTTCATCAAAGGCCTTGTCCGCAGTCGTTCTGGTCGCAAAGGAGGCGCCACGATAGAGAGTGAGGGTATTAGTCGCGAAATTTACTCCCCAATTACCATCTCCCCGCCCCATCATGGCATAGATCTGAGCTTTACGAAAATCCCCGGTCAACTGGTCTACGGTGTTGGCAACTGCGTCTTGGGTCAAAAAACGCGAATAAAAACCCACCGACAACAGTGACAACGTCGTCACCAAGGCAACGACCAACAGAAACTCGATCAGGGTAAAACCGCTGTTAATTTGAAATTTCAAATTATTTTCTTATGTTGGCCGTAAACTCATAGATCGGCGAGATGATTGAAAAAGCCAGAAATGCCACCATGATGGCGACAAAGATTAAAATGATGGGCTCTAAAATGGTGGGCAAATTTCGGGTAAACTCGTCGACTTCCTCTGCGAAAAAGTCACCCAAATAAAGCAAAGACTCGTCCAGCTTGCCGGTTCTCTCCCCGACACCCACCATTTTTCCCACAATCGGCGGAATTCGGGGATAGCGATTGGACGAGAGCTCGCTCTCAAGAGATTTGCCTTTGTCCACGGCCTGACCAAGTGAATAAATATAGCCTTTAAACACAAAATTCTCCTCCGCCTCTTCACAGGCGTCGAGCGCGCGGTCAATCGGCAGGCCGCTTTTGAGCATAATTCCCAGATTGCGACAAAAAGTGACCACGGAAACGTCCTCTTTAAACCCGCCGACAATGGGCAATTTTAAAAGAAGGCGATGCCAAAACGGTTTGACGGCCGAAGTTTGCAACATTAATCTAATTAGACCAATCAGACAAATTAGACTAATTATTATTACTATCCCGTAGTTCTTCATCACCAGGGCAAACCCGAGGAGAATTCGTGTCGACAAGGGCAGTTTTATATCCAGGGACTTAAAAAGATCGACCAGTTGGGGCAAAACAAACACTGAAATCCCGCCGCCAACAACTAGGGCTAAGGTGATGATAATCGTGGGATATAAGAGCGCGCTCTGAACTTTCTTTTTAAACTCGTAGGATTTTGCCATCTCCCGTGCCAAATACTCCAGATTCTGATCTAAATTTCCCGATTCTTCACCGATGTTGACAATGTCTCTGTAGAGTGGCTCAAAGACGCGCGGATAGCGGTTCAAAGATTTTCCCAGCGTTTGGCCGTTTTCCAGGTCAGCAATAATTGAAGTCAAAACTTTTTTAAACGCCGGATTTTTCGCCTGATCTTTTAGGGTGGCGACGCACTCTTCAATCGGAATCCCCGCTTTGAGCATCACCGACAAATGCTTGGTGAACAACAATCTGTCGAGAAAACTTACTTGGGAAAATAGTGATATATCTTTGGGCAGTTTCATTTTCTCTAACCTTTGGTGACTCTTAAAATTTCCTCAATTGTCGTCACTCCCTGAGAAACTTTATCCAGTCCGTCTTCAAGCATCGTCGTCATCCCAAGGATCCTGGCTTTCTCCGTGATCACATTAGAATCAGCCTTATTAATTATTAATTCCTTGATTTCTTTATTCACCGTAAGGACTTCAAAAATCCCTACCCGGTTGATGTAACCCGTTTGGTGACAGACCAAACAGCCTTTGCCCTGATAAATTCTCACCTGTTCGTTTTCACCAAATTGCTTTTTGACTAAATCCAAAGGCAGTTGTTTGGCCAGCTCTTCACATTTAACCGTGACTGAGAACCGACAGCTTTGACAAATCTTTCGCACCAGCCGCTGGCCGATAATGACATTAATTGTTGAAGCGACCAAGAAGGGTTCGATGCCCATGTCAATGAGCCGAGGAAGTGTGGTAGCGGCATCATTGGTGTGCAATGTGGACAAAACCATGTGCCCCGTCATCGCGGAATTGATGGCGATGTCCGCCGTTTCCCCATCCCGAATCTCGCCGACGAAAATAATGTTGGGATCCTGGCGAAGAATCGCCCGAAGTCCGCTGGCAAAAGTCAAATTAGTTTTGGCGTTGACTTGAATTTGGTTAATGCCAGCAATTTCATATTCGACCGGGTCCTCAATTGTGGCAATATTAATCTCCCGGGTGTTGAGAATCTTAAGAACCGCGTAGATGCTGGTCGTCTTTCCGGAACCGGTGGGTCCGGTGGACAGAACCATTCCATAGGGCTTATTAAATCCCTCGCGGACTTTCAAAAGATCAGCCTCCCGCATTCCCAGGTCGGACAGAGTCAGTTCACGCGATTTTGATGACAAAAGTCGAAGGACTATCTTTTCACCGGCCGTTATCGGGACGATTGACACCCTGATATCCAAGTCTTCATCCGGCATTGGTATCTGCATTTTTCCGTCTTGCGCGCTCAGGTGCTCATCTGTTTTTAGATGCGAGGAAACTTTGACTTTGGAAACAATCTGATCGTGAATTTTCTTGGGAAAATGCAAGACATCGTGGAGTACGCCGTCGATGCGAAAGCGAATCAACGACTGCGTCTTTTCCGGTTCGACGTGGACGTCAGAAGCCCGATTGCTGTAGGCATAATTGATTAACAGGTCAACAATTTCCGAAACCGGCGCGTCACTGTTTGCGGCATTCCCCGCCTCGCTGATTTTAGCTTTCAACAATTCGTCGAATGATTTTTGTAAATCTTTTTTATAAAGACCCAAAGCCAGTTCAATGTCTTTATTGGTGGCATAAAAGGTCTGAATTTTCTCGCCGGTTTTTTTGGCGATAAAATCCAGTTCTTCCTGATTCTTAGGGTTTAGGGTGGCGATTTTTAAACCTTCTGTGTCTTTGCCAAAAACAATCACTTTCTGCTTTCTGGCCACCAATTCCGGCACAATCGTGAGCAATTCCCCGGGAATGGACACTTTAGAAAGGGAAATAAAGGGAACGTTAATGACATCAGAAATTATTTTGCCCAAATTTTCGTCGGTGATTAGGTCCCTGTCTAAAAGCACCTCTCCCAGATCCAGATTTTCCTTTTGCGCTTTGTCAAAATCCGACTCTAGTTCCTTTTGGTCAATAATCGAAAGCTCGAGGAGGTTTTTATAAAGGTCTTCGTTTTTACACGCCTGCATGAGATTATCTTAGCAGAAAAAAAGGTTGAGGAGAAAGAAGGAATGATAATCTCAGGCCAAATAAGTGCGAATTTTTAAAGCGATGTCTTCCAAGCTGACATTTGACTTGATGAGGACTTCTTTGGCCACCTCGGGATAAGAAGTGCTAGATTTATTTGTCAGGATGATAATTGGCGGCAGCGGCAAACCCGTCTTTGCGCGCTTTTGTTCCAATTGATCTATCATCTGAAAGCCGTCCATCTTGGGCATGATAATATCCAGAAGAATTAAATCCACCGGGTGTTCGCTCAACGATTTGAGTCCCTCTTCTCCATCTCGGGCAACAAGAATCGTCAGGTCTTCTCTCTCTAATTTTTTCTTGAGGGCTTCACAAAGTTGTGAATCGTCTTCAACCAATAAAACAGTTTTCATGGGTTTATGTCTTCTCTTCGAGCAGTGATCTTATTTTAACTATTAAATCCGAAAGGTCAAGGTCACTTTTGACAAAATAGCCGTTGGCTCCAAGCGTCAAAGCTCGATCCATATCTTCTTTCTGTCCCAGATTTGAAGAAACAATAACCGGAATGTCTCTGAATTTATCATGGGCTTTAAGTTGTGCCAACGTGGCAAAACCGTCTTTCTTGGGCATCACCAGATCAAGGAGAATAAGGTCGGGGGTATAGTTTTTTAAAGCCTCCAAAACCTCTTCTCCGTCCATCGCCGTTTGCACTTCAAACCCGGCTTTGGCTAATTTCACCCGATAGGCAGAAAGCAGGAATTTGTCATCTTCGGCTACGAGAATCTTTTTCATTCTGAAAGAGCTACCGGGTGATCCGAGGAATGAATCATGTCCACGATTACTTTAATGATGTCGGCGAGTCGATACTCAGCTTTCAAAAGATATTTCTTGGCTCCTAAGGCCAGCATACTGTGGACGGTGTCCTCCCCCGCGGAATTACTCACCACGACGACCGGAATGTGGGTCCACTTAGAGTTTTTCTTAAGAGCATGCATAAAATCCAAGCCATTCATGTCTTTCAAATAATAATCCAGCCAAATAGCATCAGGTAATTGCCCCAAATTGGAAAGATAATCCAAGGCTTGCGCGCCATTGGTGCAGGAAACCACAGAAATTCCTTCGAGCTCTAGCTTCTTCGTGATTGCTTGAAGGAGAAGTGTCTCATCCTCGACAACCATTACCGTATATTTAGAACTTTCTCCAGGCATAAGCTAAGTATAGGATGATATTCTTGAAGATGGAAGATAGATATTCTTATCATGAATTAATGGTTACTTCTCCTTGCTTTGCCGGGGAACCGGCTCTTTGCAAACTGAAGAAAAAGCTCGTTCCCTTGTTTTCAACACTTTGAAACCATATTTTTCCCCCGGATGACTCGACAATTGCCTTAATCAAATAGAGTCCTAAGCCCGTCCCGTCGGTCTCCACTTTGACAACATTTTCTGCGCGGAAAAATTTCTGAAAGACCTTGGCCTGCTGTTTTTCTGGTATGCCATAACCATTGTCGCTGATTTGAGAAATTATTTCTTCACCCTTTTGAGAAATAAATATCTCTATCTCTCCGCCAGCAGGGGTATATTTCACCGCGTTAGTGAGCAAATTGGTATACACTTCTCTTATTAGCTTGGGATCAACGTTTATTTCCGGCAATCCATCATGAATGCTCATTACTAAATTGAGTTTCTTTTCCGCGATTTTTTTCTGTAATTCAGTTATCACTTCTTTTACTAAGATACCCAAATTAGTCGGTTTAGGATCAATAATGATTCTTCCGGATTCAATTCTGCTAATGTTTAACAAGGAGTTGACCAAGTCAATCATTCTTTCGTTTGATTGGTAGATGTTATTCATAAACTCCGTTTGCTCGGCATTAAGCTGCCCCGCGTCCCCGGCCAAAAGCATCTCCGAAAACCATTTCATCGCCGACAGCGGAGTGCGGAGCTGATGTGAGGCCAAGGAAATAAACTCCGTTTTCATTCTGTCTACTTCCCGCTCGTGCGTGATGTCGCGGAAAACACCGACTGCCCCGATTATTTGATCATTTAAAATGATCGGTGTGGCAGTGATTGCCACCGGTATTTTTCCGGTACCTTTTTGGAGATAGATGGTCTGAGAATAAATCTTTTGACCGGTGGTGAGGGCCTTATCCGCGTCCCGGTCTTCGCGGGAAACGAGTTTTCCCTCGTCATCCATTGCCGGAACGGTTTCAAACCAGGATTTGCCCACCACTTCAGCCGCTTTCCAATTAGTCAACTCCTCTGCTGCCCGGTTAAATATGACAATTTTCCCTTCTTTGTCTATTGTCACCATACCATCACCAATGCTTGCCAAAATGGCTTCGTCTCTAACGCGTTCCTTTTCGGCGTCTTCTTTCTCTTGTTTGGTAAATAACACTTTTAATGGGTTCATATGAAGTATGACTACCTAAAATTAGTGTAGCACAAAGAAGAACTTCTTAATCAATGAGGCCCCGGCTTTTGAGCCGCGGGATGACTTCGTGTTCAAAAATGGAACCAATTTTAATGCTACCGACGTACTTAGAAGTGACCCACTTATACTCATTCACTTTATCCTTGGGATTAAGGTGCAGTTCTCCGTGCCATTCATTTACCAAAAACACATCTGATCGCAAGATGAGATCTTCTTGACCTGCGGATGGTGCATAGAAAGAACCAAAAAGTTCTAAGCTGTTCTTATCAATATTAAGACTTAGTTCTTCTTTAAGTTCCCGAACTAAGGCGTCAGTTGGCTTCTCGTCCGCATCGAGTTTGCCGCCGGGGGCTATGAAGTATTCTTTACCTTTTTGTCGAACAATAAGAAGTTTCCGATCCTTGATTAAAATCCCCGAAGCTTTATGGATATCAAATCTTGGATCCATTTTAAATCGCCAACTTTTCAAATATCCACATTCTTATAAGCTGTGTGGGGCCGAGCCCTTTCTTTTGGGCTTTTTCTCGAACCGCGTTAAGAGTATGAGGATCGAGCCGGACGGTGATGCCCGAGGAAAGGTTTTTGGCCACAGTAACTTTTAAAGGAGGTTGTGATTTATCCCAATAATCAACCACGCTATGAGTGTCCCAGAAGTCTGCTTCTTCTGCTATTGATTTAAATTTTGGGAGTGGATCAACCCTTTTTTTCTTAGACATTTTACTCACCTCTTTCTTCATAATAAGCCTGTAATTCTTTTTCCTCCGCGTCCCGAGCAGTAATAACATAATATACGTCCTTTTGATCTTCGTGAACGACAATCGTCAACATTCTATTTAATTTCGTAGGGCCGATTATTGAAAGTCTTTCTCTATAGGTTGGCTCTATAATAAATTTGCTGTGCAAGACTTCCTCCACCTCATTAGGTATAACTTGGTGTTTCGCAATATGCGCAACATTCCACTCATCCCAAATGATTCGAGAAATAGTTAACTTTTTGACAGCATTCATATTGTAATACAATGCGTTACAAAAGCAACACCCAATTTTATGAAAGTAGGCTATCCTTAAATTTTGCCACTTTGCTTTTATTGGTAATAATCGTCAGAACTCCATCTTTCAAAAGTTTGTCTGCAACCTCGTCCCTTTGGTCAAAAGAGCGATCAAAAAGATATCTGAAAAATTCATCATACGACAAAAGCTGAACTTCGATTTTCTCCCCGGCGTCAGGGTTCGGTTCAGACACTTTGACACAATTTTTCGCAAGATAAATGTGAATCGTATAACAAACATGACCTCCATGAACAATTTCATGCCAGAGACTCCAAGATGAACTCTTAAAACCAGTTTCATCAAATAATTCCCTTTTAGCTGCCTGTGCTGGACTTTCATCTTTTTCTACTCGACCACCTGGTAGGCCAACAAAATTTTTTTCATTAGGCTGATCTTGCTTTATAAGAACAAATTTTTGGCCTGGTGTCACCGGAATAACCAACACTGTATCGGGCCGTCTTATCTTTTCGAAAGTGGCAACGCTGTCGTCAAACATTTTTTGCGGCCATTGATAAACGTCAAAAATCACGCCCTTAAAAACTCTTTTGGCATTCCTAGGTATTGGCTGATTAGGAATTGGTTTTTTGATTTTCATTAGCAATGAAACAATTTACCAGATCAATTTTGCCCGACTAAATAAATCTAGAATCATCGCATTCCTCACTCGCTGTTTTTCGACCCCGCCATTTCGGGGGCCAAACACTCGATCAACTCGCAGTTGCTGATTTTCCAAAACTCTTATACGAACGTTAGCCTCATTTAAAACTTCCGACAATCGTAATAAATCCTCCAAAGCTATGCCATTTTCACCTAGTTCTTTATCTATGGGGACAGAATCATGGCGGTTAAGGCCAAAGGGCAGATGAACGCCAATAGGGATTTTCTTGGAAAAATGGTTACAGGCTTCTTCGGTTTTTTGCAAAACATAGTTCCACCGGGTTTGGAGAGATCCTCGCGGAAGATCAAAAAACAAATGCGCTGTATCAATCATCAGGCCAACCGGCAATCCCTGATCGTAAAGCCGCGCCACCGTCTCCTGCACGTGCTGCCAGGATTCTTCCAGCACATGGTTTTCCAGCATGATGCAGGGTAACTCCTCTTTATGTTCCAGCAAATAGGTCACATTCTGTTGGTTTTCTAATTCCGGCGAGTGAAAAAGGATATAGGAAACCTGTGAACTGAATTGTTGAAGGAGCATTTTTGTTTCCAAAAATTTTATCCTCGCCGCCAAAAGTACCAAATTGCCCTCCAAGCGTTTCGTCCGAATTGTCCCCGTTCTGCCATGAATGCCAATGACCGCAACCGGAGGAACTTCTTTTTTAAAATCATTGATTTTGTCTTTTAAGCAACTCGCACTGCCTATTCCCAAAAGTTCCACACCAGCGATCCTTTGATCCAAAGGTTCCCAAACTTTTCTAAAGGTGTCAAGATTTTGCGGCGCGCCCAACGAATCCGAGGAGACAATGAGTTTACCCAGTGGCGGGAGTTGAATCATAAACATTAATTATACGTCAAGGATATAGAATATAATGCAATTAAATGACACGACTAGTTCTTCTTCTTCTTATCGCTTTATACTTCTTCACCCGCCTATATCACCTCACTATTCTACCGATATTTTTTGATGAAGCAATTTTTATTAAATGGGCAAAAATAATTGCTTCTTCCAATCAGCAATGGTTTATTCCCTTTTCCGGAGGCAAAAACATTCTCTTGCCTTGGCTAGCAGTACCATTTCTCAAGATTTTTCCACCTGCTGATTTTCTCATTGCTGGGCGGATTCCTTCAGTCATTGCTGGCTTCTTTTCCATTCTGGCAACCTATAAAATTGGCCGTCTGCTTTTTACTTCAAAAGTTGCACTCCTCGCCTCTTTTTTTGTCACCATTGCCCCATTCAATCTTCTCTATGACCGCATGGCACTTTATGACAGCCTTTTGTGTGCCGTACTTGCCTGGACAGCGTATTTTACGTTCAAAACTGCGACCACTTTGAAAACCGCTGACGGTTGGAAGTGGGGTTTAGCCTTAGGGATAGGACATCTTGCCAAGGCCACGGCAATTTTTTATAGTCTCCTTACTCCCCTAGTGTTTATCATTCTGTCCTACCAAAAAACAAAAAAGACCATATTCAAACTGATCGCAATTTCCTTTTTAACCAGCCAGCTCGTCGCCAATTGGACCATCATCTCCCGGGGTTATTTCGAGTATCAACAAAAAGCCCTTGCTCATACCCCCACTACCCAAAGCCTACTAGTCAATCCGTTCCTTGTCTTTACGAGAAATATTTCCTGGACTTTTGATTGGCTAACAAGCTATTACACACTGCCAATATTCATAACTGTCCTCATTAGCTTTGGCTACTTATTAAAAGTACAAAGGATAAAAGCCTTAGCTTTTTTAGCTCTTACGGTAGTACCGGTTTTTATCTTTTGCTTTATCGCTAGAGACTATTTCCCCCGCTACCTTCTCTTTACTACCCCAATTGTTTTTCTGTCACTATCTTATTTCATATGCAGTGTCACTTTCCGGTTTAAAAATAAGCTTCTTCTTAAAGCTTTTCTAGTTTTAGGGCTTCTCTTTCTTCCTTTAAAATTTGACTATCATCTCCTCACCAATCCCCCGGAGGCAGAACTTCCGCAGGCCGACAATTGGCAATATATTACCGGATTTCCAAGCAGCTATGGTTTTGCACCGATTTATCGGTTCTTAGATACCAAATTACGAAACGGCCCAGTAACTTTGGTGGTCGAAGGCAGTTACAGCCATTACCCTTATGCCTTCGAGCTCTACTATTGGAATAATAAGAATATAACGATCATGGAAAAATGGCCTTTAGAAATGACTCCCGAGATTCGACAAGCCACAAGAAATAGTCAAGTTTATATTGTCATCGGCCACACGACTTGGCCAGCTCAAAGAGAAACCGTAAAAAGGCTACCGCTAGAAATAGTCTTAGTCGCAACCAAGCCCGGAGGCCAAGATCCAATTTATCTGACTACTTTAAAATAGTTATGGAGAAGAAACGTTACGGGATAATTTATACCTTTCAAGATAAACACTGGTGGTATCAAGGAAGGAAAAAACTGCTTCTAAAAATAATACAAAATCTTCCTTTAGGCCCCAATCGAAAAATTCTCGATTATGGTTGCGGTGCCGGTCACATTTTGACGGCGCTACAACCCGTGGGAACTACCTATGGCGTTGACGTCGAACCTCTGGCTATAAACTTCTGCCGCCAAAAGGGTTTAAAAAATCTTTTTCTCATTAAAAAAAATAATAAATTACCATTCGCAAAAAACTATTTTGACCTCATTGTCTGTCTTGATGTCTTAGAACATATAGAAGATGACGGCTTTGCATTAGAGCAAATACAGCGTTGCCTTAAACCTGGCGGCTCTTTAGCACTTTTTCTACCCGCTTTTCCGATTCTCTGGAGCAATCTGGACGTAAAATCTCACCACTACCGCAGATATACTAAGGCTGACATCGTGAATAAATTAAAAACAACAAAATTGGTTCCCCAGTCTGTAAACTATTTCAATTTTATTTTCTTTTTACCAATCCTTCTTATTCGTTTGATTCAAAAGACTAGTTTTTTGCGAAATAATAATTGGGGAATGGATCCAAAAATAGAAAACAGCTTGGTAAACGAAATTCTAAAAAGCGTCTTCTATTTTGATATCTTCTTATCGCGGCATTTTCCTCTGCCGTTTGGAGTTTCTCTTTATATCATCAGCCAAAAACCTGTCAATGCCACTTCTCCAACCAGGCTGAAAACATGATTAGCATCCACAAATATCGTGAGTTGTCAACTTTTCCGGAAAGATAACTTTGCCAGGAGTTCTCCACCTGGGGCAGATCTATATATTCAAGGAGTTCCTGGTTATTTAAATAATGCAAAGCTAAGTCCAAAAGATCCGTCTTAAGCCATAAGGACAGCGGAATTCCAAAACCTTTTTTCTTACGCTTTGTAATAGTCTCAGGAAGTTTATCCGCAGCAATTTTCCGCAGCAGTTTTTTGGTTTTAAAGATATCCGCGTGATTATTTTTTGAAAAAGCATAAGAAATAATTTTTGGGTCTAAAAAAGGAACCCGCACTTCCAGGCTGTTGTACATCGAGGCTCGATCTGCCTTAAAAAGCAGATCATCAGGAAGATAGGTCAAAAAATCCGTTGCTTGAGCTCTCAAGCTTTTCGAGTCAAAGGCACTAATTTCTTTCTGCGTTTTCTCATCTAAAATTTCGAGGTTTTTATAAACATTACCAATTCTGCTGGCCCAATAATATTGTCGGGAAAACAACGACAAGCCTTTTGTTTTAAAAAAGAGCTCCAAAGTTTTTTTCTTATCATAACTTCCGAAATTGAGAGGCTGTAAGGCGCTGATATTTGGCAAAACCTTAGATATAAAGTCCGGTAGCAGCAGATTAAGGCAGTCGGCAAAGTCATGGCCCACATAGGTCGGATAGCCGCCAAAAAGTTCGTCTGCCCCATCCCCTGACAGCGCCACTTTGACATCTTTTCTCGCCAGTTCTGAAACCTTAAACGCGGGAAAAATTGCCGGATCCGCCAAGGGTTCATCCAATAAATCTGTAATCTTGGGAAACAGGTCCTTTATGTCAGCAGAGGAAAAGGTTGTCTGTTGATGTTTGGTACCAAATATCCTCGATACCTCTCGTGCATACGTTGACTCATCAAATTGTTTGTCTTCAAAGCCGATGGAGAAAGTTTTAACTTTTCTATTAGTCTTGGCGAGATAGTAGGTAATCAAACTGGAGTCAATGCCACCACTTAAAAGCACCCCCCAGGCAACATCAGAGACAGTTTGAGCAGTGATGGTCTCCTCCAACAAATTGTCGAGATTTTTAGCTATTGTTTTATCAGGAGTAAATAGGGACCAATAGGTGCTGACTTTTCGTTTGGTCCTAGAATACAGGAGACAGGTCCCTGGCTCTAACTTGTAGATTCCTTGGATAATTGTTTCCTTTCCTGGAAAATAACCGAGGGAAAAATATAGATCCAGGGCTTTTTTATTTATCTGTTTAGAGATTAAATTTGTATTAAGAAGTGTTTTTAATTCTGACCCAAAAATTAAACCGCTCTCCGTAAACGAATAATAAAGTGGTTTTATGCCAGCGTGGTCTCGTGCCAAAAACAAACTTTGGTTTTTTTTATCCCAAATAGCAAAAGCAAACATGCCCGAAAGATATTTTGGCACGTCAACGCCATAGTCTTCATATAAATGCAGCACCACCTCAGTATCCGAAGCAGTTCTAAACTTGTGCCCTTTTTTGATCATCTCATCATGAAGGGTTTTGTAGTTATAGATTTCTCCATTAAACACAATCACCTCTGTTTTATCTTCGTTATAGATGGGCTGGTCACCGCCGGAGACGTCAATGATGCTAAGTCTTCTGGTTCCCATGGTCGCGTTATCATCTTGGTGTATGCCACAAGAGTCCGGCCCGCGGTACTTAATTACCGCGAGCATTGAAGAGACAATTTTTCGCGAGGGCGCGCTTTTAAAATTGACTAGTCCAGCTATTCCACACATTAGGTCAGCTTTTTTATTCGCACCACGTCAAAGATATTTTTGTGTTGGGATTCAAAATAGGTTCTAACCAGAAGTTCGGCAATAAGACCCATTAAGATAAACTGCACTCCGAGAAGCATCAAAAAAATAGCAATAATAAAGAGTGGATTACGATGAACATAGATGGCTTGAAAAATTTTTTCATAAGAAACGACCGCCAGGGGAACCAGCGCCACTAGATTGCACAACAGACCAAGACTGCCAAACAAATACGCCGGCCGCGTGCTATAAGAATTGAGGAATTTGACCGTCATCAAATCAATGACCAGTTTTATAATACGTGAGTAGTTATATTTGGATTTACCTGCGTTTCTTTTCCGGTGATTTACTGCCACTTCTTTAATTCTAGCTCCTTTCCAATAGAGAATAACTGACATAATTCGATGGGACTCACCATATAGCTTGATATCAGAAAGAATAGCTCTGCGCACTAGTCTTAGTGAACAGCCGGAGTCATGAATGGGGACACGAAAAAAAAGGCGAATAATCCCGTTGGCAATTCTTGACGTCCCGGTCCGCAAAAAATCATCTTTGCGCTGTTTCCTCCAACCCAAAACTACGTCAGTCTGTCTGTCCAGATGTGCCAGAAGTTTAGTGATATCCTTCGGGTCATTTTGTAAATCAGCGTCTAAGAAGGAAACTACTTGTCCGGAAGACGAGGAAATTCCTGCCATGAGAGCTGCAGTTTGACCACTATTGCGCCGGAGGGTAACCATGGTGGTTCGGACCCATTTGGATTTTTTTATTTTGGCGGCCCTTTCCAAAGCCTGGCTGGAATGATCACTGCTGCCATCATCCACGTAAAGAATTTCTGAAGGAAACCGGTGCTTCGACAAGACTTCCTCAACCAATTCTCGATGCAGTTTTGGCAGATTATCCGCTTCGTTGTAAAAAGGGACAATCACCGATAAATAGACTTTCTTCATGCGCATCTTGGGGTTGGCAGGCTGCAGGGATCATATCAGATTCTTAATTTATGTTACAATCTACCTCTCATGGACAATCCCACTGACATTAGAAACCTTGCCATTATCGCCCATGTGGACCACGGCAAAACCACCTTGGTCGACGCCATGCTCAAACAGACGCATACCTTTCGGGAGAATGAGGAAGAGATGAAACAAACCACTATACTTGATTCCAACGACCAAGAGCGTGAGCGCGGCATCACCATTTTGGCCAAAAATACGGCGGTCTATTATAAAGGTATCAAAATTAACATCATTGACACTCCCGGTCACGCCGATTTCGGTGGTGAAGTAGAGCGCGTTTTAAATATGGCCGACGGTGCGCTCTTAATCGTCGACGCGGCTGAAGGCCCTTTGCCCCAAACAAAATTTGTTCTCAAGAAAGCACTGGAATATAACTTAAAGATTATCTTGGTCATTAATAAAATCGACCGCAAAGACGCTCGTCCGGAAGCAGTTCTCAAAGAGACCGAGGATGTGTTTTTGCATCTTGCCACCCATGAAGATCAACTCCATTTTCCCGTTTTATATGCCATTGGCCGAGAAGGCAAAGCATATACCACTTTACCTACTAATCTTAGCCACCAAGGTGATCTACAACCCCTTCTAGAAACTATTCTTACTACTCTTCCCAACGCAGTTTCCGCAATCAATGAACCCTTTCAAATGCTCATTTCTACCTTGGACTATGACAACTATCTAGGAAAACTGTCCATCGGTCGAATTAAACGCGGCATTCTTACGACTGGCAAACAGATTGCGTTGGTAGAAAATGACCAAACACAAGGAACCTTTAAAGCAGAAAAGATCTACACCTACTA
>OBEQ012964068.1_pt1 | contig 14239 bp, 9 predicted proteins | sample 1670901 | NCBI WGS metagenome assembly OBEQ01 (sample SAMEA104232315, study PRJEB22302) | groundwater metagenome | biome: forest; feature: aquifer; material: groundwater | place: USA | collected 2011-08-07 | depth 5.4 m
GCAAAACCGCCCGGCGGTTTTGCTTTTAGCCTGCATATCCCAGCAATTCTCGATGATATCCCGCTGCGGACATCCGCGAACACACGAACAAAAGCAGTTCGAGTGTGAAATATGCAGGCTAGGCGCCCCGGCTCCAACCCCCGTTTTGTTCAAACCCTATCGTGGCCACGCGGCAGGCGATCAAAGTCAGCATGCCCGCGCCCTTCTTTTCCTTTGAGTCCGCCCCGAAAGCGGCTATTAATGTCGCCGTGATGTGAGCCTGGACTACCCACGGGTTCGTTTTTTGGAAAAACCCCCACGCCTAGTTTTCCTCAATCATGAGCCATCCCACTGCCGGCACCCCGCCCCCTGCGTCGTCCTCGTTGGTCACCCGCACGAAGCCCAAGTATCCCGGCTTCCGCGTCACCTGCAACGGCAACCAGCTCGTGACCCAGTACGTCGAGACACGCATCACCGAGGGCGGCGTGTTTTATCCCATCACCCCCTCCACCGAGGGCGGCGAAATCTACCAGCAATCCTACGCGCAGGGGGAACTCAATGTCTGGGGCCAGCAGAAGGTCGCCGCCGAGACCGAGGGCGAACACGCCGCGCAGGGCGGCGCCACCGCCTACGCCGTGCAGGGCCGCCGCACCGTCAACTTCACCTCGGGCCAGGGCATCGTCTACGCGATGGAGCAATACTACCACGCCCCCGGCAAGCTCTCCACCATGGTCCTTGAGGTCGGCGCCCGCGCCCTGACCAAGCACGCCCTCAACGTCCATTGCGGCCACGACGACTTCTACGCCGCGCTCGACACCGGCTGGACCATGCTGATGGCGAGGGACGCCCAGCAGGCCGCCGACCAGGCCATCATCCTGCGCAAAGCCAACGAGCTCTCGCTCAATCCGGGCATGAACATCCAGGACGGCATGCTCACCACCCACTCCGAACGCATGTACCTCGCGCCCGAGGCGGAGATGCTCCGCGAATACCTGGGCGCCTGCGACGATCAGATCGACTGCCCCACGCCCGCCCAGCGCGAAATCTTCGGCCCCAAGCGCCGCCGCGTGCCACAGATGATGGACCTGAAAAACCCGATCCTCCTCGGGCCGGTGCAGAACCAGGAGCACCACATGAACGGCGTCGTCGCGCGCCGGAACAATTTCAACGAGCCCATCCTCGGCTTCCTGGGGCAGTGCTACGCCGAGTTCGGCCGCCTCACCGGCCGCCACTATGGTTTCGTCACCGAATACAAGACGGCTGACGCCGACACCGTCTTTGTTTCCCTCGGTTGCGCCGCTGAAAACATCGAGGCGGCGTGCGACTACCTCCGCGATCAGCGCAACGCGAAGGTGGGCTCCATCCACATCAACGTCATCCGCCCCTTCCCCGAGGCCGCCGTCATCGACGCCCTCCGCGGCAAGAAGAACGTCATCATCCTCGAGCGCACCGACGAGGGCCTGGCCGGCGACAATCCCCTCGCCCGCGACATCCGCGTGGCCCTCGGCAAGGCCAATGAAGTCGTGAAGTTTGGCTCCGCGGCCGGCCTGCCCGCGCTCACGCCCGCCGAGACCCCCCGCCTCTTCCGCGGCGCCTACGGCATCGGTTCGCGCGACTTCCGCCCCGAGCACACGCTCGGCGCCTACGAGTTCGCCACCGGCTCCGGCCGCCGCCAGGACGGACGCACCGCCGCCGACGGCGAGTCGTTCTTCGTGCTTGGCGTCAACCATCCCTACGCCGTCATCAGCAAGGACACGCCGTCGCTGCTCCCGGAGGGCGCCATCGCCGTGCGCTTTCACTCCATCGGCGGCTGGGGCATGATCACCACCGGCAAGAACCTCGGCTCCATCATCGGCGACTTCGGCAATTTCATCTCCGAGCAAAACCCCAGCTACGACGCCGACGGCGCCCTCGTTGAAAAACTCTTCGTGATGGCCAACCCGAAATACGGCTCCGAGAAGAAAGGCGCGCCCACCAACTACTACCTCACCGTCGCGCCCTCGCAGATCAAGGTGAACTGCGAGCTCAACCACGTCGACGTTGTCCTCTGCTGCGACCCCAAGGCCTTCACCCACACCAATCCGCTCGAGGGCCTGAAGCGCGGCGGATCGCTCGTCTGGGAATCCGGCGAATCGCCCGAGCTCGCCTGGCAGCGCATCCCGGCGAAGCACCGGCAGTTCGTCCAGGAAAACAACATCCGCGTCTTCATCCTCCCCGGCTTCGACATCGCGCGCAAGGCCACCAGCCAGACCGAGCTGCAGCTGCGCATGCAGGGCAATTCCTTCCTCGGCGCCTTCTTCCGCGTTTCGCCTTTCCTGAAAACCTTCGGGATCTCCGAGGAGCAGTTCCACAAGGTCGTCCGCAAGCAATACGAGAAGAAATTCGCGCGCTTCGGCGACGCCGTCGTCGAGTCCAACATGACTGTGATGACCGAGGGATTCTCGCGCGTGACCGAAATCAAGATCGGCCGGGGCGACGATCCCGACCGTTCCTCCATGCGCAACCCGCTGCTCGCGCCCATCGGCGACCATCATTTTCCGCCCACCGCCGGCTGTGGCTCGGCGGGTTGCGGCAGCGTTCCCATGCCGGCAGCGCAGGCCACGCGCGCGCCATTTCAAACTCTCGCGAAGTTCGACTCTGAATTTCGCGCCGGCCTCGGTTACCACCAGCCCGCCGGCGCGCTCGCCGCTGTCGGCGTCATGGGCGCCGGCAGCGGCGCCACCCAGTCCAAATACGTCGCCCGCCGCGAAACCCCTGTCTACATCGCCGAAAATTGCACCCAGTGCATGGAGTGCATCACCGCGTGCCCCGACACCGCGCTGCCCAACATGGCCCAGGAGGTCGGCACCGTCCTGAAGACCGCCGTCAACAATTACGTCACCGACATCGCCGACCGCCGCGCCTTCGGGACTGAGATCGTCGGACTTGAGCAACGCGCCCGTGCCCGGATGAGCGAGTCGGTCAAGGCCAAGACGGATGTCCCGTTCAAGGACATCATTCGCGACGAGGTCGCCGCGCTCACCACCATCTCGGCCAGGGCGAAGGCCGAGTTCACCGGCATCATCGGCAAGCTTCCCCTCGCCTACAGCAATGTCCCCGCCATCTTCCGCTCGCTCGAGGCCAAGACGGCCGGGGCCGGCGGCCTGTTCTCCATCTTCGTCTCGGATCTCTGCAAGGGCTGCGGCGAGTGCGTGCAGGTCTGCGGCGATCACGACGCGCTCCGCATGACGCGCGAGACCGAGGAACTCAACGCCGAGCTCACCACCGCGCAGGTCTTCTCCCGCCTCCTGCCCGACACTCCGCAGAAATTCCTCGGCCTCTACAACGACAGCGACGCCGCGAACTCCCGCGAGGCCGCGCTCCGCAACCACCTCATGGTCCGCCGCAATTACGAAGCACTCGTCTCCGGCGACGGCGCCTGCGCCGGCTGCGGTGAAAAGAGCATCCTCCGCGCCGCCGCGTCGGTGACCGAGGCCTACATGCGGCCGCTTTATCACCAGAAGGCCGACCGCCTCCGCGCCAAGGCCGAGCGCGTCGCCCGGGAAGGCTCGGGGAAACTCGCCGCGCTCAAGGCCCGCAATGAATCCGAGTATCAGATCTTCCGCAAAACCTACGCCCATGTCGTCATCGGTCTGGGCGGCGAGAATGACGGCGACACGGCGAAGCGCACCGCCGGCTATGAGACGCAGCACGGCCCGATCACCGACGCCGAGTTGCTCGGCGGCCTGGTCGCCGTGCTCGAGCAGGACGCTTTCAATCACAAGGAACTGCAGTCCGTCGACGGTCGCCGCGCCAACGGCATGTCCGTGATGATGATGGGCGCCAGCACCGGCTGCAACACCGTCTACGGCTCCACGCCGCCCGCCAATCCCCACCCCTATCCGTGGATGAATTCGCTTTTCCAGGATGGCGCGACGATTTCGTGGCTCATGGCCGAATCGGTGATCGTCAACCACGCCCGCCGCTCCGTCGCACCCGAACGCCTCGTCGATGCGCTGCTGGGTGAAAGGACTGAAGGAACGAATGCTGAAGAGCTGAATGATAGCCAGGCCCGGCCCTCGACGGTTCAGCCGTTTCAGCCTTTCAGGCGTTCAGTCATTACCGAAGCCGACTATTTCACCCTCACCCACCTCGACGACGCGCTCATGACCGTGCAGGAAATCCGGGAGCTCCCGAAAGTCTGGGTCATCGGCGGCGATGGCGCGCTGGGCGACATCGGGTTCCAAAACGTCTCCAAGGTCATCCTGCAAAACCGGCCCAACGTGAAGATGCTCATGCTCGACACGCAGGTCTACTCGAACACCGGCGGCCAGAACTCCGACTCCTCCACGATGCTCGGCGGTTACGACATGAACCAGTTCGGGGTGGCTTCGCAGGGCAAGCTGATCGAGAAGAAGAACGTCGCCGAGGCGTTCACCAGCGGCCACGGCTCGCCGTTTGTCGCGCAGGTCTCGATGGCCAACGCCGCCAAGCTCTACAAGGCGCTGCTCGACGGCCTCGAGTATCGCGGCACCGCCTTCTTCCAGGCCTACACCACCTGCCAGCCCGAGCACGGCGTCGGCGACAACATGAGCGCCGACCAGGCGAAGATGGTGCGCGACGCCCGCGGCATGCCGGAATTCGTCTTCAACCCGCGCCGCGGCGAGACCTCGCAGGAGGCCTTCGACATCAAGGGCAATCCCAGCATGGACCGCGACTGGTGGCGCACCAAATACGCGAGCACCGGCGAGGAGTATAACTTCGGGGTCGCCCACTGGGCGGTCACCGAGGGGCGCTTCCGCAAGCACGTGAAGTCAATCAAGGCGGAGGACGCCGCCCGGCTCACGCTGCTCGACGACCAGCTGTTCTTCATCACGCAGGACGACGTCATCCACCGCCGCGTCTTCGAACCCGGCCACCGCAGTTTCGTGAAAAACTTCGGCTGCTACATCAAGGCTGAGGAGCACGGGGAGATGAACCACTACGCCGTGACCCGGCAGATGGTCCTCTTCGCCGTCGAGCGCCGCAAGGCCTGGCGCATGCTCCAGAGCAAAGCGGGGGTGGTGAACAAGGACTACCTCGCGCAAAAAGCCTTCCTCGCGAAGATCGACAAGGGCGAGCTCACCCTCGCCGACGCCAAAGCCCGCACCCGCGAACTCTTCGCCGCTGAGCTGGCTGCGGTGAAGTAAGGCGTAGCGACGAGCGCCAGCGAGCCCTGGTGGGGCGGCTCAGTTCAACGCCAACTCACGAGTGGAAATCTCCTCCACGGAACGGGGCCGTGCAGGGGCGTCGCTTGCCGACGCCCGCGCGGGCGCTACTCCATTTTTTGGAAGGTTTGAAAAGCCGCCTCAATCCGACTATTTTCAGGCAAAGTCGGCTGGCGTCACCACCTGCAATCCTCGGAAATACTGCCGATAGAAGCCGCGGTCGCGCGTCAGCAGCCGGTCCGCCTGCTTGAGCGCGTGCCCGCCGATGAGAAAATCCGTGATGATCCGCTCCCGCTTGCCTCCGGCCAACCGATAAGCTTTCCACGCCCGGCCGGCCGCGAACGCCGCCTCCAGATTGCCGCCGATCACGGCGATGTCGCACTCCTGCAAGGAATGGTTCAGTTGCGCGGCTGAAGAAAAATGGGCCGACAGTTCGGCGTACACCGCCTCGCAGACGACCGAGCTTCCGGCCAAATCGCAATGCTCCAAAGCCTGCCGCGAAGCCGGGCCAAAGACCGGATCCGGAATGAACACGTCGAGTAATACGCTCGTATCGATGGCGGTGGTCATCTTCCGCGCATCTGCTGCAACAGATCATCGGTGCGCGTATTGGCCAGGCCAAGCACGCCGTAGACCTTGCCCACCCGGCTGCGGTGGCGGCCGGCCGCCTTTTGCAGGACGAGTTTCCCGCCTTCATCGACGAACTCCACCTCCATGGCCGGCTTCAGGCCGAAGCGCCTCCGGTGATGCTGGGGAATCGTGACCTGACCGCGTTCGCCAATCTTCATACCGACTGATATGTATCTGCGGTATGCAATGTCAAGCCGGCCGGCAGAGCGATCATGGACCCTTTTGGGCGGTCGGTTCGGCGGGATTGTTTGTCGGTCGGTGTTGCTTGTCGTCGAAAGCCGGGGCGACGGAGGAATCCCCGACGGGCGAAGGTGGGATGTCGGGCATAATGCTCGCCCTACATTTCCCATTCGCGTAGCGACGAGCGCCAGCGAGTCGTGGTGCGGATTCTGGAGCCAGAGCCGGTAGTTTTTGCGCGCAGCCTTCTGCACGTTCGGCGGCAGAGCCGCGTAGGCCAACCAGAACTCAGGGGTGGTCGATGACTTCATCGAGGGGCTTGGTGCGGCCCGCTTGATAATGCCTCTGCGCCTGCTCGGCCACCCGATCCAGCTTGCCCGAGGCAACGTCCCGCTCGATCTGCCGATCCCATTGCTGCTCGATGTAGTCCTGCAACCAAGCCGCCACCGCCCGTGCCTCCTGCACCGGCAGCTTCTTGAGGGCCTCCTCGATTTCAGTGACCGTGCTCATGGCAGATTCTTCGGGGAAACCTAGCCGGACCCGAATCCGACGCAAGCCGCGGCTATCTCGACTTCAATTCCAGCAACCGCTCCCCCGCGGCGTGCAGCGTCTCGTCTTTCTTGGCGAAATTGAGCCGGACGTAGCGGTGCTCGGGTTCGTGGAAAAACACCGAGCCGGGCACCGGCGCGACGCCGATCTCCCTTGTCATCCAATGCGCGAATTCGACGTCGCTGGCGTAGCCGAACGGCGACACATCGAGCATCACAAAATAAGCGCCCTGCGGTTGCGTGTAGCGCAGTCCGGTCCGGTCGAGATAGCCGAGCAAAATGGCGCGGCGCACCTCATACTCCCGCGCGAGCCCGGCGTAGTAACTGTCGGGCAGTTTCAACCCCGCGACGATGGCATGCTGCAATGGCGCGGCGGCCCCGACCGTCAGGAAATCGTGCACCTTGCGCGCCTGCGCCACAACGCCGGGCGCGGCGAACACGTAGCCCAGCCTCCAGCCGGTGATCGCAAAGGTCTTCGAGAGCGAACTGCACATGATCGTGCGCTCCGCCATGCCGGGCAGCGCCGACATATACATGTGCGTGTTAGGCGCGAAAACAATGTGCTCATAAACTTCGTCGGTGATGATCCAGACATCGAACTCCTGCGCGAGCGCCGCGATCTGCTCCAGCTCGGCGCGCGTGAACACCTTGCCCGTCGGGTTCGATGGGTTGCAGAGCACGAACGCCTTGATGCCGCTCGCGAACACCTGCCGCAGCTCGGCGAGGTCAAAGGCGTAGTCCGGCGGCCGGAGCGTGGCGTAGACGGGCGTGACGCCTGAGAGAATCGCGTCGGCGCTGTAATTCTCGTAGAACGGCGAAAACAGGCCGATTTTGTCACCCACATCCGTGACCGTCATGATCGCCACCATCATCGCCTCGGTCGCGCCGCAGGTGACGACGAGGTTCCGGTCCGGATCGCAAGGCAGGCCGGTGAACCGGCTCAGCTTGGCCGCCAGCGCTTCGCGCAGCGGTGGCGCGCCCCAGGTGATGGCATATTGGTGGTGGTCGCCGTCCATCTCGGCCTTGGCCGCCTCGAGGATGACCCGCGGCGGGTTGAAATCGGGAAAGCCCTGCGAGAGGTTGACCGCGCCGTGCCGGAGCGCGACGCGGGTCATCTCGCGAATGAGCGATTCGGTGAACCCAGCGGTGCGTTGCGACGTGCGAGCCATCCCGCAGCAAACGGCAGCCGGGTGCCCGCTCGCAAGCCAGCTTTTGGGTTCCGGCGATTTTCCGCAGTTCGGCCGGACAGTGTAACTTGGCCCCCGATCGCCCGTCTGGTTGCCGACTGTCAGTTATTCCTGCCTTTGCCGCCGGCGGCATCCGGTTTGGACTGAGGGTCTGTCCCACCGCGGCCGCATCCGCCAGCCCCTGATTTTCCGACCGCCAGCAGTTGGGTTGATCGTGCGCTTTGCGGTAACATTTTTGAGATTTCACGCGACAAATTTTCTCCCAACGCCGACAATTGCGCCATGCCTCCCGCCTGCCGGAAAGCCCTCCCCGCAGGCCCCCCTTTTCTGAAAAACCCATGCACCGCTCCCCCGTCATCCGCCATTGCCTGATCATATTGCTCATGGCCGGCTCGCTCCCGGCCGAGGTCAAACTCGCCAGCCCGTTCGGCGACCACATGGTCCTCCAGCAGGGTCGGCCGGTGCCCGTGTGGGGATTCGCCGCTCCGAGCGGGAAAATCACCGTCGAGTTCGCCGGGCAGAAAAAAAACACGGCCGCCGCGGCGGACGGACGCTGGCGCGTCGATCTCGACCCCCTCGCCGCCAGCGCCGAGCCCCGCGATTTCCTCGTCACTGTCGTCAATCCAGAATCCGAAACCCAAAATCTGAAATTGCAGGACGTCCTTGTCGGCGAAGTCTGGCTCTGCGGCGGACAGTCCAACATGGAGCGCCAGCTCGGCCTCCGCCAGGGCCAGAAACCCATCGTCAATTGGGAACAGGAGGTCGCGGCCGCCAATCATCCGCAGATCCGCCAGTTTCACGTCCAGCAACACAACGCGCTCTCGCCCCAGGCAATGACCGACGGCGCCTGGACGGTCTGTTCGCCCGCGACTGCGGTGAACTTCACCGCGGTCGGCTTTTTCTTCGCCCGCGACCTGCACGTCAGGCTCGGCGTGCCGGTCGGCATCATTCACAGCTCGATCGGCGGCACTCCCGCGGAGGCCTGGACCAGCCGCGACGCGCTCCAATCCTTTCCCGAAATGAAGGAGGCGCTCGAGCAGCTCGACCGCCTCGCGATCGACGCTGTCGCCGCCCGGGAAATATTCCGCACCCGCCTCGCCCAATGGTATCGCGCCAACGATCCGGGCAGCGGCGAACCGTCATGGAGCGCCGCGGCGCTTGACGTGACCGGATGGGAGACCATGCAACTCCCGGCCTTGTGGGAGGAAGCTGGTCATGCCGGCTTTGACGGCGTCGCCTGGTTCCGGAAATCCTTCGACGTGCCGGCGGACTGGGCCGGCCGTGATCTCACCTTGAGCCTCTGCGCGGTCAACGACATCGATACCACCTGGGTCAATGGCGTGGAGGTGGGCGCCACCTCGGGCTACAATCTGCGCCGGAACTATCGCGTGCCTCACGGCCTGCTGAAGCCGGCCGGCAATGTCATCGCGGTGCGCGTGCTCGACACCGGTGGTGGCGGTGGCATCTGGGAACGTTCCCAGCCGTTCGAGCTTGCTCCGGTGGCCGGCCCCGGTGCGGCGCTTTCCCTCCGCGGCCCGTGGCTCGCCCGCTTCGCCCCGCCACTGCGCGACGGCTCGCCGCCACCGCAGGATGTTGCGCGCAGCACCCAGGCGCCCGCCATGCTCTACAACGCCATGATCGCTCCACTCATCCCTTACGCGATCCGCGGCGCCACGTTCTATCAGGGCGAAAGCAATGCCGGGCGAACCCGCCAATACCGCACGCTCCTCCCAACGCTCATCGGCGACTGGCGCCAGCGCTGGGGCCAGGGCGATTTTCCCTTTCTATTCGTGCAAATCGCCCCCCACCGCGGCCAGCCGCCCGAAATCCGCGAGGCCCAGCTCCTCGCGTGGCAAGCAACACGGAACACCGCCATGATCGTGACGATCGATTGCGGCGATGCGGACGACATCCATCCCGCGAACAAGGGGCCGGTGGGCGCCCGCCTGGCCCTCGCGGCGCGGGCGGTCGCCTATGGCGAGTCATGCGAATACTCCGGGCCGGTTTACTCCCGGCTCGCAGTCGACGGGCCTCGCGCCGTGCTTCATTTCCGCCACCTCGGCGGCGGGCTCGTGGCGCCCGGCGGCACGCTGCACGGCTTCACCCTGGCGGGCACCGACGGTGTCTTTCAGCCGGCCCAAGCCGTCATCGCCGGCGATACCGTCATCGTGACCGCCGCCCCGGTCAGCCAACCCGCCGCCGTTCGCTACGGCTGGACCAACGTTGCCTCGGGCAATCTCTTCAACGCCGCCGGCCTGCCCGCCTCCCCTTTCCGCACCGACGTCGACTAGCGAAAGCCTCTCCAATCCGGAGCGCTGAGGTCCACACAGATCGACGGGCGCATCTCCGAGTTGAACCGGCGCCGGTGCAGCTCACCGTCGAGGAAATCGTGAAGATGCCCGGCGGCACATTTTCCGCCCATGTCAGGGAATCTTGATCACCATGCCCACGTGCAGGTCGGTCTCGCTTTTCATCACATCCCGGTTGGCCGCATAGATGTCCCGCCACTTGGCGCGGTTGTTGTAATACCGGAGAGCGATCTTCGAAAGCGTGTCGCGCGGCTGAACCACGTGCCGCCGCGTCGCCGCCGGTCGGGACGGCACGGGGGCCTGGACGCTGGCCGCGGGCGTGCGCGGCAGGGTCGGAACGGTGGCCGGGGCCGGGCGGGGCAGCGTCGGGACGGTGGCACGGACCGGCGTGCTCGGTGGCGGCGGACGGGTGCGGACCACGGGAACGGGATCGGTGGAGAAACTGAATTGGCCCGCGGTCAAATCCGCCGGCGGCGAAGTCGCCCCGGCCGGAGCCGCGAGGGTCACATTCCCCCGGCTGGCCTTCAGGTCGGCCAGCTCCTTCTTGAGCGACTCGTTTTCCTGCTTGAGGCGATCGAGCGTGGCCACGAGGTCGACGCGCTGGAGCTGCGTGTCGAGCGGCTGCGCGGGAAGCGTGCGCGCGAACTCGCGCGTCGCGGCGTCGATGCGCTGCCGCACGAGTGGCGCCTGCGGGCTGTTGGGCCGCAGGGCGAGATACCGCCGGAAATGATAGATCGCGGACAGCGGATCGTTGATGTACTGCAGGTAGAGCAATCCGACCTCGAGGTGCGATTCGGCTGCATCGTCCCCGCGCTTGGTGATGACCCGCAGGAACGCGTTGAGCGCCTCCTGCTTCCGGCCGGTCTTGAGCAGCGAGGTGGCTTCGCGGTAGGCAGGCTCGTCCGTCTCGGTGGCATGGGAAAGCCCCTCGCTATCGCCACAGCCGGCCAGCCCCAGCACGAGTGCTCCCAGCAACGGGAGCAACTGGGCACGGAGGGTGGAAACGGCACTCGGCACGGGCTGGAAATGAATTGAACGACAAAGGACGCCGGCTAGGTTTGCGCGAGCCCCGAGCCAACACAAGTTTTTGATGCCACTGGATTCCGCCACCATCCTCGCCCAAGCCCGCCAATGCCTTGCCATCGAACGCGAGGCCCTCGACGCCACCGCGGCGGTGCTCAATGAGGATTTCGTCGCCGTGGTGCGGGCGGTGGAAAAGGTCGTCGCGTCCGGCCACAAGCTGATCATTTCCGGCGTCGGCAAAAACGCGCATATCGCCCAGAAGCTGGCCGGCACCTTCAACAGCACCGGCGTGCCCTCGTGCTTTCTCGATCCCACGCAGGCGCTGCACGGCGACCTCGGACTGTGCGCGACCGGCGATCTCGCCCTCCTGCTGAGCAACGGCGGCGCGAGCACCGAAGTGCTGCGGCTGCTGCCGTTGTTTGAAAAATTCGGCCTCGAGACCGTGGCGCTGACCGGAGCGGCGGACAGCGAACTGGCCCGCGGCGCCGACTACCGCCTGATCTATGCCGCGCCGCGCGAGGCCTGCCCCCTCGCCCTGGCGCCCACCGCCAGCACGACGGCCGCCCTGGCCCTCGGCGACGCCCTGGCCATGGTGCTGCTCGAAAGCCGCGGGCTGACGCGCGAGGATTTTGCGAAGTATCATCCGGCCGGCACCCTGGGCATGACCCTGCTGCTGCGGGTCCGGGACATCATGCGCACGGGCGAGGCCTGCCCGGTGCTGCCCGAGGCGCGCACGACGGTGCAGGAGGCGATCTTTGCGATGACGAAGGCCAAGGCCGGCGCGGTGGCGCTGGTGGACCCCACGGGGGTGATGACGGGGATATTCACCGACGGCGATTTCCGACGCAGCGCGTTGAACGGCGGCGCGGATTTCCTGCAAAAGCCTGTGGCGCAGTTCATGACCCGCGATCCACGCACGGTCTCGACGGAGGTCCTGGCGGTGGAAGCGCTGAAGATTTTCCAGCAATACAAGATTTCCGACCTGGTCGCCCTGGATGCACAGAAAAAGCCGGCGGGCTACATCGACGTGCAGGATCTCCCGAAGCTGAAGATCCTGTAGGGTGGCCACCAACGCCCATGGTGCTTTCTGCTTTTGCGGAGAGATTCAATGGGTAGGGCGCGACCGCTGGGCGCGCCGCAAGGACATTCGCGGACGGCCCGGCGGTCCGTCCCTACCGGCGCTACCGCGCCAAAGTCCAAATAATTTGGGCCGCTGATATGAAGCGCCCGTTATGGGTCGGCGGCAAAACGTAATAAGGGACGGCCCGCAGTTGCGCCTGCATTGCTTTCACGCAGCCTGTCCCCTAGAAACCGGCACTCTCCACCATGCCCACCCCGCCCTTCACCTATCAGGATCCGCTGCCGCTGGGCGCGGACGACACCGAGTATCGCCTGCTCTCCCCGGAAGGCGTGAGCACAGCCACTTTCGAAGGCCGAGAGATGCTGAAGGTTGCCCCGGAGGCGCTGGCCCATGTGGCGCGCGAGGCCTTCCACGACGCAAATTTCTTCCTCCGGACGAGGCACCTCGAGCAGGTGGCGGCGATCCTGCGGGACCCGGAAGCTTCCGGCAACGACCGCTATGTGGCGCTGACGCTCCTCAAGAACGCCGAGATCGCCGCGCGGGGCATCCTGCCGATGTGCCAGGACACGGGCACCTGTTCCATCTTCGGCAAAAAAGGCCAGCAGGTGTGGACCGGAGGCAACGATGCCGAGCAACTCGCCCGGGGCGTCTACGAATGCTACACGCGGGAGAACCTGCGCTATTCACAGGTGGCCCCGCTCGACCTGTTCAAGGAGGTCAACACCGGCACCAATCTGCCGGCACAGATCGACCTGTTCGCCACCGAGGGATCGAAGTATGAATTCCTTTTCGTCGCCAAGGGCGGCGGCTCGGCCAACAAGCTGTATCTCTTCCAGGAGACCAAGGCTCTGCTCAATCCGAAGAGCCTGGAGAAATTCTTCACGGACAAGATGCCGCTGCTCGGCACCTCGGCCTGCCCGCCCTACCACCTGGTCTTCGTCATCGGCGGCACGAGCGCCGAGGCCTGCATGAAGACCCTGAAGCTCGCCACGACCAAGTATCTCGACGCGCTCCCCACGAGCGGCAACGAGCACGGGCGGGCCTTCCGCGACCTGGCGATGGAGGCCAGCGTGCTGAAGCTCGCGCAGCAGAGCGGCGTGGGCGCGCAGTTTGGCGGCAAGTATTTCGCGCTCGACGTCCGCATCATCCGGCTGCCGCGCCACGGCGCCAGCTGCCCGGTGGGCATGGGCGTGTCGTGCAGCGCCGATCGCAACATCAAGGCGAAGATCACCCGGGACGGCCTCTTCCTCGAGAAGCTGGAGGCCAGTCCCGGACGATTCATTCCGCCGGAGATGCGCGCGTTCAAGGACGACAACTTCGTGTGCATCGATCTGAACCGGCCGATGAAGGACATCCTGGCCGAGCTGGCTAAACATCCGGTGACCACGCGGGTGTCGTTGAGCGGCACGATGATCGTGGCCCGGGACATGGCGCACGCGAAGCTGAAGGAGCGCATCGACGCCGGCCAGGGGCTTCCCGACTACGCAAAGAATCATCCGATCTATTATGCCGGCCCGGCCAAGACGCCCACCGGCTTCGCCTCGGGCTCATTCGGCCCGACTACGGCCGGCCGCATGGACAGCTACGTCGACCTGTTCCAGTCGCACGGCGGCTCGATGGTCATGCTGGCGAAGGGCAATCGCGGCAAGGCGGTGACTGATGCGTGCAAGAAACACGGAGGCTTTTATCTCGGCAGCATCGGCGGACCGGCGGCGATCCTGGCCCAGGATAACATCACCAAGGTCGAAGTCCTGGACCATCCCGAACTCGGCATGGAGGCGGTATGGCGGATCGAGGTGAAGGATTTCCCCGCGTTCATCCTGATCGACGACAAAGGCACGGACTTCTTCGCCAACATCTGCGGTATCTGCGTGCCGGAGAAGTAAAGATCCCCGGAGGGGGCACCTGCCGAGTGGGGGGTTAGAGCATTTTTGGTTTATATAGAGCCTGTCCCAAAAACCGGGTTTTCGAGAAAACTTCAAAAACAAAAAAACCGGAAAGCCGGGTTGGGGGTGATTGACCGTGGAGTTTGCGCCTCCGCAGCTCTCGGTCGCGTGTTTCGAGGATTTGGAGGCGTTTTTTCCCGAGAGGCGGACAGCGCGATTCGTGCCGCCGGGAC
>OBEQ010492035.1_pt1 | contig 14238 bp, 10 predicted proteins | sample 1670901 | NCBI WGS metagenome assembly OBEQ01 (sample SAMEA104232315, study PRJEB22302) | groundwater metagenome | biome: forest; feature: aquifer; material: groundwater | place: USA | collected 2011-08-07 | depth 5.4 m
CCCGAGACTTCGACATTTTCTTGCCATCGACCGTTAAAAATCCATGTGCAAAAACCCCATTAGGAAGCCGAGTCTCGCTGCCCATTAATAGCGCAGGCCAAAAAAGTGTGTGGAAATAGGTGATATCTTTCCCAATAAAATGATAGAGCTCAGTTTTCGATTGGGGATTAAAAAATTCTTCAAATAAACGCTGACTTTCTTCGCGAGAAGCCGTGTGAGTATCCGCATAATGCTTAAAACTGGCCAAATATCCGATGGGAGCATCAAGCCATACGTAGAAATACTTGCCTGGGGCATCGGGAATTTCGAATCCAAAATAGGGGGCGTCACGAGAGATATCCCAGGGCTTTAAACCTGCGTCCAACCATTCTTGAAGTTTATTCGCAACGGCGCTCTGAACATGGTGAGCGGAATGATCTTGAGTCCAGGCCCGCAAAGCCGATTCATAGCGGGGTAAATCAAAAAAGAAATGTTCCGTCTCTTTTTGAATGGGAGGTTCTCCACTCAAAATAGAAAAAGGTTCAATTAAATCGCTCGCTGAGTAGGTGGATCCGCAGTGCTCGCAGTTATCTCCGTATTGATCCGGAGTTTTGCAAATAGGGCAGGTTCCTTTGATGAAGCGATCAGGAAGGAACATCTGCTTTTCTTCATCAAAGGCTTGAGAGATCGTCTTTCGAATAATGTCGCCCTTCGCTTGAAGTCTGCGATAAAACTCATACGACAAGATTTTATTTTCTTCACTGTCGGTATGGTAAAAATGATCAAATTGAATATGAAAATTCTCAAAATCAGCCAATTGTGTTTTGGAGATTTGATGAGCCATCTTCGCAGGATCGAGATTTTTTTCCTGTGCTCGAATCATGATGGGAGTCCCATGCATATCGGCGCCGCAAATATAAAAACAACGATTCCCTCGAAGTTTTTGGAATCGCGAAAAAATATCTGTTTGGATAAAACCCAGGAGATGGCCCAAATGAGCTTGGCCATTGGCGTAAATGAGGGCGTAAGTTAATAAGATATTTCGCATTGCTTAAGAAAAATCATTTCCCTGAGAAGGCCGATCAGCAGACGACGTCGCTTGAAAAAAGCCGAAAGATCGTTGAGCGCGAGGGTCTTTTATGCCTAGGGATCCGGCAATTCGTTCAAGTTCTACTCGATCTGAAGAGCTCACGTTTCCACGAGCGACTTTTTCAGACAGCTGAATTAAAGCATCGAACTCATTCATGTTAAGGCGCATAAGTCTCATTCTCCCTACTTGTATACTCCTCGAATACCTTGATCCCCGAGGAGTATATTGCTCTTCTCGTAAAGGCTTGTCAGGCCATGATTTCATCGATGTCATCTCGAATATCTTTGACGACAAACTCGAGGATGTCTCGAAACCTTTCCAGGACCTTGACTTGCTCTTCATAGTTGGGATGTTGCATTAACTCCTCCCGGATGGCAATTAAAATTTGTTTTCGATAATGTTTTAATTGCAAGGCTTTAGCTTCAAGTTCTTCTTCAAACTTCTTGAGTCGAGCCGCTTTTCCTCGTAGTTGATGCTCATACTCTTTAAGTTTTTGCAGTACTTCGGGGATTTGATCTAACGAAGTCATTCGGGTATCGATTCGATTCAAGGGAGATTTAGGTGAAGGAGAGGGATGATTCATGGGAAAGAACTCCGAAATGCTTCAGCGATCTGAATTTAAAGCGTAATAGCCTCTGATTGGATAGGTATGCCATTTTTTTTATAGTCGCGAAAGAGGGTCCTACAAAATTCTCGGTAAGCCGTATTTTTTCCTACTAATTGATGGATTTCAGAAAAAGTGTGGATAGAGGAAGGCAGGATTTGAGACACATTGATAAGAATGTTCGGAATATCTCGCTCAAGGGGGATATTTTCAGGCTTTGAAATCAAATCAATCACGGTAGGAAGTGAAAGGCTGGCTTTGTGGTCTTCCGTTTGATGCGGTAGAAAGCTCTCGGGGATCAAAGTCCATAAAAAATCATCGAAGAGGGAGAGATCTTCTGGATCACACAGTAGGATTAGATGCGCTCCTTGATTTTTTCGGTATAGTTTTTCAGTTAAATAAACGGCAGCTTTGAGAAATTCTTCCGGATTATCTGGAGTTTTCAGAGCATGAAAGACCATCAAAGGAGGCATTAATTTATTTCACCTGATTAAGTAAGTATTGAACGAGCAACGGAAGAGGGCGGCCAGACGCTTCTTTTCCTATCGCGGTGCCGGCAATATCAAGATGAACCCAATGCACCTCTTTATGCACGAAGGCTTCAATAAAAGCCGCTCCTGTAATCGTTCCTGCCTGCATTTTTGGGCCAATATTGGCCAAATCGGCGATCGAACTTTTAATCAGTTTTCGGTATCGATCATTAATGGGTAATTGCCAAATTTCATCCAAAGCCGTTTTTCCTGCCTGAATCAATTGATCGCAAGTCTCCTGATGATTCGTAATCGCTGCGCTGTATTCATGTCCCAAGGCGACAACGCAAGCTCCGGTTAGGGTGGCAATATCAATTAAAGTTTTGGGCTGATAAAGCTCTTGGGCGTAAGTAATGGCATCTGACAAAACGACTCGACCTTCGGCATCCGTATTGAGAACTTCAATCGTTTTTCCGGAATACGTTTTGATGATATCGCCGGGTTTGTAGGCTGAACCAGAAGGAAGATTTTCTGCCGTGGAAATTGTCACTGAGAGATTCAACGGCAGCTCGAGTTCAATCACGGCTTTGAGCATGCCCAACAGCGTTCCTGCGCCAAGCATGTCCATTTTCATATCCCACATATGTTCCCAAGGTTTGATGGAAATTCCACCCGCATCGAAGGTGATGCCTTTACCGACAAAAGCGAAGTGGGGATCTGTTTTTTTCCCTCCTTGATAATGAAGCAGAATCATGCGGGGAGGATTTTCTGAACCTTTCCCCACGGCTAAAAGTGCCAGCATTTTTTTCTTGGCGAGATCTTTTTCATCCAAAATTTTAAGGGACACTTTTTTGCTGGTTTTTGCTAAATGTCGAGCTTCTTTCGCCAGATCTTCAGGCGTCATGTCATTTCCTGGAGTATTGCCTAGATCTCGAACATAATTCATTGCGTTTCCGATAATGCTTCCATGAGCGATTCCCCGTTCAGCCGCTTTTTTATCAGAGACGAGAAAATGAATTTTTCTCAGTCGAGGGGCGGAAGGCGCATAGTCTTCAGATTGATAACGAGAAAATTGATACAGGTGATACAACATAGTCTCCGTCGCGAGACGCGTCATGGCATAAGTGGGGAGATCAGGCAGGGCGAGACTGGCATTTTCATAAACTTTAATCAGGTCGCAGGCTTTTTGGAGAACAGTTTTTAAGGTATCTAGCTCGAATTTTTCAAGTTCTCCGCAACCTAAGCAGAGAACTCGTTTAGCGGGAAAATGAGGGATATCCCATACCATGAGAGTTTCATTCAACTTTCCAGAAAAATATTCTTGTTTGCACTGAGAGAGGCAAAAATCGGCCACTTTTTTCTCAAGGGGGAATAAAATTTTGAGCCCCGATTTTTTTTCGAAGACTGGAAGCACCAGCACTTCGATTTTTTCTAGGGCGTCTATCAATGAAAACAATACTGGCATGAACCTCTCCTAAACCACCTGCTCGTAAAGTCGACAGAGTAGCGAGAAAATTTCTGAGCGGGAAGGGAGGAATGGAATATGTAGTCTTTTCAGCTGCGAAAAAATTGATTTCCCCCCTTAAATTTGATAGGAATTGCCTCAGAACTTTAAGAAAGCCTTCAGGATGCATGATTAGAATATGAAATAAATATAAGAACGGGGAGTTAGACATGGCTGGGGAATACAAAGGAAACGACGGCTTAGAAGTTAAGCCACAAGGCATCTCAGAAAGGGAATCTCTTGATATCTTTCACCGTAATTTTTTTAATTCACTTTCTGCGCCCGCGCTGCATTTAGAAGGACAATTTATTATTGAAGTCAAAGGAAGTTTGTGTGCGCTTCAGCATAAAATTCAAGTGGTGGAAGCACCAAAACTCCTCAAACAAGCCTTGGAGAGCAAAGCCCTATTGAAGGCGGAAGAACCCCCGTTTAATACTGAAATTCTGAAACACCAGGAAGCCTTAAGCCTCATTGAGTCAAAAATAAAAGCAGTTTCTCAGGGGATAGTCTTAAAACAACGTGATTTGGACGCCGCGGCGATAAAAGAAAGTGAATTTCGACAAAAACAAATCAGCTTAGAAGAAGACTTTGCAAGGCTTCATGCCCCCAGCCTCCGCTGTGAATCGGCTTCAACGACGAGCGACAAAGTAGACTTCACTTTTTCCGGGGTGCTTGCTGTGGCTGGGGAACAAAAAGAAGCAGAAAGTGCAGCCAGTTGGACCCAAACACAACTGGCTAAACGAAAAGGTCGTGTGCAGAAACGAAAAGCAAGCTTGGCCTTTATTGAAACCGCTGCAGCTTCCAGCCCATTGAAAGAGGATTTTTTAAAAGCACCAGAAGCTGAGGATGTGGCCATCGCTTCTCCCGAGGTGCTGGCAGAATCTTCCGTGTCTTCTCCTGCTGAAAAGAAAGCAGTGGCAAAAGCAGAAATTCAAAAAGAATATCAAACGAATCTGGACTCTCTTAAATTAGCGCTTCAAATGCGCATCGCTCATTTAAGCGCAGAAATAAAGCTGAAGGAAGAGCATAAAAAGAGATTGATGGATGGGAATGCCCTGATTGAGGTGCTGGAAACTGAAAATAAGAGCAATTTACTGGCGCGGAGAAGCTGTGAAGAAGCGCGCTCAATACAAACAAACGTTGAGAAGACTCAAATAACCAAATTGGAATTGTTCCAGACCGCGTTGGAAAAAATACGCGAACAAATAGGAAAGTTGACTGACAAAAGCAATGTCATTGCAGAAACTATTGAAGCAGCAAGATGTGAAACAGCGGGGGGAAGCCCTACTTCGACTCAAAAATCAAAATCTGGACGATTGAAAGAATTGGCGAGTGAAACGTTGAAAGCGATGCAGTTGAAAGCGACGCAGTTGAAGTTGAACATGCAGATTAAAGCTTTGCAAAAAATAGAAACCAAGTTGCCTGACTTAAGAACGGAAGAATCTAGAATTTTAAAAGCGATCATCGCGGTTCAAGCGGAATTGGTGGTCACTCAACAAACGATCAGAGACCTTGATCAAGAGTTGTCTGTTTGCCAGGCTGCTTTGAAGGTGGATGAAGAGAAAGCCGAAGCAATTAAGGTTAAAAAAGCGGAACTACCAAAGCTAATAGCAGAAATTAAAGTCTTAAATGACGAGAAGACTTTATTGAATGAACTGTTCAGCATTTTGAATTTAAAAAACGAACATACCCTCATTGGGTCTACTTTAGAAAGTAAAACCTGGGGCGATTTTGATGAACGAGTCAAAGAGTTAGTTCCTTTGGAGGCCGCTTGGACGGTGGCTTTTCCTGAAGCAAAACTTTTTGATGCAGGGCTGCGTGAACAAGAACCTCAAGAAAAGGCCCTTGCCTTACAAAAACTAGAGGCCGATTTAGATCAACACCATTGTTTGATGTTATCTCAAAGAGAAGTCTGCTCAGTTTTAATGAGAGAAAAAATCGCCTTGGAAGAGGACAAAAATACCTTGATTCTTGAAAGGGCTCAAAAAGCGAATGAGATTTTCCACTTAGCAAAGTGTTTAAAACAAAGGGATCAGAGACTGGCCAGCATTCAATTGAATATTGAAGAGTTACAATCAGAAGTCCTGCAAGAGAAGGTGACTAAGGCTCGGATTTTTGCTGAGAAAGCGTTGAGATATATGGAAAATTTCGAAAAATTCCACAGAACTTACCTTCCTCTGCTGGAGCTATCTGCTGCACTTAAAACACAAATGAAAAAGTGTGAAACAAGTGCTAAATCCGATCCATCGGAACTTGGCATAACGGAGTTGTATCAAGCGCTATACAGCAGCTGGACACAATTTAAAACTGAAGCGGGGCGCCACCTTTATGCACAAGAGCAAGCCGCTCTGGCAATTCAACGCGCCATTCGTGCTAGAAGAGAGGAAAAAGCTGCACGTCTTGCAGCTCAAGTTCAAGCGGGAAGAAACCCTTCAGCAGCTTCCACCTTAAACACATTGATTGCGGTGACTGTTGTGGTTCCTCAAGAAGACGCACAAAGCAGTGGTTTGGGGGCGAGAGTTTGGAGATTCTTAGTCAGTTTGCTCTGCTGCTTCTCTTGCTTATGCCGACGGGGAAATAGCAATGCAGTAGCGCCTGAAACACTCGATCCTCACAGTCCGGCTTTATTGAGAACCGCTTCTGTGCTGATATCAAAACCAGAGTCTTCCGTCAGAAGGAATTCTTCCAGCCGCACCATAGCTTTGATGGTTTCTTAAAATTTTTTAAAGAGCGCTCAATAAAGTTTGAATGCCCGCGTGTTCTTTCAGTCCGGGCTTATTTTTGATCATGCTAATGGACGCTGAGGTGTACCTGCCTCGGTAAAGGAGACAAGCTTCGTAAAACAGATTTTGCGGACTGTCTTTCACCCTTCTCACATCGAGCACAGGAGCATAACCCAGGCCAAGCAAAAGTGGGAAAAGCTGATAACGATGACAAAAGCCCAATAAGGCTTCGGCATGGGCTTGTCGATATTTATAAAGTGCGAGGCTTAGGGCTAGGAAATGGATTCCATACCAATGGGAATTGGCTTCCAAAGAAAGATGAAAAAGCATGCCAAAAAGCGTGGTTTCTGCCGAAGTACTCAAGGGCCTAGTGCTGGTAGCAAAGTTTTTAATGACGTAGGCCACTAGGGCAGGAGTGAGAGGCTCTTCGTACAAATCTCTAGAAAATTTAAAAAGGCTTTCAGAAACCCCTCGACATTCACTGGTACGAGGGTTCCAGCGCTGAGCTTTATGTCGAAGGATTTCTCTTTCGATATCCTGTTCAATTAAGGTTTTTAGAGGAAAGTGCTTGGAAGGATCTGCGGGATCACTGGGAGCAATGCATAAGCGAACATCAATGCAAATGCCGGGAGAGCTTAAATGCCAACACTGATGCTCTGGATGATATTGAACTCTATTGTCGCTTTCTGGATTGCGCTCATCTAACTTTGCTTGAAAGCATAGTTGAAGCTGTTCTGTGGTTTTCGTGTCGAGGGGCTTATCGAGATATAAAATAAAATCAATATCTTCTGAAGACGATTTTTTCTCTTGATCTAAGGCAGATCCATAAATCCAAAGTCGATCATCCAAGGCCCTAGCTTTGGCAGAAAAAAGCGTTTCCAAGAGCGCCTGTTCCACAATTTCATAATGCACTTGATAAGCTTGGAGCATGCTGGGCAAGGGGACGGCTGGCCTTCGATTTTTAGTAGATTTTCTGCAGGGTTCTGCAGCTGCGGGAAGCTTCTCTGTCGCTTCGGCGTTCGAATCTTCATGAACGAGCATGCTTAGTGGAGAAGCTCGGCCGGCTCCTCCACAAGCTTTGGTCGTTTCAGTGGAGGGTTCTAGTGTGAAGGTTAGCGGCTCCGCAGACTTAAGCAGCGTCGGTTTCCCTTTTTTCTTGAATTTCTTTCGGGTTTTTTTACTTTTTTGCTTTTCTTCCGCAGTCCTTTTTTCAGCGTCTTCTTCATCCAGAAGTTCTTGCTCTGCTTGCTCTCTGATTTTCGCCTCATTCAGTCGAAGATTTTTTTCATGCAGCATGTCCATAAAAGCATGGAGCGTTGCTCCTTCATAATCCACTTCATCGCTAAAGAAGTAGTGGCAGCGACGAGCTTCTATAGTGGCTTTTATCCTCATTACAGATTCATTGAAGCCGTCATCATGCTCAGAATTTTGAATAAAATGAAAATATAAGCTAGGAAAATTGAGAGTTTCTAATGCAGTTTCTGGATCAGCGAAACTGCATTCTGCTTGGAGTGGGTTCTCTATCAAAAAAGCTAAATTGGCTCGAAGGTTCTTAAGTTGCTCACCCAGGCCAGGCTTGCTAGAAGAGAAGGCCTTGACCGGAGTCTCTTCCTTGAAACGTGCACAATAAGCGAGCTCATGTTTATTAATTCTGAGATGAATGCTGATATGGGTCTCAATCAGCGTTTTTAGAATGCTATAAGTGGATTGAATAGGCAAAGTTTTGGGATCACTGGGGTCAAAATAAGGGGCTTGAAGCTCAGTTTTGCTGAAGTTTTCAGAGAGACTATAAACCGTTAATTGCCCTGCTAATGTACAAGCATCGCGATGTGACTGATTTTTCTCCTTTTGTTGCATAAGGTTGAGGCACCTACGATAGAGCTGCAGATAGGCGCTGCCTCCTCGAAAAGGAAGTGCTTGGAACAGCGGAGCGCAAAAAGAAGGCTTGCCTGCCTCAAGTAAAGCCAGAATTTTAAAGTGATCGTTGGTGAAAATAGCAATTTCAAAAGCGCTAGGGGTGAAGGTGGTTTTAGGAGGGGAGGGATGTCTCGCTTCATATTTAGCCAGGTTAGTATAGAGATTAAGATCGATCGATTGAATCCACGTAGCCAGCTCAAGAGGCGTCCGACCTGCGGAATCGTTCCCAAAAACGCAAGGCCCCGTCATTGCTGAACAAAGGGGCTGGTAAAAAAACTGCTTCCCCCAATAATGGATCTGTGGAAGAAATCGGTGAGCAGTCCCTTGTTTTTGGGATAGGCGCCAGCTGTGAAGGAATTGAGTGAAGGGGTCTGGTATCGCTTTTGCGAGAGCAATTTCAGGTAAAGGGAGGCAAAAAAGTTTTTCCATAAAAGCATCAAGTGTGAGGAGTTTTCGCTCAAGAAGCATGCGAGTTAAGGGAAAAATCTCTTTCAAAATGAGTTCCAGAAAGACAGTCCCACTGTCATCCAGAACCAGATCGAGAGGAACGATTCGATCCTGAATTAAGAAAATAAAGAGATCCTCAGGGTAAAATGCAAGGTGTTTTTTGAACTCAGGGGAGCGAGAGATCTTATGATGTTCTGAGATCAGTTGTTTGATGATGCGCTGCTTAAGTTCAAGAGGCGAGGAAGCCTGAATGGAAGGCGCATAACACTCGGGGCGTGCCTCTGCTTCTAAGCGATCTAAGTCCGCTTGAGACATTCGCAAGCTCGGAAAGAGTTTCTCTGCTGCGGCAAAGTGTCGTTGTAACATGCTGAGAGGGGTGAATAATTCATAGCCGCTGACCGATTGCATGTTTCCGGGCTTTTTCCAAGGAAGTCCTTCAGGGCAGCGAATGGCGTTCTCAATCAAAAGTGTTCTAACGTCGCGTAGCTCCACGGAGTCTTCTTCAGATTTGAATCTGCATAAAAGCATATGCAGTGAAGTAGTGTTCAATAGAGGGTGATAAAAATCCAGTTTTGCTCCACGATCTAAGAACATTTGAGCTTTGGTCGGCCTATTTTGCATGAGCAGGGTGTATAGGGGAGGTGCTGTACAAAGATAATGAGGGTCATGAACTTCGAAAGCAGGATCTGCCTTCATGGGATGCAGGATATTCAGAAAGTGTTCGAAAATTTCATCGGACTGAATCGAAAATAAACAGGTGATGGGAATACAAGAAAAATATTCAGGAATCGCCGCTGCTGCAGGATTTTCGCTGAGAGATCTCCTCACTCGCTCTTCGTAGGCTCGAATAAGTTCCGGGCTGGGAGGGATATATTTTAATTGAGTAGAAAGCTCAGAGAGAATAAATGATAAAGATTCTTTTGATGAGGAAGACATGGAATTTATAATAATTAATGTTTATTTCGATCGAATATACCCGACTAAAATTTATTTTGCATTGTTTTTTTATGAGCTGCGAAGGTATAGCATCTGTATTTTTGAAAAACTCGAGGAGTGCTGATGTTTCAAACCTTATCTGAACGACTCACCAAGGCTTTTGATCGACTGACAGGTCGAGGAAGACTGAGTGAAGAACATATCCAAAAAGTCTTAAAAGAAGTGAAAACCGCGCTTTTGGATGCCGATGTGGCTTTACCAGTAGTGAAAGATTTCCTGTCGGCCATTCGTCGAGGGGCTACAGGACGAGAGGTGATGAGGAGTCTTAGTCCAGCACAAACCTTAATCAAAATTGTTCAAATGGAACTGACGAATTTGATGGGACAAGCCAATGAAACATTAAATTTGGCGACTCAGCCTCCTGCCGTCGTTATGCTGGCAGGCTTGCAAGGTTCAGGGAAAACCACCTCAGCGGCGAAATTGGCTCTATTTTTAAAAGCCCGTCAAAAAAAGCGAGTGTTGATGGTGAGCTGTGATGTCTACCGTCCAGCAGCCATTGAGCAATTAGCCGTTTTGGCGCAAGAAATTGAAGTAGAAATCTTCCCTTCGAATGCGAAACAAGATCCGGTTTCCATTAGTCGATCCGCCTTAGATTATGCCAAAAAGCAAGGATTTGACGTCTTAATTGTAGATACCGCCGGTCGCTTGCATATTGATGCAGCGATGATGAGTGAAATTCGTTTAATTCACGCAGCGGTGCATCCGATTGAAACCTTATTTGTCGTAGATTCCATGACAGGTCAAGATGCGGCCAATACGGCCAAGGCTTTCAACGAAGGGCTGGCTTTGACGGGGGTCATTTTGACGAAAGTAGATGGAGATGCCAGGGGAGGGGCGGCACTTTCCGTTCGTTATTTAACTGAAAAGCCCATTAAATTTTTGGGGGTGGGAGAAAAAATTGAAGCCTTAGAGCCTTTTCATCCAGAGCGAGTTGCTTCTCGAATCTTGGGTATGGGAGATGTGCTGAGTTTGATTGAAGAAGCTGAGCAGAAAATTGATAAGGAAAAAAGTGATCAAATTGCGAAGAAGCTCAGGCAAGGCCAGGGATTTTCGCTGGAAGATTTTAGAGATCAACTGAAAGAAATGGATAAAATGGGTGGAGTGATGGGCATGATGAATAAACTGCCCGGTTTAGGAGGAGTGTCGGACTCCATCAAAGAAAAAGGAAACTCCATGCTGAAAAAAATGACCGCGATGATTGATTCCATGACGCGTCAAGAAAGACGAAATCCAGATCTCTTGAAAAATCCTCGAAAGCTTCGAATTTCTAAGGGTTCAGGAGTGAGCATTCCTGAAGTGAACCGAATGCTAAAGCAATTTGAGCAGATGCAGAAAATGATGAAAAAAATGGGGAATAAACGCTCGATGCTTGGGATGATGGGTCAGATAAAAAATGCAATGGGACAAGGCGGTATGCCGAGATGATCAAAATGAAATTCGTTTTTTCTAAACCCTTCTCTTATCTTCTGCTGACGCTTTTTTCATCTGAAGTGGGCAGTACGATTATTACGCCGCTTCTGCCTTTTTTATTTTTTTCTTCGGATGTTTCTTTCTTTGATGTTAATGCGAGTCATGCCTTTCGAGCGATTTGGTATGGGTATGCCAGTGCAGCCCTTCGCATCGGCGCCTTTTTAGCGAGTGTGCTACTAGGTTTGGCGATGGATTACTGGGGTCGGCGCTGGGTTTTATTTTTATCATGCTTTGGCTTAGCCGTTTCCATGGGAGTTTTAGCGCTCTCCATTGATCAAGGCGCTTTCTTGCTTTTTATTGGAGGCCTCTTTTTCTGCAAATTGCTCTATGCGGGAAAACAAACCGCTCAAGCGATGGTGGGAGATGAAAAAAGCTCGCATTCGAAATTATTGCGAATGAGCTTGCTTCAATCAGGAATTGCACTTGGAGCCTGTCTGGGTCCCTTTGGCGCGGGTTTTCTTTCCCATGCGTTTAAAAGTTTTTCATTCCCTTTTTGGATTGCAGCAGTTTTCGCGCTTTTTGCTTCGCTGGTCGTGCTGATGGGGATTTCTGAAACGATAACGAAAAACGTCGTTATTACTCGTTCCCAGAAGAAAGTAATGAGACAAAGCTTTTTTAAAATCTTGTCTTCGCGAGCGATTCAAAGGCTATTGCTTCAGCTTTTATTATCGCAATTGTCTTGGGGCAGTTATTACGAATTCAGTCCTTTATTCGCGAAATTGAATTTTGATTTTACGCCGGAAATGACCGGTTTTTTTGTGGGGATGATCGCGTTGTGCTTGATCTTGGGGAGTGCCCTTATTTTGCCCGCTTTAAGTACAAGATTCTCAACTTTTTCGATGAAGTGTTTATCGGCCGTCTTGATGCTCGTCGGAACTTTCATGATTTGCGTGACACCCTATCAATCTTTGTTTTGGCTCAGCATGGGATTTGTCGCCGTAGGGGATGTGATGATTTATACCTTGATTGTGAATGAATTATCCGATGCGGTCCCCTCAGCTTATCAAGGTCGAATCACGGGTTTGGTGTATGTGGTGATTACCTTGAGTTGGAGTTTTACCGGGGTCTTGGGAGGCTACTTGACCGCCTATGCCAACTCTGGTGCTTTATGGTTTTCAACGTTGGGCGCACTGGGTTTAAGTGGATATTTTTTAACTCAAGGGATTTTGAAATTAGGGTCTAGAAAGTAGATTTCTTGGGGGAGAAGATGGCTTCACATACAGAAATTTTCTCAGACTATTTCCGTCGTCAATTTTGGGGAAATAAAACCGGGAGTTCTGGGCCCAATAGTGACCCCGAGCTGACACCATTGCTTCGGCAAAATTTGCAAGAGTTATTGGAAAAATTGAAGATTAAATCCCTATTGGACGCGGGTTGTGGGGATGCTAATCTTTTTAAAGCGATGTTGGAGCATGAGCCTTTTAAGCATCGACCTTTAGAGTATTGGGGTTATGAATGTGTTTCTGATTTAACGAGCCTGAATCGAGCCTTTTTTGGTGCAGAAAGCTTCAAAAATTCAGGCTTCAACGCGGTATTCGACACTCGAGATATTGTTTTTGAGCCACTGCCCCAGGTCGATTTGATTTTGTCTCGAGATGTCCTCCATTACTTGCCGAATCCTTTGATTCAGCATTTTCTCGACAATTGCCTTCGATCCGGTTCAAAATATTTGCTGGTGACTCACAATATTCATTCTGAGTTCAGTGCCAATAGCGAAACGGAAGTCGGGGTATTTAGACCGGTGAATTTAATGCAAAAACCCTTCCACTATCCTCATCCTGAATTGAGCATAGCGGAAGATGTATTTGCCAAACATTTGGCCTTATTTGATTTGGAGCGCATTCGTGAGCGATAAAAATCTGCACGTGTTATCGATACAGTCCTATGTTTGTTTTGGTTATGTGGGCAATAAGGCCGCGATGTTTTCCTTGCAGCGGATGGGTATTGAAGTCACGGGCGTGAACACCGTTCAATTTTCGAATCATACAGGGTATGAACATTTTGCTGGAGATGTGATGAGCTCGGATCATCTAGCAAGAGTGCTGTCTGGACTTAAAAAACAAGGAATTTTTAAAGATTTTTCTGCTGTGATTTCGGGTTATCAAGGTAGTCTTGGACTGGGGGAGCAGATGATAAAAACGTTTCGAGAGATTAAACAAGAAAATCCTCTCGCTTTATACTGCTGTGACCCCGTGATAGGGGATATAGGGGTTGGGCAATTTGTCAAAACGGAAGTAGCGGAATTTATTCAGCAAACTTGTCTTCCTCTAGCCGATATCATCACGCCTAATGGCTTTGAGTTTGCCTATTTGAGTGGAGAATCCTTGGACTCACTCTCTTCAGTTTCCGCCATTCAATCGGCCTGTCTTCGCTTGCATGCACAAGGGCCAAAGATCATTGTGATTACGAGTCTCCCCCCCGCAGCTCGAAAGTCCCATGCCTTTCAACTTTGCCTCAGTGTGGAAGGGAAAATGTGGATACTGGATACCCCAGAACTCATCTTGCCCTGGCCTCCAAGTGGTTCTGGGGATGCGGCAGCGGCAATGTTTGTGGGATACTTGTTACAATTTAAAGACCCTAAAATCGCGTTAGAAAAAATGGCGGCTTCGATGTTTGAAGTGTTCGAAACCACGTTTGAGCGAGGGACACGCGAATTGCAATTCATTCAGGCACAAGAGCGAATGATGCAGCCTAGGCATCATTTTTTGGCGAGACCTTACGAATAAGGAGAGTGGAAGATGACGATGAAACTGGAGGAGCTACAACGGATTGAAGCGCTTCGATCCGATTTAAAAAATTATAATTATCACTACCACACTTTAGATGAATCTCTAGTTCCTGATGGGGTTTATGATGCCCTGAGTCGAGAACTCGAGAACTTGGAAAATCAATATCCTGAATTTCTGGATGAGTACTCGCCCACTCAAAGCGTGGGGGCTCCGCCCAAAGAAGAGTTTCAGTCCATTCCCCATGCGCGTCCGATGCTTTCGTTGATGAATGCTTTTAGTGAAGAAGAAGTTCAGAAATTTGAAGAAAGA